>WNFG01003352.1_pt1 | contig 13372 bp, 22 predicted proteins | sample 5400431 | NCBI WGS metagenome assembly WNFG01 (sample SAMN13153346, study PRJNA577476) | soil metagenome | isolation source: 120 cm saprolite under Douglas fir tree site 2 hole 3 replicate 2 | place: USA:California | collected 2015-04-18
CAGCGGCATCTGCCCGCCTTCAAAGCCGCGGCGGCGCGAATAGCCGCGGCGCGACTTCTGTCCCTTGTTGCCGGCGCCCGCGGTCTTGCCGAGCTTGGTCCCTATGCCGCGGCCAACGCGAACCTTCTTCTTGCGCGAGCCCACGGGAGGCTGCAAATTCGAGAGCGTAAACGTGCGGCGGGGCTTTCCCGCCGGCGTCGCCGGTTTGTGCTGTCCGCGCTTGCTGGCCCCTCGCGGGCCGCTGGAACTTTTTTTCGCCATAGCCTTACTCCACCACTTCCACGAGGTGGCGCACCTTGTGGATCATACCGCGTGTTTCCGGCGTGTCCTGGCGCTCGACCACCTGATGCATTCTCCGCAAGCCGAGGCCGCGGATGGTTTGACGCATGTCATCGGTGCAACTGATGAAGCTGACCACCCACTTGATCTTCACTTTGCCGCCGGACTTCTTGCTGTCGTGCTCCGTGCGGTTGTAGGCCTTGACGGGAGTCTTCTTTGTGTGCGCTGCCTTTTTCCCGGGCATTAGTCGCCCTCACTCGCCGCGGCTTTTTCCTTGGGTGGCTTGCCGCTGATCTCTTCCACTGTCTTCGAGCGCGTTTCCGCCACGTGCGCGATATCCTTCAAGCCGAGTAGCGCGGCGAAGGTGGCTTTGACGACGTTGTGGGGGTTCGACGTGCCGATCGATTTCGTCAGCACATTGCTGATTCCCGCCACTTGCATCACTTTGCGCACCGGGCCCCCGGCGATGACGCCGGTGCCTTCCGACGCGGGCTTGAGCAGCACCTGCGCCGAACCGTAACGCCCCAAAACCTGGTGCGGAATCGTCGCGCCTTTCAGGTTGAGCTTGATCAAATTCTTTTTCGCCTGCTCGATGCCCTTCTTGATGGCCATGGGCACTTCGCGGGCTTTGCCCATGCCGAATCCCGCATGGCCGCGGCTGTCGCCGACGACCACCAGCGCGGAGAAACTGAGGTTCTTGCCGCCCTTCACGACCTTGGTGACGCGATTGATGGCGATCACGTCATCCTTCAGCTCCGAAGGATTCACCTCCAGGAGCCGCCGTACCGACAGACTGTCTCGCAATAGTTGCTTCGACATAGGCTTAGAACTGTAACCCCGCTTCCCGCGCCGCATCCGCGAGCGCCTTGACGCGGCCGTGATACTTGTATCCGCCGCGGTCGAACACTACTTTTCTGAGGCCGGCGGCTTTGGCGCGCTCGGCAATGATCTTGCCGATCACCTTTGCCGCCGCGATATTGCCCCCGCCCTTCAAATTCTTTTTCGTTTCGCCGTCGACGGAGCTGGCGGAAACCAGCGTCTTGCCGGAACGGTCGTCAATCACTTGCGCATAAATGTGCCCCAGCGAACGGTACACGCAGAGGCGCGGGCGTTCCGGCGTGCCCTCGACCCTGGTGCGCACGCGCGCGTGGACGCGCTGGCGGTGCAAATCCCGCGATAGCTTGCGAACTCTTGCCGATGCCACAGTCGTTTCTCCTAATTACTAAATCTTGCTGTACTGATCGACGGGCGGGGCAAGCCCCGCCCCTACAACTCAAAATTACGCGGCGCCGGCCTTTGCGCCGGCCTTGCCGGCCTTCTTCTTCAGACGCTCGCCGGTGATGCGCACGCCCTTCTGCTTGTACGGATCGGGCGGGCGGAGCGAGCGCATGTCCGCGGCCACCTGGCCGACTTTGCCTTTGTCGGCGCCGCTGACCACGAGGTGCGTCTGCTTTTCGACGGCGACCTGAATGCCTTCCGGAATCGGAAATTCAATGGGGTGCGACTTGCCGAGCGCGAAGGCAACCATCTTGCCCTTCAACTCGGCGCGATAGCCGACGCCCACGATGTCGAGCTCTTTCTTGAAGCCCGAAGTCACCCCATGCACGGCGTTGGCGACCAGCGCGCGAGCGAGGCCGTGAAGGGCGCGGTGCTCTTCGGTGGCGCGCAGGGCGGTCAGCACGCCGTCCTTCTGCTCGAAGGTGATGCCGTGCGGGATGGCGAAAGAGAGCTTGCCCTTCGGACCTTGCACGTCGATCTTGCCGGTTTGCAGGGCGATCTTCACGCCCGCCGGCACCGGAATTGGTTTGCGTCCTATACGTGACATCTGTTCGTCCTTATCTCGAACCGCTTACAGAATCTTCAACTGCTTACCGCTTGCCGAGTAGGGGCGCAGCATGCTGGGCCCTTTAGATGCACGGCTACCAGACTTCGCAAAGAATCTCGCCGCCGATTTTCGCTTTACGCGCCGCGCGGCCGCTCATCAGCCCCTTCGGCGTGGTCATGATACTGATGCCCAGCCCGCCCACGACCGGGCGAATATCGTCCGCGCCGAGATAAGAACGAGCGCCCGGGCGCGAAATGCGCTTCAGGCCAGTGATCACGCTGCGGCGGTCCGGCGTGTACTTCAGGAAAACGCGCAGCACCTTGCGGGTCTTGTTTTCGTCGACCAGCTTATAGGTCGAGATGTAGCCCTCGTCCTTGAGAATGCGCGCGATTTCGGTCTTGAGTTTGGAGACCGGAACGTCGACACGCTGGTGCTTGGCGGCCGCCGCATTGCGGAGGCGCGTCAGAAAATCGGCTATGGGGTCCGTCTGCATAATTCTCCTAAAAGGGGCCTACCAACTGGCTTTCGTGACGCCGGGAATTTCTCCCTTGAGCGCCATGCCGCGGAAACAGATGCGGCACATCTGGAACTTGCGGATATAGCCGCGCGCGCGGCCGCAGACGCGGCAACGGTTGCGTATCCGCACCTTGAATTTCGGCTTCTTGAGCGACTTGGCGATTTTTGCTGTGCGTGCCATTTATTGCGCGACCCCTTTTTCGCGAAGCGGAACTCCGAGCCCCTTGAGCAGTTCGCGGCCCTGCTCGTCGTTCTTGGCGCTGGTGGTCATGGTGATGTTCATGCCCTTGATCTTGTCCACGCGCGTGTAATCGATCTCCGGGAACACTAGTTGATCTTTCAGTCCCAGGGTGTAATTCCCGCGGCCGTCGAAGGAATTCTGCGGCAAGCCGCGGAAGTCGCGCACGCGGGGCAGCACCACGTTGCACAAGCGGTCGAGAAATTCGTACATGTGGTCGCCGCGCAACGTCACCGCGCAGCCGATGGGCATGCCCTTGCGAATCTTGAAATTCGCGATGGACTTCTTGGCCCGCGTAATTATGGCCTTCTGCCCGGTAATCTGGCCCAGCTCGACGGCCGCGGTGTCCAGCAGCTTGGCGTTCTGGCTGGCTTCGCCGAGGCCGATGTTGACCGTGATTTTCTTCAGCTTCGGCACGGCCATCATGTTTTTCCAGCCAAAGCGCTTCATCAGCGCGGGCACCGTCTCGCTCCGGTATTTTTCCTGCAATCGGCTCTTCATGGCCTTCTTCGTCCTTGTCCTTTTACTTATCCAGCGCCGCGTTGCAATGGCGGCAGCTGCGCACTTTCGTGCCGTCCGGCAAAATCGTATGGCCGATGCGCGTCTGCTTGCCGCAACTCCCGCAGACCACCATCACGTTCGAGACGTTGATCCCCGCTTCTTTCTCGACGATCCCGCCCTTGATGTTCTTCCCAGGGTTGGGACGTGTGTGCCGCTTGATGATTCCGACGTGTTCGACCACCACGGTGTTGTTCTTCGCGTGGATGGAAAGCACGCGACCGCTCTTCCCGGCGTCTTTTCCGGCGATCACCTTGACGTTATCGCCTTTGCGAATCTGTATCGTGTACCGCTCGGCTCTTTCGTGTCTCAGTGTCATGGCCTACCAAACCTCCGGAGCCAGCGAAACAATCTTGGTGAATTTCTTCTCGCGCAGTTCGCGCGCCACCGGGCCGAACACGCGCGTCCCTACCGGCTCGCCCGCATCGTTGATCAGTACCGCGGCATTGTCGTCGAACCGGATGTACGTGCCATCCTTGCGCCGCCGTTCTTTCCGCATACGAACCACCACCGCTTTCACCACGCTTCCCTTTTTGACCTGGCTTTCCGGCGTCGCTTCCTTGACCGCGGCGGTGATCACGTCGCCGAGGCCGGCCTGCAATCCCGCGTCGCCACCCACCGGCATGATGCACGTCAACTTGCGCGCGCCGGAATTGTCGGCCACCGTCAGCCAGGTTCGCATCTGAATCATTGGTCTGCTCCCCTGTCTTTCTTACGAAGCCGACGCGTTCCGCGTCAGCACTTCTTTCAATCGCCAGCGCTTCAACTTGGAAAGCGGCCGCGAAGCCACGATGCGCACGGTGTCGCCGGTTTTGGCAACGCGCTTTTCGTCGTGCGCGTAGAACTTTTTCGAGATGCGCACCACGCGGCGGTACTTGGGGTGCTGCACCAGCCGCTGCACCTCAACCACTATGGTCTTTTGCATCTTCGCGCTGGTTACTTTGCCGGTGAGTATGGTGCGCTCGCCGCGCTCGGCAATCGGGGCGCTTTGCGTTTCGGTTGTCATTACGCCTTCCCTGCTTTCAGCTCGTGCGCGCGAACGAGTGTTTTCACCCGCGCCAGATCTTTTTTCGCTTCACGGAGCCGCTTCAGCGCTTCCGCTTGTCCCGTGGAAAGCTGGAAGCGCAGCCGGAAAATCATCTCCGTCAATTCCTTCTCCTGCGCCAGTAGTTCGTCCACGCCCGCTTCGCGGATCTTTTCAATTCGCCGCGGCATGGTTAAAACCCTCCCGCGCGGGTAACGAACTTCGTGGGAATCGGCAGCTTGTGCGCCGCCAGTCCCATGGCTTCCTTGGCCGTCGCTTCGTCCACTCCCGCCATCTCGAACATAATGCGCCCCGGCTTCACCACCGCCACCCACTTTTCCGGGGCGCCTTTGCCCTTGCCCATGCGCGTTTCGGCCGGCTTCTTGGTGAACGGCTTGTCCGGGAAAATCCGGATCCACAATTTTCCGCCGCGCTTGATGAACCGCGTAATGGCCACGCGCGACGCTTCAATCTGACGGTCGGTGATCCATGCGCATTCCATGGCCTTCAAACCGTACTCACCGAACGCTAAATCCCCGCCGCGCCAGGCCTTGCCATTGCGGCGCCCGCGCATCTGCTTTCGGTACTTCACTTTCTTCGGCATCAACATCGCTGTGTTCTCGCTTCCCTAAATTCGTTTACCGCTTCCTGCTTACGCTACTGCAGCGGTTTCGTGTTCCTTCTGAATCTTCGAAGCCTTCTTGGGCACGTTTTCGCCCTGGTAGACCCAGCACTTCACGCCAATCACGCCGTAAGTTGTGTTCGCTTCCGCGGTGCCGAAATCGATGTCCGCGCGCAGCGTTTGCAGCGGCAGCCGCCCCTGCAGGTACCATTCCTTGCGCGCGATTTCCGCGCCATTCAGCCGGCCAGCCACGCGCACCTTGATGCCCTTGCAGCCGAAGCGCAGCGCCGAATCCACCGCTTTGCGCATCGCGCGGCGGAACGCCACGCGCTTTTCCAGCTGCAACGCAATCGACTCCGCCACCAAGGTGGCGTCCAGCTCCGGACGGTGCACTTCCTGGATGTCGATGTGCACTTCGCGCTTAGTGCGCTTCTGCACGTCCTGCTTGAGCTTGTCGATTTCCGCGCCCTTGCGCCCGATGATGATGCCTGGCCGCGCGGTATAAATGCGCACCACCAGCTTGTTCGCCGCGCGCTCGATATCGATCGAGCTGATGCCCGCGCTCTTCAATTTTTCTTTCAGTTCTTTACGAAGTTTCACGTCTTCGTGAAGAAGGTCGGCGTAGTCCTTGTCGGCATACCACCGCGACTTCCACGGCTTGTTGTAGCCCAGCCGGAATCCGTACGGGTGCGTCTTCTGTCCCATGACTCTCCTTACTTCTTGGCGGCCTTAAGACGGCCGACTACTTCTTGCCCTTTTTCGAGGGCGCTTGCTGCTTGCCGGTCAAAGCCTTGCGAACACGGCGCGCGGTACCGCGCACGCCCTTTTGCGCTTCGGCCTCCGCCACGTTGGCTGCCACGCGTTCCGCGGCCGCCACGTGATGCTCGGCCACGCCCACCCACAGGTGCGCAGTGCGCTTCTGGTAGCGGAACGCCCGGCCCATCGGCGCGGGACGCAGCCGCTTCCAGCGCGGCCCTTCATTCACAAAACACTGCGCCACGAACAGCGTGTCCACATCCAGCGGCGCGCCGGAGTCTTCTGCCTTGCGCTCGGCGTTGGCGATCGCGCTGAGCAGCACTTTGGCGATGTGCTTGGCCGCGCGCTTTGGCGTGTACTTCAGCGTCTGCAAAGCGTCCTGCGCCTTCTGCCCGCGGATCAGGTCCATCACCAGCCGCGCCTTCTGCGGCGACATTCTCACGTGCCGCGCCAGCGCGTGCGCTTCAATCGATGCATTCTGTTGTGTCTGCACTTCAGCCATAAATTATGTCTTCGGCGCCGCGGGTGCTGCCGCCGCTGGTGCTGCGCCGCCTCCTGCTGGTGCCGGGCCCGCAGCCTTCTCGAGCGCCGCTTTCACGCCGTGGCCCTTGAACGAACGCGTCGGCGCGAACTCTCCCAATTTGTGTCCGATCATCTGCTCGGTCACATACACGGGAATAAATTTCTTCCCGTTGTGCACAGCGATGGTGTGCCCAATCATGTCCGGCACGATCGTCGAACGCCGCGACCACGTCTTAATCACTTTTTTTTCGTTGCGCGTGTTCAGTCCTTCGACCTTGATGCGCAAGTGGCCATCTACGAACGGCCCTTTTTTCAGTGAGCGTGCCATCGATTCCCTATTCCTCCACTCGCCGCAAGCGGCCCCATGGCGCGCGCCGCATCTTCTTGAATCCTCGTACCGGCCCGGGAACGCGGTGCGACCTCGGGCAGAACGGGCAGACAAACCGCGTGCCCTGCGCATTCGCAATCCGCTCGACGATAACCGCCCAGCCGGGCTTACACAGCTTGTACAGCACCGGCTCCGGCGGAACCACTACTGCCTTCACTAATGGACGTGCCGGCTTCGCGGTCTTCGCGGTTACGCGTTTTGCGACGCGCTTCGCCGTGCGCTTCACTATCCGGCTGCGCCTTGCTGCTGTTCGTGTTGTTCGCGTTGCTCGCATCGTTTTTGCTCTCACCAGGCGGTTCTCAGTTCGCCGCCGGGTTTCTCGCCTCAGAAAACTTCTGGTCCTTACTTCCTGCGCTCGACAATGTGCTTGTCGGTGCGCTTGTTGTGCCGCGTCTTCTTCCCCAACGTCGGGAACGCCCAGGGCGTCTGCGGATGATTGCCCTTGACCTTGCCTTCGCCGCCGCCGTGCGGATGATCCACGGGGTTCATGGCCACGCCGCGGACGGTGGGCTTTTTCCCATGCCACCGCGTGCGTCCCGCTTTGCCGTAAGTTTCATTCTCATGGTCGAGGTTGCCGACCTGGCCGACCGTCGCCATGCACTCGATGGAAAACTTGCGCACTTCGCCGGAAGGCAGCTTGACCAGCGCGAGATCCCCTTCTTTGCTCAGCAACTGCGCCGAGCCGCCCGCGGAACGCACCACTTGTCCTCCGCGTCCGGGATACAGCTCCAGGTTATGCACCATCGTGCCGGGAGGAATGTGCTTGAATTGCAGCGCATTGCCCGGAAGAATGTCCGAGCCCTCGCCGGTCGAAACCGTCGCGCCCACTTCCAAGCCCACGGGATGGAGAATGTAGCGCTTCTCGCCATCGGCGTAGTGCAGCAGCGCTAGGTTCGCGCTGCGGTTCGGGTCGTACTCGATGGCCGCCACTTTCGCGGGCACGCCGAGCTTTTCGCGCCGGAAGTCCACTTTGCGGTAAGCCTTCTTGTGGCCGCCGCCGCGGTGCCAGATCACGATTTCACCGTGATTGTTGCGCCCGCCGGAGCGTTTTTTCGACTCCACCAGCGCCTTTTCCGGCTCTTGCTTGGTGATGTGGCTCTTGTCCACGACGGTGATGAACCGCCGCGACGCCGTATATGGATTAAAGCTCTTCAGTCCCATCGCTGCCTCTTACCTTCTTAATGCTTGATCCCGCTACTCTCCAACTGTCCCGGCCTTACAAGTTCTCCGCATACTCGATCATCTTTTCGCCTTCGGCGAGCTTCACGTACGCTTTCTTCCAATCGCGCCGGTAGCCTTCGTTCTGGCCGCGTCGGCGCATCTTGCCGACAAAATTCGCGGTGCGCACTGCCGCCACTTTCACCTTGAAAATCTGCTGCACCGCTTCCTTGATCTGCGTTTTCGTGGCGCTGGAAGAAACTTCAAACACCACGGTGTGCTGCGTCTCTTTCACGCCCAGGCCTTTTTCCGTGATGATCGGCCGCCGGATAATCTGATAGTGCGGGGTCGACATCGCTTATCCCTTCCCCTTTTTCTTTGCCGGCTTCGCGGGTTTCTTCGCCGCCGCCGGTTTCTTGGCCGCCGCTTTCGGCGCGGCTTCCTTTTTCACGGGCTTGGCCGCGGGCGCAATCGTTTCCACGTCGGGCACGACGACTGGCTTTTTCTCCGGATCGAGCGAGTGGCTCAACCGCATCACGGCATCCTTCGAGAGCAGCAGCAAGTCATGCTTCAGCACATCGTAAGGCTGCAAAACGCTTGGCGCCGACAAAGTCACGCCTTGAATGTTGCGGCTGGCGCGTTCCAAGTTCGTGTTCTCGCCGTGAGCCACCAGCAAAGCCGACTTGGTGTGATTCAGCTTGTCCAGCACCTCGAGCAGCGCCTTGGTCTTGTGCGTTTCGAGCGTCCACGCGTCCACGACCGTCAGCTTTTGCTCCGCCAATTTTGCCGAGAGCGCCGACCGCAGCGCACCCAGCAGCATCTTCTTTGGCAGCGCGTAGCTGTAATCGCGCGGCTTTGGCCCGTGGACCGTGCCGCCGTGGCGCCAGAGCGGCGAGCGGATCGAGCCCACGCGCGCACGGCCCGTGCCCTTCTGCTTCCAGAGCTTGCGGCCCGCGCCGCTGACTTCGCTCTTGTCCTTGGTCTTGTGCGTGCCTGCGCGCAGCCCGCGCAAGTGCCACCGCGAAGCTTCGTGCAGCAGGTGCTGATTGACCTTCGCGCCAAAGATCGCGTCCGCCAGCTCCACCTGACCGACTTTCTTGCCATCCAAATTGACTACGTCGACGACCGGCATAATCTCTTTTCCTTCTTTACACTGAGCGAAGCGAAGTGTCGCCCCGCTTTACTTCGCTTTGCTTACCTTGCGGATGAAAATGTACGACCCGCTCGGTCCCGGCACCGATCCCCGCACCAGCAGCAGGTTTTCGTCGGTGTCCACTTTCACCACCTTTAAATTCTTCGCCGTCACCCGCGCGTGGCCCATGTGACCCGGAAAATGCTGGTTCTTCCAGACGCGCGACGGAAACGAACTGCCGCCGATGCCGCCCGGCGCGCGGTGATGCATCGAGCCGTGCGTGGCATCGCCGCCACGGTAGTGCCAGCGCTTCACGCCGCCTTGAAAACCTTTGCCCTTGCTGACGCCGCTCACGTCGACCAGTTCGCCGGTTTTGAAATTCTCCACCAGCACGCGGTCGCCAACTTTCGTCTCGTCTTTCGACTCTTCGATGCGCACTTCCTGCAAGACCTTCATGGGCGCGACGTTGGCTTTCTTGAAGTGCCCGGTCATGGCTTTGTTCACGCGCTGCGGCTTGACGAATTCCACCAGGCCGAGCTGCGCGGCGTCATATCCATCCGTCTGTTTTGTGCGCCGCTGCACCACCACGCACGGCCCCGCCTGCAGCACGGTGCACCCGACGAGCGTGCCGTCATCGACGAACACCTGCGTCATCCCCAGCTTGATCCCGATGATTCCGTTGACCGCCATTGCCCCTGTCTCTCTTTGCAGCGTTGTCTTTCACACCGCTTTGTTTTAAGTCTTCAGTTCTCAGTGCCCCTTTTTTTCAAGGGCACTGTTCTCTGCCGACTGATGCAAAACTCTTACTTCACTGCGTGACCGAACGCCTTGATTTCCACGTCCACGCCCGGCGGCAAATCCAGTTTCATCAGAGCGTCCACCGTATCCGGCGTCGGCTCCAGAATGTCGATCAGCCGCTTGTGCGTGCGCATTTCAAACTGCTCGCGCGACTTCTTGTCCACGTGCGGCGACCGCAAGACCGTCCAGCGGTTGATGGTGGTGGGCAGAGGAATCGGCCCGGCAACATCCGCGCCGGTGCGCTTCGCCGTCTCCACGATTTCCCGCGTGGACTGGTCCAGAATTCTGTGGTCGTACGCCTTCAAACGAATGCGGATTTTGTCGCCTTGTCTCATAGATTATTCAATAACCTCAGTCACAGCGCCTGCTCCGACGGTGTGGCCGCCTTCGCGAATCGCAAACCGCAAGCCCTTTTCCAAAGCCACCGGCGTGATCAACGTCACTTCGCAGCTCACGTTGTCCCCCGGCATCACCATTTCCACTCCCGCCGGCAGCTTCATATCCCCCGTCACGTCCGTGGTGCGGAAATAAAATTGCGGCCGGTACCCCGAGAAAAACGGCGTGTGCCGTCCGCCTTCTTCCTTCGTCAACACGTACGCTTCCGCCTTGAACTTCGTGTGCGGCGTGATCGACCCCGGCTTGCACACCACCTGCCCGCGCTCCACGTCTTCTTTTTCCGTGCCGCGCAACAGCAAGCCCACGTTGTCGCCTGCGAGGCCTTCGTCCAGCAACTTCTTGAACATCTCCACGCCCGTCACTACTTTCTTCTGCGTCGCGCGGAACCCCACGATTTCGATTTCTTCGCCGACCTTCACTTTGCCGCGCTCGATTCTTCCTGTGACTACCGTGCCGCGTCCGGAAATCGAGAAAATATCTTCGATCGGCATGGCAAACGGCTTATCGACATCACGCACCGGCAGCGGCACGTTCTTGTCAACTGCTTCCATCAAATCATCTATCGACTTCTCCCACTTCGCATCCCCGTTCAGCGCCTGCAGCGCCGATCCCTTGACCACGGCAATCGTGTCGCCTGGAAACTGATAGCTCTTCAGCAGTTCGCGAACTTCCAACTCCACCAGCTCCAGCAGCTCCGCATCCTCGACCATGTCGCACTTGTTCAAGAAAACGACCACCGCCGGCACGCCCACCTGCCGCGCCAGCAAAATATGTTCGCGCGTCTGCGGCATCGGGCCATCCGTCGCCGCCACCACCAGAATCGCGCCGTCCATCTGCGCCGCGCCGGTGATCATGTTCTTGATGTAGTCCGCATGCCCCGGACAATCCATGTGCGCGTAGTGCCGGTTCGCCGTTTCGTACTCCACGTGCGAAACCGCGATGGTGATCCCGCGCTCACGCTCTTCCGGAGCGTTGTCGATCGAATCGAACGCCCGGAACTGCACCTTGGGGTTGTGCTTCGACAGCACCTTGGTAATCGCCGCCGTCAACGTCGTCTTGCCATGGTCAATGTGACCAATCGTCCCGATGTTCACATGCGGCTTGTTGCGCTCGAATTTCTCCTTCGCCATTTCGCCCTCTGCTCCTCAAAGTATCTTTTCAAAAACTGATCGAACCAAAAAAAACAAACGACTCAATTCCCTCACCGATTCGGAACAAACCCCATTTCCTTCTTGGACGGGGCCGCCTCGGGTTGAAGCTCAAGTACCGCTGTCGAAACGTATTCCCATTTCACAAGCATCACAGGCACCGTGCCGCTTGATGGAATCTCTCTGAGTCCCGGAAACAATACCCACGCTCCGGCCGCATCCGATCCCAAAACCAGGGCTTGAAAAGAGCCGCTCTTGGCGACCAGTCGTCCGAATTCCGATCGGCCCTTCGCCGTGAGATGAAACCGAACCGTATTGCTCAACAGATCCACAGTGCTCAACTCTTTGCAACAAGGTTTTCGGGCTTCAAGGAACGCAACAAGAAAGCCTTCAATCGCTCCCCTGCCTCAGATTTTTGGGCTTTCAGCACATCGTCCGCCAAATCTCTCGGAATCTCGACGACATGCTCATCATCCGCACTCGTAATCCTCGCAAGCCAGCGGAACCTGGTCATCTCAGCTTTGATCGCCTCAACGCGATATTCCCCGCCGAAACTAACAAGGAGATCTTGAATGATTCCTCCCAGTTTCCTTCCCTGTTCCACCACTCGCGACTCCCCGAATCGATCGGCCAAAACGCCGCGCCGATACTCTTCTTCAGAAAGTCCAAGCTTCTTTACCACCAGCTTTTGTTGCTCTGTTAACTCCGGTAGCTGCGATTTTGGCGCTGTCATGGCCCGGCTATATTCAGCCACCGAGGTGCTGCCTCCGCTGACAAAGACCTCAAATGAGTCATTATTTGTCATAAATTGCCGCCCTACTTCTCGCCCCGATGCTTCTTGATGACTTCCTCCGCCAGCGCCGCGGGCAACTCCGCGTAATGCGAAAAGTGCATCGTGAAAGTCGCGCGGCCCTGCGTGCGGCTGCGCAAATCCGTGGCGTAACCGAACATCTGCGCCAGCGGCACTTCCACGCGAATGACGTTGCTCCCCGCGCGATTTTCCGTGCCTTGAATCGCGGAACGCCGCGCGTTCAAATCCCCGAACACGGCGGCCATGTATTCTTCCGGAACCACCACTTCCACCTTCATGATCGGCTCGAGCAAGACCGCTTTTGCGCGCGAGCAAGCTTCCTTGAAAGCCATCGAGCCGGCGATCTTGAACGCCATTTCGTTGCTGTCCACGTCGTGGTAGCTGCCGTCGATCAACACCGCGGCGACGTCCACCATGGGGAATCCCGCCAGGATCCCGTTATCCAGCGCTTCGCGAATGCCCGCCTCGATCGGCGCGATGAATTCGCGCGGAATCGCTCCGCCGGCAATCTTATCGATAAACAGAAAGCGGTGTTCCTTGTCGAATTTCCACTTGCCCGCGGAACCGCCGCCTACCACTTGCTTGGCCAGCAGGTCGAGATCGTCCGTGGACATCTCTTTCATGCTCTCGTGGCTCGAACTGGGAATCGGGTGCAGCTCAATCTTGCAATGGCCATACTGGCCTTTGCCTCCGGTCTGCTTGATGTACTTGCCTTCCGCTACGGCGTTCTTGCGAATCGTTTCGCGGTACGCCACCTGCGGCCGGCCGACATTCGCCTGTACGTTGTATTCGCGCAACATGCGGTCCACGATAATTTCCAGGTGCAACTCGCCCATGCCGGAAATCAGCGTCTGCCCCGTATCCGGCTCTGTCGAAACACGGAAGGTCGGATCTTCTTGCGCCAGCCGCTGCATCGCCACGCCCAGCTTGTCCTGGTCGGCTTTCGTCTTCGGCTCGATGGCCACGGAAATAACCGGCGCGGGGAAATCAATATTCTCGAGGATGATCTGCTTCTCTTCGTCGCAAAGTGTGTCGCCGGTATTGACGCTCTTCAATCCTACGCAAGCGCAAATATCGCCAGCGTAAATGGTGTCGATCTCTTCGCGCTTGTTGGCGTGCATCTGCAGCAACCGGCTGATGCGTTCGCGCGTTCCTTTGCCGGAGTTCATCACATAACTCCCGGATTTCAGCACGCCCGAAT
>WNFG01003355.1_pt1 | contig 13371 bp, 10 predicted proteins | sample 5400431 | NCBI WGS metagenome assembly WNFG01 (sample SAMN13153346, study PRJNA577476) | soil metagenome | isolation source: 120 cm saprolite under Douglas fir tree site 2 hole 3 replicate 2 | place: USA:California | collected 2015-04-18
GGCTCCGTCCGCGGCGCCTTTTGTACGACGTCTTGTATTTCCGTCATCTTATTCTGAGAGAAGCTCGTCTGCTCTGGACACTAGTCCTTCATTGTTACTGTGGCATTACAACACACGCGGCGGCTTCCGGCAAAGCGGCGACGGGCAATTAGAAAATCGTGAGCTTGATGTTCAGGAACTTCTTCGGGTTCTGCCGGAAATCCCCCAGTAACAGCCGCATGTCTCCCGTCAAACCCGCCAGGTTGTCATACAACTTTGGGTCGGAGAAAAGTTTCCCCGCCGTCGTCGTGTTGTCGTTCAGTTTCGCTGACGCGGTCGCCAGATTCGCGCTGGTATCACGCAACTTGTTGTAAAGCGTGTCGTCCGTCGCCAGTTTGCCCAGGGTGCCTTTGCCGGCGCGCGCGTCGCGAAGCATGGCATTCCCATGCGCCACCGCCTCCTTCGCTTGGTCATAGAGAGTGGGGTCATACATCAATTTTCCGATCGTTCCCTTCTGCGCCCGCACGTCGGCCAGAATCACGTTCACGTTGTCCAATCCCTTGTCCACCTTCGTATACATCTCATCCGTGGCCACCAGTCTCCCCAGCGTGCCTTGTCCCGCTTGAATGTTCGTCAGCATGGCGTCGCCCTTCGCCAGCATGCTGTTCAAGTGGTTGTACGCCTGCTCGTCCCTCAACAATTTGCCCAGTGAGCCCTTTCCTTCCTGCACGCCCTGAATCAGGTCCCGCACTTCCTCCGACAGCGCATTCAGGTTCCCCAGCACTTCGGCGCTTCTCTCGACAACTTCCTTCATGGCTTTCTCTTCCGCACCGGGAATCACTCCCGCGTCGCCAATGGGAGTTCCTGTGAGACCTCGAGTGATGTACACATACCGGTTGCCCAAAAGCCCTTCCGTGACCAGGCTAGCGGTGGAATCCGTCAGGATATCGCTCTGGTATCGCTTGTCTACGCGCATCACCACTTCGATATTCTTGTTCTTTTCAAGGGGCTTGCCCGCCGTCCGCGGCAACAGCCGAATTGATTCCACGTTTCCAATTTCTACTCCGTCCAGGCGCACTGGCGCCCCACTCGTCAAACCTGCCACTTCCGGCAGATAGGTCTTAAGCCGGTATTTCGGCCCCAGCAATCCTCCGCCGCCCGTAACATAGAAAATCCCCGCCGCAAGCACGAGGAGGCCAACCAGTACGAAGAGGCCAACGCGCAATTCCGTCCACGTGAGTTGTTTTCGACTTGCCATCGTTGCTTCCCTCCTACGCTAGCTTGAAACAGATTACTCTGAAATTACTCCAGAAACCGCTTCAGATATGGATCTTCCGAGTTGGCAATCTCCTCGGGTTCGCCTTCGAAATAGATGCGCCCGTCCCTGTAAACCAGGAATCGGGTGCGGGCCGCGTTCATGGCCGCCGCCGCCTTTCCATTTTGCGCGTTGCGAACCACACGCTTGCTTTCCGGATCGAAATGAAAGTTCGCCAGCGCGAATCCGTCCTGCAATCGGTGCGTCGCCAGCAGCGCCGTCACCCCATACACATCGCGCAGCCTTAGAATCAGCGTAATAATCGTCTGCGATGTCACCGGGTCGAGTCCCGCCGTCGGTGAATCGTAGAGCACGATGGGCGGGCGGTTAATCAGCGCTCTGGCAATGGAGACGCGCCGCTTCATGCCTCCCGAGAGCTCTGAAGGAAAAAAGTCCAAGGTGTGTTCCAACTCGACGAATCTCAGGACTTCCAGAACTCTGGACTCGATCTCTTCCTCGGGGACGCCGTCTTCACGAAGCCGGTACGCTACGTTGTCTGCAACCGACATCGAGTCGAACAGCGCGCCCTCCTGAAACACAAATCCAATTTTTCGTCGAAACGGCAGCAACTCGTCTTCGCTCATCTCGGAGATCTCATTGCCCAGCACAATGACACCACCACTGTTGGGTGTCAGCAGCCCCGCGGCCATCTTCAGCGTCAGAGTCTTTCCCGTTCCTGTCTCACCCAGCAGGATTAGCGTCTCCCGCTCCTGCACCTGGAACGTCACTCCGCGCAGGATCTGGCCCTCGTCGAATCCCACCCACACGTCTTCAAACGTGATGGCCGGTTCGAGTGCCAGCCCCTCTTTTGCCAGCGTGCTCATGAATCCAATTCGTGATTATAGCGGTAAATACTCTGTATATCGGGAAGGAAACGTCGCGAAGGGTTCGAACGCGTTGGACTTGTCATCAGAAAATTTTGTTGGAGAGAAACAACGAAAGTTTGGTCAAGAAGGCGTCAGCCACGATGATCAGCACCGAGCCCACCACCGCCGCTGACGTCGTGGCGCGCCCCACTCCCTGCGTCCCTCCGCGTACCGTCAGGCCCTTGTAACACCCGATCGTGGACAATATGAAACCGAACACGATGGGCTTCGAAAATCCCTGCATCAGGTCCGCAAAATCGAGCGCATCGATCGCCCGCCGCCAAAATTCCACCGCGCCCAGCCGCAGGGAAAACACCGACGCGGCGCATCCTCCCATCAGACCGATGAAATCCATGAGCGCGGTCAGCAGCGGCAGCATCAGCAAGGCGGCTAGCAAGCGCGGCGCCACCAGCTTGCGGTTGGGATCTGTTCCCATTGCCCGCATGGCGTCCACTTGTTCCGTCACCAGCATGGACCCGAGCTCTGATGCGATGCCCGTTGCGCATCGTCCCGTTACCAGCAAACCCGTAAAGGCCGGCCCCAGTTCACGCACCAGCGCGATCGCCACCACATCACCGGTCAGCGATGTCTGTCCAAAACGGATGAATTGCGATCCCGTCTGCAGCACCATGACTGCGCCGATAAAGAACCCCGACAACAATATAATCGGCAGCGACCCCGCGCCGATAAAATCCATTTGTTCCAGGGTGTCTTGAAAGTAGTGTGGGCTTGTGAAGATACCGACGATCGCGCGCCCGGAAAGCAGCGCGTAGTCTTGAACGGCGGCCACCGCTCGTTTTGCCGCATCCCCCAATGCATCGGCCACGGAGACGGTTTCATCTTGCTTGGTCTGGCGGCCGGTGACCTGAAGAGGAGTGTCTGCCACGAGTACCTGTTCGCGTTGGCTTCCCGCGACGAACTGCTCAGACAACTACATCCTCGAAAGCCTAACCGTGCGGCAAGAACACGTCAAGTGAGCGATTCAAATTCCTACCACGCAAAGCAATATCAGCAGCATGCCGGTATTTTGCCTCGAGAGATGTCGCCTCGAAATCCTTCCCATCTGTCCGCTTTCGCCACAAGTTTGTCTCGAAATCGCGCATCCGGCCTCGCCCCTGTCCTTGTACTCTCCGTTTAACTCATAAGTTTTCAATAAGATATCCGATCGCGAAAGTTAGGATAGCGTTTTGCACCGAATTTCCAGGGATTCTTCTGCGAGGTGACCGAATGGCAGGTTTTTGGCAAGATCTCCGCTTTGCATTTCGCACGCTTGGCAAAACGCCTTGGTTCACCGCCGTCGGTGTAGTCACGCTTGCCCTCGGCATCGCCGTCAACACCTCCATCTTCAGCATCGTGAACGGTTTCCTTCTGCGCCCCATGCCCGTGCCGCATCCCGAGCAACTCGCCGTCCTCGCCCTTCAGCAAGCCGGCGACAAGTCCTTCCAAAACTTTTCCTATCCGGACTACCTTGATCTTCGCGCCCAGTCCGCCTCTTTCAGCGACATCATCGCTTACCACGTCACTCTGGGCGGCGTCACCGCCGACAATCGCGGCGATCACTGTATCGCTACCCGCGTTACAGGAAATTATTTTTCCGTCCTGGGTGTGCAGCCCGCGCTCGGCCGCCTGATCCTTCCCACCGAAGGACAGACTCCCGGCGCTGATCCCATTCTTGTCCTCGGCTATGCATATTGGCAAAAGAGGTTCGCAGGTGACGCGGGGGTCCTCGGAAAATCAGTACAAATGAACGGCCACCCTCTGACAATCGTCGGCGTAGCGCCGAAGGACTTTCACGGCACCTATTTCATCGTGGATTCAGACCTCTACGTCCCGCTAAGCGCGGACGTCGGCACCAAAGACGAAAAGCAAGTTCAGAATACCTGGACGCAGCGCTCCGAGCGCTCTCTCAATCTCATGGCTAGGCTCAAGCCTGGCTCGAGCCTGAAACAGGCTCAGTCTTCTCTCAGTGTCGTCGCCCAGCGTCTCGCCGAGCAACATCCTGAAGCCGACAAAGGCATAGCCATTCGCGCCTTTCCTGAACAGCTCGCCCGTCCCGACCCCGATCCCGACAATACGCTTCCCGCCGTTGCCGCCGCTTTCATGGCGCTTGCCGCTCTCGTTCTTCTCGTGGCCTGCTTCAACGTCACCAACGTTTTGCTGGTTCGCGCCTCCGCCCGCCAGCGCGAAATGGCCATTCGCGCCGCCCTTGGCGCCGGCCGCTTCCGTCTCGTTCGCCAATATCTGACGGAGAGCTTGCTGCTTGCTTTACTCGGTGCCGGCGGAGGCATGGTTCTCTCCTATTGGGCCATGCGCTTTCTCAGTTCCATTCCCCTCGGCACGGACCTGCCAATTCAATTGAAATTCATGCCTGATGCTCGTGTTTACGTTTTCGGGCTGGGCGCCGCTCTGGTCACCGCCATACTCGTCGGTGTTTTCCCCGCTCTTCGCGTCGCGCGCCGCGACGTTGGTGCCGTACTCCACGATGGCGCCCGCGGCTCTTCCGGCGGCCGCCGCCGTCAATTTGTCCGCGGCACCTTGGTTGTCGCCCAAGTTGCCGGCTCGCTGGTCCTGCTCATCGTCGCCGGCCTCTTCATTCGCAGCCTCGGCAAAACGCAAACAATCTACCTCGGCTTCTCGCCGGCCGGTGTTCTCGATTTCTCCCTCGACGTTCAACAAGTCGGCTATCAGGAAATCCAGGGCCGCGCCTTTTACCGCGAACTCGAATCGCGTCTCCGGGCTCTCCCGGGCGTCGTCTCCGTCGCCCAGGCCTTCACCGTTCCCATGGGCGTTGTGGGCGCTGGCAACGTCGTGCATATCGAAGGTCGTCCCGTCGAACCGGGCAAGCAGCCTCCCAACGTGGCGTACAATATGGTTTCAAACGGATACTTCGACACCCTGCGCATTCCTCTTCAGCACGGACGCGCGTTCACTGATGCCGACGACGAAAAATCTCCCAGCGTAGCGATTATCAATCAGACCATGGCCAAAAAATTCTGGCCCGATCAAGATCCGCTTGGCAAACGCTTCGGCATCAAAGGCCCTTCCGGTCCGTTCCTTCAGATTGTGGGAGTCGTCCAGGACGGCAAGTACAAGAGCGTGATCGAAGAACCTCAGCCATTCTTTTATGTCCCGCTGAGCCAATCCTATTTGCCCCTCCGCACCTTCCACCTGCGCACATCTGTTCCACCCGAAACTCTCTCGATACAACTTCAAGAGCAAGTCCGCGCGCTCGCTCCTAACCTTGCTATCTCCCAGTTAGAGACTCTCGATCAAGCGCTCCAGGGATTGAACGGCTATCTCATTTTCCGCCTCGGCGCCCAATTGACAGGCACTATGGGCCTTCTGGGACTCATCCTGGCCGTCGTTGGTGTCTATAGCGTCGCATCATATGCGGCGGCTCAGCGCACTCAGGAAATCGGCATTCGAATGGCCATCGGCGCCACACCGCGCGACATTCTAAAAATGGTTCTTCGCCAGGGAACTCGCATGGTTGGCATCGGCTTGCTTGCCGGGTTGGTGGCTGCCTTCGCCGGTACACGCCTTCTCGCTGACCTTTTTTACGGCGTCAAGCCGGGCGACCCCATCACCTACGTGGCCGTCGCCACGCTTCTTCTCGCCGTCGCCTTGCTGGCTTGCTGGATTCCGGCGCGACGCGCTACACGTGTCAGTCCCACTGTCGCGCTGCGATTTGAGTAGTAGACGCGCCGCCCATTTTCATTCGTACCGAAGCGCGACTATCGGATCCACGCGCATCGCGCGGCGCGCAGGAATGTAGCAGGCAAACGCAGCAACCGCCGACAGCAGAATTGCCACGGCCGCAAAAGTGAGCGGGTCGGCGGCGCCGACTCCATAGATCAACGTGGTAATGAGCCGCGTGAAGCCAAACGCGGCGGCCACGCCGATTCCGACCCCGATCAGCGTGATCTTCAGTCCCTGTCCCAACACCATCTGCAAGACATCCCTGCTCGACGCGCCCAGCGCCACGCGGACCCCAATTTCGTGTGTGCGCTGGCCCGTCAGATAGGAAATCACGCCGTAAATTCCGACCGCGGAAAGAATGAGCGCCAACGCAGAGAAAATGGTCAGGAGAAACATGGTCAGCCGTTGCGTAGAAATGGAGCGGGAAACAATTTCGTCCATCGGCCGCACATCGTAAAGGGCCGCGGTACTCTCCACTTTTTCCGCGCCTTGCCGAATAGCGCTCGTGATGTCTCCTGTGTTGCCTGTTGTCCGGGCGACATAGCCGGTGCCGTTCGCGAGGAGCGTCCAGAATCTGTCCGGCACCTGCCACACCGGAAGATAGAGCTGCGCTTGCAAACTCTCGTGCTCTCGCGAGCCCAAACCCCAGTGTTCTACGTGGCCAACGACTCCGACGATCTCCGGCTGTATTTCCAGCAATCCGACATTGAGATGTTTTCCGATGGGATCCTGATTCGGAAAATACTTGCGCGCAAAAGTGGCGTCGATCAGCGCCACCGACGGGCCATGCTCGTCGTCGCGTTCCGTGAACGAACGGCCGCGTTCGACCGGAATCTGCATGGCCTGGTGGTAGCCCGGATTCACAAGATAAAACAGTGCGAAAGGCATGTCCGTATCCGTTGCAGGCCTGGGCTGGCCTTCGAGCCAGAAAGGAACTTCGGAATCTCCGGTCATCGGGAGCGAGCCGCCCAACATGGACACTGCTTCGACGCCGCGGACGCTCTCGAGTTGGCGCAAAGTTTCCCGGTACTTCGCGCGAAGCTGATCCGCCGTGACAGCCGAATGAGAAGTCGAGGAGATCGCAAACGTGAGAACGTTGTGCGGATCGAAGCCGGGATTGACATTTCCCAGCGCCGAAAGCGTACGAATCATCAGACCTGCGCCGATGAGCAGAACCACCGCCATGGCCATTTCAACGACAATGAAGACGCTCTGCGTACGATGACGCGCCCCGCTTGAACCGCGGCCACCTTCCTTCAACGTTTCATGAGTATCGGGTCGCAAGGATTTGAGCGCAGGGATCAAGCCAAAAACGATGCCGGTCAGAACGGAGATGCCGAGAGTGTAGAAGAGCACATGGCTGTCGAGTGCAATCTCCTCCGCACGTGGCACATTGGAAGCCAGTGTGCCAAGCAGCACGCGCACGCCCAGCTTTGCCAGCAGGAGACCGATGCCGCCTCCGGCAATGCCTAGCAAGACGCTTTCGGTTAGCAGCTGTCGGATCACACGTGCGGGGCTCGCTCCGAGCGCGGCGCGAATCGCAAATTCGCGCGAGCGTCCGGTGGACCGCGCCAGCAGCAGATTGGCAACGTTGGCGCACGCGATTAACAACACCAGACTGACCGCGCCGAGCAGCACCAGCAGAATTCCTTTAACATTGCCGACGACATCGGTCTTGAGCGGGATCAAGGAGATGCCCGTGCCTTTGTCGGCTTCGGGATAAGCGGCGGCAAGATTTTCCGCGATGCGATTCATGTCCGAGCGGGCCTGCTCGATGGTGACACCCGGTTTCAGACGGCCGATCGAGTTCATGCCCATGCTGATGCGCCGGTCGCGAAACGTGGGATCGGTCCATTGGCCGATAGGGATGAAAAGGTCGGTGGGGCTTAGGCCTGTAATGCGGCCAGGTGCCACGCCAATAATGGTGTAGGACTTGCCGTTCAGTGTGATGCCCTTCCCCAAAACGTCTTGCGACAATCCAAATTTGCGTTTCCAAAGCCCGTCGCTGAGGATGGTCACTGGGCCCGCGCCCGCCTGGTCTTCCTCAGGACGAAACGCGCGTCCCAGCGTCGGTTGCATGCCAAGGGCCGGCAAAAATTCCGCGGAGATCATGTGAATGTGAACGCGCTCGGGCTCTCCGGCTCCAACCATGTTGTAGTCGTCGGACCGGAAAGCGCTCAAGGCCGCGAAAGAGTGATTGTCTTTCTGCCAGTCCAGGAAGTTGGGATAGGAAATCGAGCTTTCTTGAAACGTCGGAGACTTCGTGTAGACCGCCACGAGTTCGTCAGGATTCGGGAACGGCAGCGGATTCAGCAGCACGCCGTTGACGACAGAGAAGAGCGCCGTATTCGCACCAATTCCTAGTGCCAGCGTCAGGATAGCGATCGCCGTGAATCCGGGATTCTTCCCGAGCAAGCGCGATCCATAGCGCACGTCTTGCCACGAGCTCATCATTGGACTCTCTCCTCAGGTACACCCACGCCTTCAGGGGCTTCTGGAAGTAGTAACGAGCCTGGCCCGCTATTTGTTCCTGAAAGTCGGAAAGGAATCGTCTTGCTGCTGGAAGTGGCAAAGGTTGCTCATTTTAGCGCCCAAGGTTCATCCCGCGCACGCGCAATTGGAACGGAACGGGCCAACTAAGGTATGCTCGCTCTCAACTATGGCACGATTGACGGGTCCGGAACGCCGCCGCAAAGCGCGGCTGAGGCTTCGACAGACTGTTCGTGTAAGGCCGTCCGATTCGCACCGGGATGATTTTGACGAAATCTTGCCGACACTGAATACTTCGCGTGACAGCGTCTATTTTGCTTCTAAGAACGAGTCCTACACGGAAGGCATGCGCGTGTTTATCACTTATCCCTATTCAGACGGTCCCGGCTCGCTCAACCGCGAGTCTCTCGGCAAAGTGATCCGCATCGACGACCTCGGCCATGGCCGTCGCGGGATTGCCGTCGAAATCTTGATGCCCCTCTACCTCGGTGGCAAAGAAACCCTGAAGTAGCACTCTGGATTTATTCAACGAGCACGCAGCGGCGGGCTCATTGGAGAGCGCGGTGGCGACTACGGTGTTTGGACTCCACTTGTTTTGAACCGAATGCGCGCAAGTACCTGCCAGGAATGCAGGGAGATGTTCCGCTTTTGTACCGTGGGAGACCAGCAAACTTTGCTCTTCGCTTTTCTGACCAGAAAGCGTATGATTCCTTCACTTCTCAGGTCTAGCCGGCAGCAGGAGCCGACTATGTTTCTTCGTGCCCTGGCCCATCTCGTTTTCGCCCAGATTCTCCTTAGTGGTGTTTTTCTGGGCGAGCCCGTTTTTGCGCAACAACCGTCCTCGGAGCTTGCGACTAGCCGCGTGGACGCCATTGAGTTGATCAAGGCAGGTTCCCCGGTAGACCTTGATATTTTTCTTCAGGGACCAGGCTCTGCGAGTGTCGAAGAGCCCGCGGCGCTGATATTGGTCACCCCCGATGGGCGAACGTATCGGCAAGGGACAACAAAGAAGGGCCACCTGCGGTGGAGTGAAATACCGGCGATGCAATACGGAGTCCAGGTCATCGCTCCTGGATTTGAACGTGCCGTTCAAGAAATCGACGCCCACGGCAACGGCGAGGTCAAAGTAATCGTTCAGTTGCGGCCCCAGGCCGGACGAGACAAAGCCTATCCGCCTGTGTCCACTGATCCAGAGGTGAATTACGTATTTGGCGTGTACGCCTCGAAGTCAAGCGATTGGGAGCAAGCCAAGACTTACTGGACAAAGGCCCTGGCGCTCCTTCCGGATCATGTTCCTGCGATGGTCTCCATGAGCGAGGCCCTGCTCAATGAGAACAAAACTGCGGAAGCCGTGGAGTACCTTGATCGGGCAGGAAAAATAGATCCTTCTTACTGGAAAGCGGAAGCAGTCCTGGCGCAGGTCTCTTTTCGCACGGGGTCGGCAGCAGAGGCCGTCGGGCACGCGCGACGGGCCATTGAATTGGGTCACGAGGAGGCCGCTAGCGTCTCGCCACTGCTGGCGCTGGCTTTGGTGACGGAGGCCACGGAGGTATTAAGCGCATATGTTAAGGATCATCCCGTAGATGTTGCAGCCAGGAAACAATTGGCAGGTCTTAATGCGCCCGCCGAGCTCCACGCGGTCGAACCTCTGAACGCAGACTTTGCGGACAGGAACGCGGCCACAGTGCTTGCCGGGCCAACTCCTCGCGTGCGCGAACCCCGCTGGCTACCTCCCGGAGTTGACGAGAATGTTCCGCGGGCGGAACTTGGCTCCGCATGCAATCTCGAGGATGTGCTGCAAAAAGCCGGACAAAGAATCCGGGAATTTGTGAAAAATGTGGAACGATTCACCGCCACGGAATCCCTGATACATGAAACCATCGGCAAATCGGGAGAAGTCTCCCGCACGGAAAAACGCCAATACAACTACCTCGTTTCGATCGAGCAAATCCGGCCTGATCTTTTCGACGTGGAAGAATATCGCAGCAGCTCAGCCTCTGCGGACGCTCCAGGAGGGATCATAACAAGGGGATTGCCCGCACTCGTGCTTATTTTCCATCCGTACTATGCAGAGACCTTTTCAATGAAATGCGAGGGGCTCGCCAACTTGAACGGAAAGCCGGCATGGCAGATTTATTTTCGCCAGAGAGCAGACCAACCGAACAGAATCCGCTCGTACAAGATCGGCGAAAACGGCCCTTCTCACCCCGTGGCCCTGAAAGGCCGTGCCTGGTTTGTTGCCGACACCTACCAAATCATCGGTCTTCAGACGGACTTGATCGACGCTCTTCCTGACCTCCGGCTCACGGTCGATCACGCAACCGTCGAGTATGGTCCAGTGCATTTCGGCAGCCGTAGTGTGGACATGTGGCTTCCGCAAACGGCCGAACTGTACAGCGACTTGCGAGGAAAGCGAATTCACCGGCGCTTGAACTTCACGAACTACCTGCTGTTCTCGGTCGACGACAAAGAGAAAATCTCGCCCCCGAAAATCAGCCCTTGATTTCTCCCCACCTGCGAAATAAAACCGAACGTCGCATAACTTATCCGCGCCGCGAGGCGCTGGACGCAGGGAGCGGCGACCGCTACACTGTTGTTAATCCGCTTGTTTCGAATCGATTTCGCGCAAAAATGCGTGAGGAATGAAAGGGAATGCTTCGCTTTTACACCGCGGGTGAATCGCACGGACAGGCGCTGCTGGCGTTTATCTCCGGTTTGCCCGCGCAGATGCCCGTGGACCTGAAGTTCATCAATCACGAGTTGCGTCGGCGGCAGCTTGGGTATGGACGTGGCGGAAGGCAAAAAATCGAAAAGGACACTGCGGAAATTTTCGCCGGAGTGCGCCACGGAAAAACAATCGGCGCGCCGATTGCTCTCCGGATCGAGAATCGCGATTGGGCCAATTGGGAAAAAATCCTGCCTGTGGAAGCCGCGGAATTGGATTCGAATGAGCGAAAACTAGTGGCGCCGCGCCCGGGCCATGCTGACCTTGCGGGGTCGCAAAAATTTGACTACCACGATGCGCGCTACATTCTCGAGCGGGCCTCGGCGCGGGAAACCGCCGCGCGCGTGGCCGCGGGCGCGTTTGCAAAATTGCTCTTACGGGAATTCGAGACGGAGATTGCCAGCCACACGGTTCAGGTGGGGCATGTGAAACTTGAAAAGCCGGCCAGTTGGAAAAAGATTCACGCCGTGAGCGCCGACCTTGATTCTCCTTTGAGGTGTATTGATGCCGTGGTGCAGGAAAAAATGAAGGCGGAAGTGGATGCGGTGCTGAAAGCGGGCGACACCGTCGGCGGAATCTTTGAAATTGTCGCGCACAACGTTCCAGTCGGCCTAGGCAGCCATGCGCAGTGGGATGAGAAATTGGATGGGCGTCTGGCGCAGGCGTTGATGAGCGTGCAAGCGGTGAAGGCGGTAGAGATTGGCGCGGGCGTGACGGCGGCGGGTTCCTTCGGAAGTGAAGTGCAAGATGAAATTTTTTATGAGAAATCGGCGCGACGGTTCCGGCGTTCGACAAACCGCGCCGGCGGATTGGAAGGCGGCATCACCAACGGTGAAGACGTGGTGGTGCGCGGGTACTTGAAACCGATTTCGACCTTGCGCCAACCGCTGCACACCACGGATATGGTCACCAAAGAGCCGGTGAAGGCCGCATACGAAAGATCGGATTGGTGCGTGGTGCCGGCGGGGGCGGTGGCCGGCGAAGCCATGGTGGCACTTGTGCTAGCGGACGCTTTTCTGCAAAAATTTGGGGGAGATTCACTCGCCGAGATGCGGCGGAATTTTGACAACTATGCCCGACAAATTGACGAGTTCTGAACCCGCCGTCGCGGCGGCCGCCGAGACGCAGCAAGCGACTTCGGCTGCGCGCAAGATCTATCCGATCGTCAAATATGGCGATCCCATCCTGGAAAAGCCGGGCGCGCCCGTCAATAAATTCGACGCGGAACTGGAGCAACTCGCCGAGGATATGTTCGCTTCGATGTACGCCGCCCAGGGAGTAGGACTGGCGGCGCCACAAATCGGATTGAGCTTGCGGCTCGCGGTTGTGGACGTCACCGGCGGGAAAAATCCCGAAGCGAAAATTGTGCTGGCGAATCCAGAGGTGATTCACGCGGAAGGCGAAGTTCGCGAGGAGGAAGGCTGCCTCTCGGTTCCGGGCTTTCGCGGATATGTGATGCGGCCGCAGTTTGTAACCGTCAAAGCGCAGAACGCCAAGGGCGAGGCCTTTGAAATTCGCGGCGAAAACTTGTTGGCGCGTGCGTTCTGCCACGAAATCGATCACCTGAACGGAATTCTGTTTTTGCAGCACCTCAGCATGCTGAAGCGCGACCTGATCAGGCGGAAAATCAAGAAGCTCAGGAAACAGGGCGAGTGGTAAGTGCCGGAGCCGGCCGCCTGGCGGACGCGGTGAGTTGGTGATGCGAATCGTTTTCTGCGGCACGCCCTCGTTTGCCGTCCCCACGCTGAAACATCTCCTTGCTCAAAAAGATTTCACAATTGTTGGCGTGATCACTCAGCCGGACCGGCCGCGCGGGCGCGGGGGAGAGATTTCTGTTTCTCCCGTAAAGAAAGCCGCGCTCGCAGCCACAGTTGCCGTGTATCAACCGGAAAAAATTCGAGCGCCGGAAGCTCAGGAACTGCTGCAGGGGCTCGCTCTCGACTGCATCGTCATTATCGCCTACGGCCAAATTATCCCGGCGAAATTATTGCCGATTCCGAAACTGGGCTGGATCAATTTGCACGCTTCCCTGCTCCCCAAATACCGAGGCGCGGCACCCATCAACTGGGCCATCGTGAACGGCGAAACGCGAACCGGACTGACGACGATGCGGATCGATGCAGGCATGGACACCGGAGACATGCTGCTGCAGCACGAGATCGAAATTGGTCCGAAAGAGACCGCTCCTGAACTTGCTGCCCGCATGGCAGAGGCTGGCGTGCCGCTAATGTCGGAGACGTTGCGCGGATTGGCCGCCGGAACGATCGCGCCGAAACCTCAGCACCACGCGGAAGCCA
>WNFG01003357.1_pt1 | contig 13369 bp, 11 predicted proteins | sample 5400431 | NCBI WGS metagenome assembly WNFG01 (sample SAMN13153346, study PRJNA577476) | soil metagenome | isolation source: 120 cm saprolite under Douglas fir tree site 2 hole 3 replicate 2 | place: USA:California | collected 2015-04-18
CTTCTCCTTCAGGCAGGAGGGCTTCGACGAGGCGGGGCGAGCTCGTGGCAGGTTCATCGCCTCAGGTTTCGTGCCGAAGTTCTACGATGACCTCCAGCGGCGCGGAATTCCACTGAGGATGAATATTTTCCACGAGGATTGACGCGGTGCCGCCGGGATCTCGGAGGGCCGTTTTCGCACGCGCTCTGGTCGCCGCGATCCCGATCATCGTTGCCGGGCTCGTCGGTGGATTGAGCGCCCGTTTTCCCCCACCGCCGCCGGGCGTGCCCCTGGCTCCGGGATCCGATGCTGCCTCGGAAATGCACGAGCAACTTGTCAGGTGTCGCTCCTACAGCGCGGTGGACTCTGCGATCCAGCCAGATTGGAAGAGAGCAGAGCTGGCCTGCAATCGCGCGCTCGACCTGGAACCTATCAGCGAGGAAGCCAATCGCTTGCTTCAAAAAATCAACCAGGAGCGAACCGCTTTCGATCTGTTCCACCGGGCTCAGGCTGCGGGGGAGGCGCGGGACGACCTCGGCGCGCTCGAGCTTTTGGCGCGCCTCCCTGAGACGAGCGTCTACTCCCGTCAGGCGAGACCCCTGGCGCTCGAGGTCAAGGGGCGCGCGATGAAGAATCTGGAGCCCGAATGCAGGAAGCTCCTTCGCTCGCGCCAGTGGACGGCCGCATCGATCACCTGCGAGAAGTACTTCTCCCTCGCTTGCCAGGATGGCCGTTGGGCGTCGAGCACTCCGCACGGTCCAGGGCGGCGGCCGGATCCACTTCAGGCGCTGTTTTTGAAAGCTCGCGCCCGGGTCATCCCCGGAGCCGTTCCCTGGCGGTGCCCAGAGAGCAAGCTTCTCCGGGAGTCCGAAGAAGGTTCCGACGTTCGAACCAGGGTCCGGGAGGCTTTCTTGGAGAGGTTCCCTGACGCGCGCATCGGGCAAGCCCTCTTTGCCTATTGGGAAGGTAACGTCCGCTCGGCGATCGCCACGCTGCAGAAGGTTTCCACCGATCCCCAGGCGATGGTCCTGCATTCCGGGGCAAACGCGCTCCGGAGCCGAATCTGGATGGTGTTGCAGCTTCAGAAGTCCGCGAATAGCGCCCTTCAGGCGCGCGACCCGGAGCGAGCCGAAAAGGCGCTTCGAAGCGCGCTGCAGCATGATCGCGAGATCGTCGGGGAGCTCGAGCAAGCGCCTTCCTTCGTCGAGCGCACCATCCAACGGGAGATGGGCGCCCAATCCTACCAGCAGGGAAAATATTGGGCGGACCGATCGGACCTGCGCCGCGCCTGCCGGATCTGGAAGCTGGGACATCAGTTTTCCCGTGGCAACCTGGCGCTGTTACAGGCGCTCAAGCATTGCAGCGAGCGTGCGGAGCAACTGCTCGCCACCGCCGGCCACTGCGGCGAGCTGGCCCTCGCGGCCGAGCTGTCCACTGAAGGGGACGGGCTGCGCAACAAGCTCCAGGCGAAACAGGAGTCTCTGGGATGTCTTTGAGAAATTAGGGTGTCGACTTGAAGCGCGGTTGCGCGTTAATCCTGGATCATGGTCGACACGAAATCCGACGCGCCCATCCTTACCCTGATCGACGCGTCCGGTTACATCTTCCGCGCGTATCACGCGATTCAGGCGCTCTCCACGTCGAAGGGCGTGCCGACCAACGCGGTGTACGGCTTCACTCGAATGCTCTTGAAGACGCTGCGCGAATTCGCGCCCACCCACGTCGCCCTGGCGTTCGACAAGGAGAGCCGTCTGGGTCGGCAGGCGATCGATGCGAATTACAAAGCGAATCGCGAGGGTCCTCCCCCGGATCTCATTCCGCAGTTTGCCTTGATCCGCCGGGTTGTCGATGCGCTCAACGTACCGGTGTTGGAATTCGAGGGTTGGGAGGCGGACGACGTGATTGGCACTCTCGCCCGCCAGGCGGAGGAGCAGGGCTTTCAGGTTCTGGTGGTGACCGGGGACAAGGACTTCATCCAAATCGTCGACCACCGGGTTGAGCTTTACGACCCGATGCAGGACAAGCGCACCGGCCCGGGCGATGTCCGTGAGCGGCTGGGCATCGATCCCTCTCAGATGCGCGACTACCTCGCCTTGATCGGCGACGCGATCGACAATGTTCCCAAAGTCCCGGGGATTGGCCCCAAGACGGCGGTCGAGTTGATCCAGCAATTCGGCGACGTCGAGACCCTGCTCGCGCGTCTGAACGAGATCAAGAAACCGAAAATCCGCGAGGCGCTGGAGGCGAACCGCGAACAACTTCGGCGGGCGAAATCTCTGGTGACCTTCAAAACCGACCTTCCCCTCGAAACGAGAATGGAAGAATTGGCACGGCGGCCGATCAAGGACGCGCAAGCGCGGGCCCTCTTCTCCGAGCTCGAGTTCTTCAAGCTGCTTCAGGAGATGCCCGCCCCGCCGCCGACGACTTTGACCTTCTCCACGGAGGTGATCACCGACCGCCAGGGCCTGGAACGAATTGCCGCGGTCGCTTCCGCTTCCAAGGCCCTGACGATGGTTCCCGCATTCGAGGGGCTGCCCTATGCGGCGGAGCTCGTCGGCCTTGGCATCGCCACGGAGGACGGGAGGAGCTACTACGTCCCCTTGTTGCATCGCTACATCGGCGCGCCAGGCCAGATCCCACCTGACGTCTTCAAGCAGGTGTTGGGTCCGGTGATTGAAGATGGCTCCATCTTGAAGAGCGGCCATGATCTCAAGTCGCTGACCCTGGTGTTGGCGAGCATCGGCCTGCGGATGGCAGGCGCCCATGGCGACATCGAGCTGCTCTCTTACTTATTGAATCCGTCCCGGCGGCAGCACGCCTTGCTCGACCTTGCTCGCGAGCGCCTGCAGATAGAGCTTCCCCCCGCACCGACGCTGGGCGCCGCGCGCAAGAAGGGCCCGCTGCTCTGCGACGTTCCCGTAGAGCAATCGAGCGACTGCTATGGAGCTTCGGCTGAAGCAGCCCGTCGGCTCGCGGGCCTGCTTTGGACCGAGATCGAGCAGGCCGGTCTATCCAAGCTCGCCCGGGAGATCGAGCTGCCTCTGATCCCCATTCTCGCGCAGATGGAACGAAAGGGCGTGAAGGTCGACCTCGGCGTGCTCTCGAGCATCGAGAGGAAAGTGGACATCGAGTGCGCGGCGCACTCGCTCGAAATCCATCGACTCGCCGGGCGGGAGTTCAACGTGAACTCCAGTGCCCAGCTCGGCCAGATTCTCTACGAGGAGCTTTCGCTGCCCATTCTCCGCCGTGGCAAGACCGGGCCTTCGACGGACCAGGAGGTTCTGGAGAAGCTGGCGGAGCATCATCCTCTTCCCAAGGCAATCATCGATTATCGGATGCTCTCTAAACTGAAGAGCACTTATCTGGAGACGCTGCCGCTGCTCGTCGCCGCGGACGGTCGGCTGCACACCTCATTTCACCAGGCGGCCGCGGCAACCGGAAGGCTTTCGTCCTCTGACCCGAATCTTCAGAATATTCCCATCCGCAGCGAGCTCGGACGGGAAATCCGCAGTGCCATCGTCGCCGATCCCGGCCATCGGCTGGTCTCCGCGGACTACAGCCAGATCGAGCTGAGGATTCTGGCGCACATCGCCAGCGACGAAGCGCTGATCGAGGCTTTCCAGAACGACGAGGACGTTCACACCCGGACGGCCGCCGAGGTGTTCGGCGTACCCCCCGAGCGGATCACCCCGGACCAGCGCCGCGCCGCCAAAGCGGTCAATTTTGGAATTGCCTACGGTCTGTCTGCGCATGGGCTGTCGACGCGGCTGGACATCTCGACCGAGGAGGCAAAGTCGATCATCGATCGCTACTTCCAGCGGTATTCGGGCATCCGCCGCTATCTCGACGAGACGGTGGAAAAGGCCCGCCGGACCGGCTACGTCGAAACGCTCTTCGGCCGGCGGCGTTTCATGCCCGAGTTGCATTCGCGAAATCGCAACGCGGCGCAGGCGGCGGAACGCGCTGCGATCAACATGCCGATCCAGGGGACAGCGGCAGATTTGATCAAGCTGGCGATGATCCGGATCGACGAGGCGATCGCCACCAGAAAGCTCCGTGCCCAGATGCTCCTCCAAGTACACGACGAATTGCTGTTCGAGGCTCCCGAGCCGGAGATCGCGGCGCTGATGGATCTGGTTCAGAGCTTGATGTCGAGCGTGGCGGTGCTCAAGGTTCCTCTCAAGGTGGAAATCGGCGCGGGGCTCACCTGGGCCGACGCGCACTGAAAGCTTTCTTACGGGTCGGGAGCTGGAATTCGCTTGGCCGCCTCGACATTGTCGTTCGCTGCCGCACCAGCCCAGATCTCCGGAAAGCCCTTGGCTTCAAGGAGCAGCTCGTTGAGGGCAATTGCTTCCGCCTCCGCCAACTCGGCTGCTTCCATCTCGAGGCGCCTTTGCCGGCGTCGCGAGCGGAGTCGCCAGGAGGCAACGATCGCCAGGCACGCCAGAAACGCCCAGATGCTCGAGCTGTTGGTCAGAATCGGCATCCACGAGTAGCGCGACGGCAACTCGGCGCGCCATGCCATCTCCTCGAACCAGATCGAAGCCTTGAACGTCCTGGCGAAAGCCGTCTCGAAGGGTCGCCCGGCGACGACCTCGTCGATCAGCTCCCCCAGCGCGGAAAGTCCGTGCCGCTCCACCAGGAAGCCCAGGAACGACACGCTCTGCGCGTAGGCGGTCTGCACGTCTGATGGCTGTTCGGGCCAGCGGTCCTTCAAATCCTGAAAGGAGAAGATCCGGTCCTGTTGAACCGCCTGAAACAGCGCTGCGTACTGAGAGATCGAGGAGCGCTGACCGGTGAGGTACATCGCCAAGCCTTCGTGAAACCAATGCGGCCAATCCCCGCCGAGCTGGCCCAGGGCGACATGCAGGAATTCGTGGCGCAGCGAGGCATTTCCATCCGATTCGGTGAGCGAACGCGCTTCGAGGACGACGATATTCTGCATCGGATAGCTGTAGGCCCGGTTCCAGTCGGGCGGTTTGTCGCCCGGCAGCGCCAGCGCGGCGAACTCCGCTCGCCCCAGACCGATGCGGATTTCCGTCGTCCCCGGCCAATCCCGGCCGAGCACCTGGCTGAAGTAGTCCCGGGTGGACTCTAGCTCGGTCGCCAGCTTGCGCGCGGCCCCCTGGGCGCTCGCGGTATGGAGGATGCGGAACCGGCGGGTGGTGATTTCTCCGGAGACGACGTCCGATCTGGCAAATCCCGCCGGGGACTTTGCGCCCGGATTCGCGGACATCGACTCGTGGTGGGGCGCGCTCTCGGCGGCGGACCGGCCCGGAGATCCGAGCGCCAATCCCGCGAACGCCAACGCCAAAAGCAGTGACCGCATCAGGACCGCCTCACTGCACAGTATCGACACCCGATTGAAAGATGCCAGGCAGGAATCGACTCTAACCGTCGATTCTGTCGCGCGCAGCGCACTGTTCAGCCGAAGGACCGACCAACCACCGGCGGGCCTAGAAGGGCGAGGGGCGGCTATCGTTCCGAGCCGCCCGCCTTCTTCGGAGCGAGGAAGGAGACGTTGTCGTCGATTCGTTCCCACTCACCGTCGGCGGGGGTGGATTGACGAAATGCGTCCAGCAGCTTGCTGTGGGCCTCGATGATGCCCCTGACCTGCGATTCGAACTGCACCCGTTGGCGCTTCAGCTCGTTGATGTCCTGGACCACCTGGACGAGCTTCTGGTGAGCGCTCTGGACGATCTTTTCCGCCTGGTGCTCGGCCTGGGTAAGGACGAAATCGGCTTCTTTCTTCGCATTGGCCTTGATCTCGCCCGACATCCGCTGGGCGGTGACCAACGTCTCTTGTAGCGCGCGTTCGCGCTCCAAGTGGTGCTCGAGCTTCAACTGGATTTGGCTCAGCTCGTCCTTCATCGTCAGATTGGCCTTGACCAGCTCTTCAAATTCAGAGGCGACGAGCTCGAGGAAACCTTCGACTTCGGTTTTCCGGAACCCGCTGAATGCCGATTCGAAGCGCTTCTGCCGGATGTCGAGGGAGGTGATTTTCACTCGGGTGAGTATACGAGAAGGACCGAGCAAGCGGCTATCGGCGGAAATTTTGCTCATTGCGCCGAAGCGACTACAACGGTTGTAGCTTATGCGACATGTTTCCCCAGGAGGGAAGCCGATGAAAGGCATGCAGGCCGAAGCGCCCCAGACGGCGGTGGCGCCCCTGGCGGTCGAGTGCACCCATTGTGGCGTTGCGATGAGCGAGCGCTCGGGAGTCGCAAGCCAGGTGCGCTACTTCCGCTGCCCGTCGTGCCAGCGCTGGTTTTCGAGCATGTACGCGGAGATCTTCCGGTCGGATGCAAAGATTCGCGTTCTGGGGGGCCGGCCGGCGGACCTTAAAGACAGCAACTTCGACGCGGTGAAGCAACGGCTGGAGCAATGGTTGACGCAGTTGGAGAGCCAGGATCCGTACCGCGTGCTGGGCCTATCCCCCCGCGACTCGGCGGAGAACATCAAGAGTCGCTACCGTCAGCTCGCGCTGGAGCGACACCCGGATCGAGGCGGTTCGGTGGAGAGCATGCAGGAGCTGAACCTTGCCTATGGGCGGATCGCAAGTCGCGAGGATCAGAGTCCCCCGGCTCCGGAAAGAGGGCGGGCCGCCCCGTCGCCGCGGTCAGTCAGGAAAAGATAGCCCCAGAAGAGGGCGCCGAGCAGCAGCCCCAGGCCAATCTTCAAGGGTCCTGGAAAAAAATCACCCGGGCTGACAAATCCCTCGATCGCGCCGGTGAAGACGAGGAACGGCGCGCAACCCAACACCAGCTTGACCGCTTCAATCCCGCGCTTCTTGAGATACTGGCGGCGCGGCAATTCCCCCGGATCGATCACCGCTTCTCCGACGATCAACCCAGCGCCGCCCGCGATCACGATGATCGACAACTCCATCGGACCATGGCCGCCGATGAACGAGAAGAGCGGCATCGCCATCTGCTCCCGTGCGCAAAGAGCGGCGAGTGCGCCGATCTGGATGCCATTGTTGACGAGGATGAAAATCGTCCCGGTTCCGGCGAGGATTCCAGAGGCGAATGCGAAAATGGTCACCGTCAAATTGTTGGTGGCGATCGCCGAGGCGACCAGATTGGGAGGGGCGATCGAGAGAATGTCGTCCGTCCACATCCGCCTCTCCGCGATGAAGCGGCGCATCTGGGCCGGCACCAGCAACTCCGCTCCCCCGGGCTGAAGCAGAACCACCAACGCTCCGAGCAAAAGGCCAAGGATGAAAATCATCGCACTGCTCGCGATGAACTTCCGCTCGGCCCGAACCACCGCGGGAAAGCCCTTCGCGTAGAAGTCGCGCACCGCTGCCCAGTACTGCCTCGGTGGCTGATAGATGGTGCCATAGGCCGAGGCGCAGAGCTGGTTGAGGAACCGATGAGCGTCGGTGCTGGGGAAAAACGACTGCGCGTATGCCAGATCGGTGGTTGCCCGTCGGTAGAGCGCGTCCAGCAGCTTGAGCTCAGCAAGCGGCAGCGCACCCGAGCGCTGCTGCTTGAGCAGATGCCCAAGCTTCTCCCAGTCTCCTCGTCGCCGGGTGACGAAGGCGTTCAGCGGCTCAGTCAAATCAGCCTCGCGCCTGTGCCCGGATTCTCAAGAAAGCTTCCGAAGCCTCCCCCGACGCGATCACGGTTTTGTATTCATCGTCCGAGAGAAACGGTCCGTAGCGCTTGACCAGCGCGGCAGTGAGCCTGTTTCTCGCCTCGCCAGTCAGTTCCCCCGTGCGGCTGAGGAAGCTCAAGATCAGCTCGACGTCCGCGGGCGAAAGTGGCTCCGCCGCCGCCGGCACCGAATAGACGAAACCCACTTGAGCTCTGGGCCGCTCATACTTGTCGAGGGCGACGCGGTCTTCCCGGACCAGAATGGTACCGGCCAAGAGGTCTCCCAAACGGCGATTCTCGCGGGAAAGAAGCATCACCAAGACTCCGGCGGCGTAGAAGAACGGCAAGAAATCAACGATTCGAACGAGGTTGCGCACCGCGCTTTGCAGGACCCCGACCGGAGATCCACTGTCGCTCACCACCCGGATCCTCAAAAGTCGCTTCCCCGGAGTTTGACCGCGCCCAAACACCTCGCAGGCCGTCCAATAAAGCCACTGAGTCATGAAGGCCCCGATTACCGCCAGGGTCCTCCCCAAGCTCGAAAGATTGAGGAACATCCCTACAAAATCCGAGGAGAGCAGTGAGAAAAGGAAGTAGGCGGTGATCCAAAAAAACAAGATCAACAGGGCGTCGAGCAGATAGGCGATGGAGCGCGAGCCGATCCCGGCGATCGGCAGCGCCAGCGAAACCCGCTCGGGGGTGGCGACATCGAGCCTCGACGACCAGCGGGTCAGGATTTCCTCCGGCGATGCCCGAAAGATGGGATCGAGCGCCGACCGCGAGTATAGAGCGCTAACGCTCAGCGAGCACGATCGGCAGTCGGATGAGCCATTTGGCCGCCGCCGGGCCGCGCGGGTGCCGCGCCTGGCACGGAATGCACCGATTGCCCTTCGGCGCCCCAATCGCGACTCAACAGCTCGCCCAGGGCAGCGACGTTGCGCTCCAGATTGAATTCGCGGAGGACTTTCTCCCGGCCCGCCTTTGCCAGTCGCCGTCCAAAAGAAGGATTCTCGTAGATTCTCAGAAGGGCGTTGGCGATCGCCGCGGAATCGCGCTGGGGTACGAGCAACCCGGTCCGTCCATCCTCGAGGAGCTCCGGAATTCCAGAGATCGACGTCGCGATCACCGGCAGCTCTGCCGCGAGAGCTTCCATCAGCGCCACCGTATTCCTTCCTTCTTGCCATACGGCATCACGATGCTCGGAAGCACCATCACGTCGGCAGCGGACAGAATCTGGCTCACCCGATCCCGGGATTGCTGCCCGAGGAGCTTGACCGAGTCCGCCAGCTGCGCCCGGGCGATTTGGGACTCGATCGCGGGTCGATCCTCGCCTTCGCCGATGAGCAAACACTCGAACTTGATCCCCGCCCTGCGCAACCGGGAGCAGGCCTCGATCAAATAGGGATGTCCCTTGTAATCGCGCAGGCTGGCAACGCAGACGATGGTGAGCGGCTGATCTTTTGCGCGAGGCGCCCGAGAGCGCGGTAAGAAGACCTCCGGGTCGATGCCGCAGCGAATCGTCACCGTCTTCTCGTTGGCGACGTTGCCGTAGAGTTGACCGAGAAACTGGCGGTTGTAGTCGGATATGGTGACCACGAAGCTTGCGTCGCCGATCTTCTCCTCCAACATCGGGCGCTCGATGTAGATGTCGTGCGCGTGAGCGGTGAAGCTGTAGCGAATCCCGGTCAGCTGACGGATCAAGTAGGCCGCCAGAGTTGGATGGGTGGCCCAGTGCGCATGCACGTGGTCGATCTTCTTTCCCACCATCCACCGCGCGAAGAGCGCGGCCTGAGCCACGACGTAGACCGCATGCACCAGCCCTCGGGGGGACTTACGGTTTCCCCGAAGCGCCTGCCACCAGGCACGAAGGTAAGCGCGGGGGCGCCTCGACAACCAGAAGAGGTTGGCCCGAAGCAGAGCAACCGAAAACAGGCGGCCATAGTGCGTTCGCTTGACCAGCCCCTCCGCTTCTCGATGCATGACCGACTCGCGCTGGCGCAAGAGCGAGAAGACTTCGACGCTGAAGCCGCGTCGTTGGAGCTCGATGATTTCGTAGAGGATGAATGTCTCGGTGATCGCCGGGAAGCGCGAAACGATGTAGGCGACCCTCTTCGCCTTTTTCGGGAACTCCAGCTTCAGGCCAGCTGGTTGGATGGAGACGGTCGCGGGCATTGCCACAATGGGTCAAGCGGCGGGTCGGCGTGCCAACGTCAACGAAGACCCGGTTTGAAATCCAGTCAAGTGGTCGTAGAGCTCCAAGAAGTTCTCCGCCTCGGTTTGCAATGAGTGTTGGGTGACCACGTGTCGGCGCGCGTGGAGCCCCCATGCGGCGGCGCGTGCCGGATCGGCGGCGAGGAGCAGTTTTTCGGAAAGGGAATGCGAATCGTCCAAGGGCACCAATCCGCCGCTGACCCCATCCTCAACCACCTGACGCATTCCCCCCACCGCGGTCACCACGACTGGCAGCCCGCACGCCATCGCCTCGAGGAGGGAGATGGGCGACCCTTCGCTGTTCGAGGGCAGCACGAAAGCGTCCGCCGAACGAAGCACCGGAGCGACATCGATGCATTCTCCAGGGAAGTGCACTGAATCAGCGATACCGAGCGATTCCGCCTTCGCCAACAGGGCCGTGAGTCGGTCGCCCGAGCCCACGAGCGCCAGCTGCGCATCCGGTCGGTGCGCCCGGACTCGCGGCCAGGCCTGGAGGAGGTTGTCGAGCCCTTTTTCCGGTGCTAGGCGACCGGTGAAGACGACCAGCCAGCCCTCCGGCAGCCCCAACGCGCGGCGAAGGGATCCGCGCTCCTGACGGGGCAGCGGCCGAAAATGGTCCGTATCCACGGCGTTGGGAATCTCCCAGATTCTTTCCTCTCGCACCCCGATGCTTTTGAGATCGTCGTGAATTTCCTGGCAGATGCTCACGAATGCGTCAGCGAACTTCAGCGCTGCAGCCAGCCTTGCTCGGCCGCTCAGCGGACGCTGTGAACGCAGGATTTCCACGTCCCCGATCCATCCGGTGGAGTGAGGGTTGACCACAAGTTTTTTCCCCAGCAGCACGCGGGCGAGCAGCCCGATCGTCATCGGCGAGAGCATCTGGTGGGCGTGGGCGATGTCCCAGCGCCCCGGGTTACGCGCGAGAAACCGGCAACACTCGATGATGTAGCTGGTGGAGCGGAACCCTGGACTGCCGCGGGATGCTCCCAGGCGGTAGGTGGGCACCCCTCGAATCTCTTGATAGCGTGGCAAGCCCGGGTGCGGACGTGTCAGCACGAATACGTCAATGCCGCGCGCCATGAGCTTTTCGCTCAAGTGCAGCGTGTGCGTCTGGATACCGCCCACAGACGGGTGAAAGATGCTGGCAATCATGGCTATGCCGTGGCGCATGACCCTCCGCGTCATCGCAGCTGAAACCGAAACCCCCGAATGGGTGGCAAGTGGAGTGGAAATTCGCAAGGGTGCCGGCGCCGGTCTTGTTGCCTGGGAGGCGACTTCAGTTGCTTGCGAGACACTCCGGGCCGCTTGATCCCTCGTACGGCGGCCATGCGCCACCTGTCGAGCGAATCCTGCCTCGAGTAAGCTGATTCCATGCTCTCCGAGGAGTACGGACTGCACCGGGTCGTCCACCAGGAGGGCGTGTTACCGCAGCAGGCCGAGCGGCTGGACCCATCTCTGCCCTTGCGCGAGACGGAGCTTCTCATCGACGTCGACAGCTTGAACATCGACGCGGCTTCCTGGGCACAGATCTGGCGCCAGGCGTCCGCGGATGTGCGGGAAGTCTCGAAGATCATCGGGGCCATAGTCCGCACGCGCGGCAAGTTGCACAACCCCACCACCGGCTCGGGCGGAATGCTAATCGGTCGGGTCCGTCAGATTGGACCTCGGCACCCGGCAAGATCGCGGCTGCGCCCCGGCGATCGCATCGCCACCCTCGTCAGCCTGACGCTGACGCCGCTGTTCCTCGAGGAGATCAGAGCGATCGATCCGCTCACCGAACGCGTCGACGTCCGCGGCCACGCGATTCTCTTTGCGAGCGGCCAGTATGCCAAGCTTTCCGGCGACCTACCCGACCCCGTGGCGCTGGCGGTCTTGGACGTCTGCGGTGCCCCGGCGCAGGTGGCCAGGCTCGCCAAGCCTGGGATGCGGGTCATGGTTCTGGGGGCGGGCAAGAGCGGGACGCTTTCCCTCGCGCAGGCGAGGAAATCCCTGGGCGGCAAGGGCCAGCTCCTCGCCGTTGACGTCTCGGCCCGCGCCCTCCAGACCCTTCGGGAGCTCGATTTCTGCGATGTCGCGATCGAGGCCGATGCAACCCGCGCGATGGAAGTGATGCAAAGGGTCTCCGACGCGACCGGAGGCGCTCTCTGCGACCTGGTGGTCAACTGCGCATCAGCCGCGAACACCGAAATGTCCACCGTGCTGAGCACGGCAAAGGGCGGGATGGCGCTGTTTTTCTCGATGGCTACCCGCTTTACCGCGGCCACCCTGGGAGCCGAAGGAGTGGCGAAGGACGTCACCTTGTTGATGGGCAACGGATATCTGCCTGGCCATGCGGAGCTCGCCCTGGATCTGCTGCGCACCGATGATCGACTCCGGAAGCTGTTCGAAGCTCGTTACGCGGTTGTGGCCCCAGCTACCCCTTCGGGGTCCAATTCCGGAGCGCCGTGATGCCCGGGCCATTCGTCGACGACACGCAAATCGAATTTGCACGGGAGCTGGCGCGGGAAACCACCCGGCCGGTGCTCGAGCTCATCCGCCGACACACCACCGTTTCCATCGAGCGAACGGTTTTGCGCTTGTTCGGTATCTCCGGGGCCGGCTCCGGAGGAGTGCCTTTGGCCAATGTGATGGTGGATCGACTGCACGAGGCCGGCGTGCTCAACCGCGGTGCCGCGTACTGGTACGGCCGGGCCTTTCACCTGGGTGCGCGAAGCCCGGCCGAGGCGGTGGAGCGACTGATCGCCGCTCCCCTGCAAAAGCTGCCCGCTTTACCGCCGGAAACCGAAGCCAAGTTGCGCGAGGAGGTGCGCGCAGAAGCGCGGGCTTCGGTCGAAGACCTTCGCCACCGGATCAGGGTCCGCGACGACCTTCGAAGCGAGCTGGGAATGCCGCCGCCTCCGCACAAATACGTGATCGTCGCCACCGGCAACATCCACGATGATGTCGACCAGGCCCAGGCGGCAGCCCAAGCCGGAGCAGATGTGATCGCGGTGATCCGTTCAACCGCCCAGTCCCTGCTCGATTACGTCCCCCACGGAGCGACCACGGAAGGGTACGGGGGCACCTACGCCACCCAGGAAAATTTCCGGATCATGCGCGAAGCTCTGGATCTAGAGTCCCGGAAGTTGGGTCGCTACGTCCAGCTGACCAACTACTCGTCCGGCCTTTGCATGGCGGAAATCGCCTTCTGCGCCGCTTCCGAACGGCTCGACATGCTGCTCAACGATGCGATGTATGGAATTCTTTTCCGCGACATCAACATGCGGCGCACTTTCATCGACCAGTATTTCTCCCGGAGGATCTGCGCCCTCGCTGGAATCATCATCAATACCGGCGAAGACAATTACATCACCACCGCCGACGCCTATGAGAGTGCCCACACCGTGATCGCCAGTCAGTTCATCAACGAGTCGTTCGCCAAGGCGGCCGGGCTCCGCGATTGGCAGCTCGGCCTGGGCCACTCCTACGAGATTGATCCGGCGCGGCCGGAGACCCTTCTGCTCGAGCTCTCGCAGGCGATGCTGGTGCGCCGTTGCTTTCCCGACGCGCCCCTCAAGTACATGCCGCCGACGAAGCACAAG
>WNFG01003363.1_pt1 | contig 13364 bp, 14 predicted proteins | sample 5400431 | NCBI WGS metagenome assembly WNFG01 (sample SAMN13153346, study PRJNA577476) | soil metagenome | isolation source: 120 cm saprolite under Douglas fir tree site 2 hole 3 replicate 2 | place: USA:California | collected 2015-04-18
TTCCGCTCGGCACGCATTTCTCATGGCATCTGCTCAACGCCGCGGTGCTCTACGTCCTGCTGCGAACCGCGATCAAAGAGGCGGGCGCGGAAAATGCGAAGTGAAGGCCGTAGCCCGGATTGAGCGCAGCGAAATCCGGGGGCACCCTGGCAATACGGCAAAGCCGACCCGGGTTTCGCTAGCGCTCAACCCGGGCTACAGCTCCGAGGACCGCGCCCGACAACCCGTCACAAATCCAGCGTCGCGGGCGCAAACAGCTCCTCGATCTTGACCAGCCGATCGGTCAGCCCCTGGGCGTGCACATATTGCGCGATCGTGTCGAGCACCTTGCGCGTCGCCTTCACCCCATACGCCATCGGGTCAGCGGCAAGCGCGTTGCGAACGTCCTCGCCGATGACGCCGGTCTCGAAATGGGAGGCGAGCGCCACGTTGCCGGCGCCCAGCACTTGCGCGCGCGCCGCCGCGAACGCGGAATACAGATTGAGCGCGACCCAGGGGTGTTGCTCCAGGAGCGATCGGCGGACCACTACGGTGTGGTTGATCGGATAGATGCCGGTCTTGGCATAGTAACGGCGCCCCTCCGCGGCGCGGTCGGGAAACAGCGGCCGCACGCGCTTGTCGGCGGAAAGGTCGATGCGGCTGCGGTCGACGAGGTTGCGATCGGTGAGATAGAGGAGCGTGGCGTCGAGTTCGCTGGCCAGCAGCATCTCGCCGATATTGGTGCTGGCGGGGATCTGGCGCACGGTCACGCCCGCCGGCGGCTTGAACCCGGTGGCGCCGCCGTGGCTCTTGTCGGCGACGCGCTCCATGAAGAACTCGATGTCGCGAGGATGCACGCCGAATTCGTTCTCGAGCACGCCGCGGCCCCAGATGGCGGCGGTCTGCTGATACTCCGGCACGCCGACCCGCTTGCCTCGCAGATCCGCCGGCGCGGTGACGCCGGCATCGGCGCGCACCAGGATGCGGGTGTGGAAGAACTCGCGGGTGGTGAACACCGGCAGCGCCACCCACGGCGTCGGGGAGCGCGCGGTCGAGATCAACAGCGACGACATCGACATTTCCGACACGTCGAACTCGGCGAACCGCAACTGCCGCCAGAACATTTCGGACGGGTGGAGGACGGTAGCGGTGAGGTCAAGGCCCTCCGCCTTAACCGCACCGTCGATCAGCGGCCGGGTGTTCGGGTTGTCGGAGAGTGCGATACTCAGAGGGAGGCCGGCCATGATGATACTCCAGGGGCTTTGGGCCGCACCACCGTTGCGGCTCCTAGAGTCATAGCCGGGCGCGGGCTACTGAATAAGATAATTCTGATAAGATATTCTATTATCGATCAGGAATTTCTTATTGACATAGATATTTTTTATAAGATATATCTTATCGCATGGTCACGGCACACGAACAGCTAGACAGGCGCTTCGCCAAGCTAAAGCCCCTCATCAAAGATGCGGTCCGGCCACCGCGTGGCTGGATACGCGCGATCCGGGAAGCATTAGGCATGACCACGGGTCAGTTGGCCGACCGTCTCGGCGTACGGCAGCCCCGAGTCGTCGAGCTGGAACACGGCGAAGGCACCGGAAACGTCACTGTGAAGAGCCTTGAGCGCGCGGCCAAGGCATTGGGGTGCCGCCTCGTGTACATCCTTGTTCCCGAGGAGTCCCTGGCTGAGACAATCCGCAAACGCGCATCCATGGTCGCAGAACGGCAACTCACCTCGGTCGAGCAAACGATGCGGTTGGAGGCGCAGGGCGTCAATGACAAGACGCAACACCAGGAGTCCCACCAGCGGCTTGTCGAAAAGCTTATGCGCCGGCCTGCCCGGATATGGGATGAGTAATGAACGGCCCCCTCGACGAGGCGGAGAGTGCCACACCTCTCACGCCCGAGGAACGCGAAGGCCTTATCCCGTCCCATATAACGTTGCGCAGCGAGTTGAATGAGTTGGAGCAGCAAAATATTCTCGAAGCCGCTACATGGGCCTCCCTGCGTCGGCGAGACCCTGTCGGCGAGCCTTTCGCACGCAGCCTTCATCGCCGGATGTTCCGCGATGTTTGGAGCTGGGCAGGGGCCTACCGTACGTCCGATAAAAACCTCGGCGTCAAATGGCCGTTGATCCAGCCGGGCATACATGAGGTGTTGGAGCAGACACGATACTGGATCGACAACAAATGCAATGACAGCACTCGTTCCTTTGATAATAGGCGCGGTCAGCAGTCCCCTCCGACAGGGTCCTCTCACTCCTCCTTCAACCCGAGCCTCGCCACGATCGGCCCCCATTTGTCGTGCTCCGCCCTCATGTGGCGGGCGAGATCCTCCGGCGTGCCGCCGCGTGGCTGGGCGCCGAGGCGGGCGAGCGGCTCGCCCATGGCAGGCGACTTCAGCGCGTCGTTGGTCGCCTGGTTGAGCCGTGCGATGATCGCCGGCGGTGTGCCGAGCGGGGCCAGGACCGCCACCCAGGCGCCGGAGTTGATGGCCGGATAGCCGAGCTCCGGCATGGTCGGCACGTCGGGCAGTTCGGCGAGGCGTGTCGGGTTCGAGACCGCGAGAGCCTTGAGCCGCCCATCGCGGATAAACTGCACCGAGGTGCCGACGGTGTCGAAGGTGATCGGAATCTGTCCCGCAACCACGTCGGTCAGGGCCGGCCCCCCGCCTTTATAGGGCACATGGACGATGTCGGTGCCGGAAAGCTGCTTGAACAGCTCGGCGGTGAGATGCGGCAGCGTGCCGGCGCCGCCGGTCGAATAATTGAGCTTGCCGGGGTTCGCCTTGGCGTAGGCGACAAGCGCGGCGACGCTGCCGAACGGCGCGGCCGGATGCGCGACCAGCACTTGCGGGGTCTCGGCAACGAGCGCGATCGGGGCGAAGCTGTTCTCGTCGTAGCCGGCCGACTTGTAGACCATCGGGCTCATGATCAGCCCGCTGGCGGCGCTCACCAGCAGCGTGTAGCCGTCCGGGTCGGCCGCGGCCGCGACCTTGGAGCCAAGCGTATTGCCGGCGCCGGCGCGGTTCTCCACGATCACGTTTTGACCGAGGACGGCCGGCAGGGCATTGGCGAGCAGGCGCGCCATGACGTCGACCGGCCCGCCTGCGGGCGTCGGCACGATGATCTTGACCGGCCGGTTCGGATAGGGCTGGGCGGTTGCCGGTACGACGGCGAGGATGGCAAGTGCGGCCAGTGCCGCCAAGGTAGCGGCTACCAAGAGGAAATATCGGCGAAGCATCGTTCTCTCCCCAATCTTTGTTATCCCCCTCCTGGCGAGTGGGGGGAGTGCGCTGCACGTTTGGCGCCGCCCTCCTTGCTCTCTAAGGCGACATCATATCAGCATGGCAGGTTGCCGCCATAAGCGAGCTAATGATAGCGTTACGAAGGTTGCGGCGAATACGCCAATGAAACGCCAATAAAGCGGGAGGAATCCATGATCAGATTCATGCCTATTGCGATCCTGTGCGCTATTGGCGCCGCGGGCGCCTTCGCCCAGACTGCCGCCACTACGCCGCAAGGCGCAGGGACCTGGACGCAAAAGGCGCCCCTGCCGACCACCCGCAATGAGGTCTCGCTCGCGACCGTGGGCGGCAAGATCTACGTGCTCGGCGGCAGCATCAACCGGGTCTCGGTGCCGCATGTGGAGGAGTACGATCCGGCGACCGACAAATGGAATACGCGTATGCCGATGATCCGCGGGCTCGACCACATGGGCACCGCGGTCGTCAACGGCAAGATCATCACGGTCGGAGGTTTCCTCGCCTCCGTGCACGCCTATCCGCAGGCATTGGTGTATGAATACGATCCCGCCGCCAATACGTGGAGGGCGCTCGCGCCCATGAAGGCGCCGCGCGCCTCGGTCGGTGTCGCCTTGCTCGACGGTAAAGTCCATGCCGTCGGCGGGCGCACGCCCGACGGCAAGACGCTAGCGACCCACGAGGTCTATGATCCGGCGACCGACACCTGGAGCGACGCCGCGCCGCTGCCGCAGGCGCGCGACCACATGGCGCTCGTCGCCGCCGACGGCAAGATCCACGCAATCGGTGGCCGCATCACGTCGCCGGCGGAGCCGGTCGCGCTCCACGACGTTTACGATCCGGCCACCAACACCTGGAGCGCCGGCCCGCCGCTGCCGACCGCGCGCAGCGGCGTGTCCGGCACGTTCTACAAGGGCCTCATCATGGTGCTGGGCGGCGAATTTCCGCCGCAGGATCGCACGTTCAACGAAAATGAAGGCTTCGACGTCAAGGCCAACATGTGGCGCACGCTGGCGCCGATGCCGGCCGGCCGCCACGCCACCGCGGCGACGACCGACGGCCGCAATGTCTACCTCGCCGGCGGCTCGCTCAAGCCGGGCTCCGGGCAGGTGTCGGACCAATTGATCGTGTTCAATTTACCGTGAGTGCGATCACTTGTAGGGTGGGCAAAGCTTGTCATCGGGCCGGCCGAAGGCCGGACCCGTTGGGCGCATTGTCGGCCGCGCAACTTGTGCAACCGCTCATGCGCCTTTGCCCACGCGGTCCGCACCAACCGTTTGACCGCGTGGGCAAAGTCGCGCGAGTCCGGTGCGTATATCGTCAGCTACGTGAGGCGCCTTTGCCCACCCTACGAGCCTTCAGATCGCAACCCAGTCCACACCGGACTTTTTCAATTCGTCCGCAAGCCGCTTGCGCGCGTAGAACATGCGCGTCTTGGCGGTGTTGCGGGGAATGCCGAGGATTGTGGCGACCGACTCCATGGATTGCTCCTGATAGTAGACGAGGTCGATCATTTCACGATGCTCGGCGGAAAGCCGGGTGATGCACCTGCGCAGGACCGTGCCGCGATCCCGCGCTTGCAGAGGCGCGTCCGGGTCGTCGGCGCGGTCGTCGTGGTCGTCGGCGATGTCGCTGTCGGACTGCACGCCGCGGGGATTGATACGCGCCGCTAAGATTTTGCGGCGTGCTATCGCCAGAATCCACGTCACCACAGTCGACCGGCCTTCGAACTGGCCGGCGTGCCGCCAGACCTCGAGGAATACCTCGCCGGTAACGTCCTCGGCCAGCGCCTTGTCCCGCAGCCGCTGCAACACAAACCGGTAGATTGCGATGTGGTGCCTCGAGAACAGGATCTGCATTGCGGTCCTGTCTGCGGCTGCGACGCGACGTATCAGGACCGCATCCTCAACACTCGTATTCCGGCCGCTGCGCCGGACCGGCTTCGGATGTGAACGCGCCGCCCAAAACATGTCCATGCCGTCGATCCGTCAGTTGTGACCCCTTGCGGATCGTAGCGGTCCGTACGCCCGGCGGATGTGATCCACATCACATTGGGAACACAAATCGCGGCTTGCTGTCACCTGCGGGACATGGCGGCTGAAGAAATTGCGGCCTTCATCCTGAGGAGCCGTGCGCAGCACGGCGTCTCGAAGGATGGCCGCGAGTCCTTGCCGAGGATCCATCCTTCGAGACGCGGCCTTCGCCTTCGGTATCGCTTTCGGCAATGCGTTCGAGTGCTGTCACCGACAAGATGACAATCCCGCCCCGTTCGAGGCGGACCCATTCTTGCTCTTCCCAGATGCGCAATTGCCGGTTTGTGCTCTCCCGCGACATGCCGATGATGTTGCCGAGATCCTTCTGGGTGACGGCGACCTTGCGCTCGCACGAGCCTTCGTCGCCGTCGGACAGGCGCAACAGCGTCCTGGCAAGCCGGCTGGGCAGAGGAAGAAACATCAGATTCTCGGCCTGCTCGGTCGTCCGCCGCAATTTGGCGCACAGAATCTCGATCATCTTGAGCGCGATCTCCGGCTCCTCTTTCACCAATGGGAGGAAATCCCGTCGCTCGATGACGCACAGCTCGCAATCCGTGATGGCGACGACGTCCGCGGTTCGCGGCCGGCCGTCGAGCAGAGCAATCTCCCCGAATACGTCGCCTTTGCCGATCAGGTTGAGCACCGCATCATGGCCATCGGCGGACGGGACGGATATTTTCACGCTTCCCTGGCAGACCACAAACAGGCTGGAGCCGGGATCGCCCTTGGCGCAGATGCTAGTCCCGCGCAGAACCGATTTCCCCACAATGCAGGCGGCGAGGCGGTCGATCTGCTTCGGGCTGAGTTTGCTGAAAAGGTAGTGAGTTTGCAGCAGAGTACGCTTGTCGGCGTCGCGAAAATGGGGGGGGGTATCCTTGAGCCCGGTCATGGCCCAACTATAGCCGATACGCCTGCGGAATAATAGAAAGGGCCGCCCGGTGGCGGCCCTAGGTATATTGATATTGGCTAAGGTTACGGGCAGGGATGGCGTACACCGTCGTAACCGAGGAACGTGCCGGTCGCCGGATCGTAGGATCGGTAGCGGCTGGCGCAGTAACCGGCGTTGCCTTCGTACCCCGGCGCCGGATAGTAACCGGGGCCATAGGCGGCCGGCGGGTAATAGGGTGCGCCATAGTAGTAATAGGGTCCGCCATAGTAGTAGGGCGCAGCCAGCGCGCCGCCGACAATGGCGCCGCCGAGGAATCCGGCGCCGAAGCCCCAACCGAATCCTCGACCCCACACCTTCTCCACATCGGTCCCGGTCGCCTTTCTGATCGCAAGCGCATCGGCGAACGGCGTCGCCGATGCCACATTGGAAGCAGCCACGACACCCGCTGCGAGCACGGCGGCGACCGACATGTTCAGCATTCGCTTGGACATTGGCTTCTCCGTTTTTTTCAGGCTTCAGCATCGGTTCACCGAATCGCCGAAGCGCATACCGCCACCCCCCCGATAGTGCGCGAGATATGCGACCGAAATTCGGCGCGTCAAGCGATGACCGTAAGTGACGCCCCGCTAGCCGCGAAACGCGCTATGGAATCTTCGCTGCATCTCGCAGGCTGTCGATCAGAGCGGTGCGCATCAAGAATGCTTTGGCAAGTGCAGGGTCTTCGGCCCAGCGGCGCATCTCGTCGCGGTAGCGCTGACGCTTGACCGGATCGCGCTGCTGCATGTTCTGCTTATTGGCAATGGTGGCGGTCTGAACGTGACAGGTTGCGACGTGGCGGCGCTGGCGCACATAGCGGTCGAGGGCGGCGTCGCTTTCCTCGCCGCGCAGCACGCGGATCAGGTTCGCGGCCAAGTTGACGGCGTCGTGGATGCCGCTGTTCATGCCCATGCCGCCGATCGGGCTGTTGAGATGGGCGCTATCGCCGGCCAGCAGCACGCGGCCCTTGCGGAAGGTCGCCGCGACGCGCTGGGCCACCGTATAGGAATCGTAGAACGCGATATCATAGCTCTCAGGACGCGGATTGAACCGCTGCAGCTTGCGTTGCGCGGCCGCCAGCGCGCGGTCGCTGTCGAGCGGCTCGTCCGGACGCAGCGGCACGACCAGGCGGTAGACGCCAGGCGGCGCCTGCCACGAAATCTTGAAGAGGTTGTACCACTCCTGCGGATCGGCGATGTAGTTGCGATATGCGTAGCCATCAGCGGCGAAATCATATGGCGTGCCGATGATCATGCAGCGTTCCGGATAAGTGAAGCCTTCAAACGCTATTCCGATCGCCTTGCGAATCGTGCTGCGCGCTCCGTCGGCGCCCACGAGATAGAGCGCTTGATGCCGCTCCTGCCGGCCGTCGGCCGCTTCGACGAGGACCTCGACGGCATCGTCGCGCTCCCTGCAACCGACGACCTCAGTCGCCGTCCGAAAGGTGATGTTTGAGATCGCCTTGGCCATCGCGAACAGGGTGCGCGAGAGCTTGTCCTGCTCGCACTGCAACACCCAGGGATGGCGGGACTCGTCCTTCAGCAGGGCGTGATCGAACGAGGCGAGCAGCAGCTTGCCGTCGTAATAATTGACAATCGGACACACAATGCCCTGCGGCTCGATCAATGCATAGGCGCCGAGATCGTCGAGGATATCGAGCGTGGCCGGATGGATGGTGGCGGCGCGCGGCTGCGAATGGACGATGTCGCCCTGGTCGAACAGCGTCACCGCGATGCCGGCGCGGCCGAGCATCAAAGCGACCACGAGCCCGACCGGCCCGCCGCCTGCAATGACCACGGCAGGGCGGGTCGGCATGGAAAGCTATTCGGCGGCGATCGCAGTGTCGGCCGGCACGACTTCCTTCACGGCGCCGACCCAGCCCGTGTGGGTGAGATCGAAGACGACGCCGTCGGGGTCCTTATATTTGACCTCGTAATAGGTGTTTGGATTGTCGTCGGCGCGGCCCATGTAATGGGAGCCGCGCGCAGCCACCACCTTCTTGGCCGCCTCGTCGAGATTGTCCACCCACATGCCGAAATGAATGAGACCGTAATGGCCGGCCGCGAAACCGGGCACTTCGCCGGGAAACTTGAGCAGCGCCACATTGACGGTGCCGTCCGTCACGTAAAGCCCGACACCGGCACGGCCAGCAATCTTCATGCCGAACGCCTCCGCAAAGAATTTCGCGGCCTTTTCAGGGTCCGGAACGGAAATGGCTATGTGACGGAGGCGGGCGGCCATGGGAAACTCCAGCGGCGGTATTATTTCCTACGGCGACGGTATCCCTTTCCGCCCGTCGCAGCCCTGCCCCGCCTATTTTCCCCAGGCAAGCGGGGAGGTTAACGTGGGGGGCGAATTCTGCGGTGGTCACCGCGCCGTTGTGGACCTATATACTACAAGTCAATCGATAAGAGTCTAATCAACCGCCAAGGAGGCAGTATCGTTTTGGGCAGTACGTGTCCCATAGGAGGGGAGCCATGAATCAGTCAGTTCATCAACTGCTCCAAGTGATCCTTCAAGGTATCTCCTGGGTATTGCGGACGATTGAGACGTTGTGGGTGTGGTCGTGGTCCCAGATCACTCATGCGTTCGAAATGTCGTGGTGGAATTTGGCACCATGGAAGATCATCGTTGGACTGCTTTTCATTGCGGTTCTGGCCTGGATTCTTTTCCAATTGATCAAGCGTTGCATGGCGGCGTTTGAAAAAATAGCCGCTGCGTTCTGGACGATGACGCTCACGGTGATTGGAGTCCTGACGTTCGTTGTTATTGCCGGAGCTTTCTCCCGCGGATTTCAATGGGTGGTCACCACGGTGCCGGACAAGTTCTGGGAAAAATTCTTGTGAATGATCCGTCATGCCCGCGCAGAGACACCCCGCCGCGTCACGCGGCGGGGACCCCGTCTTCGCGGGCATCCACGTCTTTCTTCCGGCGCAGCAAGCGAGACGTGGATGGCCGGGACAAGCCCGGCCATGACTCCGGATAAGTGGGCTCAATACGACCGGAACGCGCCCTGATAGGACTCATCCGCCGAGGCCCAGCGCGCGCGGCAGGAACACCGTGAACCACGGCACAAAGGCGACGATGAGGAGCGCGATGATGAGGACCACCAGATAGGGCAGCATCGCGCGCGCGGCGGTCTCGATATCGGTGCCCATGATGGCGCAGGCGACGTAGAAGCCGACTCCCGCCGGAGGCAGAAACGCGCCGATCCCCATGGCGATCAGAAGCACGATGCCGTAGTGCAATTCGCTGAGCCCGATCCCGCCGGCGATCGGTAACAGCAGCGGCGCCAGGATGATGAGGGCAGGGAGCCCTTCCAGCACCGAGCCGACAACGATGAGCAGTGCGATCGAGCCGATGACAAACAGCGCGGTGTTGTCGTTAATGCCGTGGAGGACATCGACCAGACGTTGCGGCAGATACGCCACCGTGAGCGCCCAGGAGAAGCCAGAAGCGGCGCCGAGGATGAACAGCACCATGCCGGCCAGCATGGCGCTGTCGAGCACGGTGCGCAGGAAGGTCTTAAGATCGAGTTCCCGGTAGACGAGGCACGACAGCATCAGCCCGTACACCACCGCAAAGGACGACACCTCGGTCGGCGTCGCGATGCCGAACAGAATGCCGGCGAACAGGATCACCGGCATCAGGAGCGGCAGGATCGCCCCGATTGCGCTCGTCATCACGGTGCGCAGGGAGGCGGGGCGCAAAACGTTCCCGCCGGCGCGCCGCGCGCGCAGCCAGATCAGCGCCATCAGGCAGGCAGCGACGACGGCGGCTGGGATGAGGCCGCCGACGAACAGCGCCGCCATGGAGAGCGTGGTGATCGAGCCCAGCACCAGCATGGCGATGCTTGGCGGCACCGTTTCGCCCATGGCGGCGGAGGCGGCGAGCACCGCCGCACCCTCGCCGGCGTCGTAGCCCTCCTTCTTGAGCATGTCGCGCATCACCGAGCCGACGGCGGCGACGTCGGCGGTCTTCGAGCCAGACAGGCCGGAGACCAGATACATGCTGAGCACCATGACGTGGAGGAGGCCGCCGCGCAAATGGCCGACCAGCGCATGCACGAAGCGCACGAGGCGCAGCGAGATGCCGCCGCGCTCCATGATGAGGCCGGCGAGAATGAAAAACGGCAGCGCCAGCAGGACGAAATTGCCGGTGCCATCCACCATGTTTTGCGGCAAGGCTACCATCGGCACGGTGTCGGCCAGCCAGAGGTAGACGGTGGTGCTTAGCAACAGTGCGAAGCCGACCGGCAGGCCGCCGAAGATGGTCACGAAGAATGATGCCAGCGCGGCCGTGATAGCGCCGTCGCCCGCGAACCACGGCAGCCAGGCCGGGCGCGTCGCCAACGCCAGCGCCAGCATGGCAGCGCCGATGCCGCCGACCGCGACCACGATGGCGCGCCGCGCCCGCAACAGGCGCCTCCCGGCGTAGAACATGAGGAGCACCATGCTGGCGCAGAGCGGAACCACAATCCAGGCGGCGGGCATTTGCAGGATCGGCGTCAGCTCGTTCCAGCGTATTTCGATGAGGAAGATCGACGCATAACCGGTTACGGCGGCAACCAGCAGCACGGTGAAATCGGACGCCACCATTAAGGCGTCGCGCAGGCGAGGACCCAGCGCGTTCAGGCCGACGCGCACGAAGGTGTGGTGGCCGTGCGCATAGGCGATGGCCCCACCCACGAACGCCAGCGTCGACAGGGAGAGCTTGGCGACCTCATCGGTCCACAGGAAGGCCGTGTCGAAAAGGCTGCGCGAAATCACATTGGCGAAGACGGCGACAAGCTCGCCGATGAGCGCAATGGCGACCACCGCATTGGCGAGCGCATTGATGATGGCGGTCACTGGAACGTCATTGCCGGGCTTGACCCGGCAATCCATCCTTTATGCAAAGTGGATGGACCCGCGGGTCAAGCCCGCGGGTGACCGAAGAAGGGTGGTTCGATTTCATCAGAACACGCCTACGCCTGAACCGCCTTCATCACCTGGCTCACCAGCTCGGCGCCGATCTTGTCGCGGAACTCGTCGTAGACCGGGGCCGTGGCGGCGCGGAAGGCCGCGAAATTGGTGTCATCGATCTGCATGCCCTTTTGGGCGCAGAAGGCGCGGCCTTCCGCGGTTTTCTCCGCCACCGTCGCGCGCCAGATCGGCTGGATTTCGGCGGCGGCCTCGCGGATCGCGTTGCGATGGGCGGCCTCCAGGCGGTCGAATTTGACCTTGCTCGCCATCACGGCGCCGGCGTTGTAGACGTGGTTGGTGAGGCCGGCGAACTTCGTCACCTCGTAGATTTTCGAGGAAACGATGGCGAGGAACGGCAGCTCGACGCCGCCGACGGTCTTCTGCGAGATGCCGATATAGACTTCCGACAGGTCCATCACCACCGGGATGGCGCCGCAGGCGCGAAAGCTTGCCGCGAATACCGCGCCGGGCTGGATGCGAATCTTTAGGCCCTTGAGATCAGAGGGCTCGCGGACCGGCTGGCTTGCGGTCTCGATCTCGCGCCAGCCGTAGTGGCCCCAGACGAAGCCATAGATGCCCTTTGCCGGCATGTCGCCGAGGAGTCCCTGACCGATCGGGCCGTCCAGCACGGTCTCGGCGGTCTTGGCGTCGCGGAACAGGAACGGCAGATCGAGCACCTGGATGCGCGGGAAGAACGATTCGAGGAACCCGGTGGTGTGGAACGCCATGTCGACGATGCCGGTCTGCATGCCGGACACGATATTGACCTCGCTACCAAGCTGGCCGCCGGAAAACACCTGGATGCGGACCGCGCCGCCGGTCTTGGCGGCGACCAGTTCGGAGAATTTCGTCGCCACCGCCTGAGTGGGATGCAGCGGCGTGTCCGGGTGGCCGAGCTTGAGGGTGACGGCGCCCTGTGCGAAAGCGCGACCGGATCGCCAGATCGCCGGCATGGCGACGCCCGCACTGAAACTGGCCGCCGCAGTGAGGAATTGCTTGCGCGTTACCTTCGAGGTCATGGGCGTTCTCCCGGCTTGGCCGTTTCGCCGAGCGTACGGGATTTCGGGCCGCTTTCGCAATCGTGTGCCTTGGCGATGTCAAGGACTGGTACCTGCAGGAATCATTCGCTATTTTGAGGCCATGGAATGCGAAATCGACGGGACTTGAAAGCGATGACAAGAATGCTCGATGAAGCCATTAAGAAGGTTCGAGAACTGCCTGACTCGGTGCAAGATGATGCGGCCGAGATGTTATTTTCGGTGGCAGCTAAGCAAGGCGAGCCCGTGAGGCTCGACGAGGAAACGCGCGCGGCGGTCCGGGAGGGAAGGGCACAGGCTCGTCGGGGCGAATTTGCCAGCGACGAAGACATGCAGGCTTTTTTTGAGCGGCACGGCGTGAAGCGCTGAGCGGGCATGCGGGTTCGGTACACGCTCCAAGCGCAACGCGATCTCGACAGCATCTATACGTATCTCGATCAGCGCTCCCCTGCGGCAGCGCAATCAGTCAAGAACCTGATCGAGCGTCGCATCGCCGGGCTCGCGGACTTTCCATTCATGGCGCCCAAAACCAGCGAACCCGGAATATTCGAGTTGACGATCGTGCGGTATCCTTACAAGGTTTATTACGAGATCGAGGGAAACGAGGTACGGATACTTCATATTCGAGATAGCCGACGACGGCCCTGGGAGCCCGCGCGCGGCCCGATCGCCTGAAGCACCCTCAGTACGTCGCCCGCCCGCCAGAAATGTCGAACACCGCGCCGGTCGTGAACGCACACTCCGGCGAGGCGCAGAACGCCACCAGGTCGGCGATCTCCTCGACCTTGACGAAGCGGCCGCGCGGGATCTTTGCGAGCATGTAGGCGATGTGCTCCTTGGTCATCTGGTCGAAGATCGCGGTCTTGGCCACGGCCGGCGTCACGCAATTGACCGCGATGTCGTAGCCAGCGAGTTCCTTGCCCAGCGATTTCGTCAGCGCGATCACGCCAGCTTTGGAGGCCGAGTACGCGCAGGCATTGGGGTTGCCTTCCTTGCCGGCAATCGAGGCGACGTTGACGATGCGGCCGTAGTTTTGCGCGATCATCATCGGGGCGACGGCCTTGCAGCAGTTGAAGGTGCCTGTGAGGTTCACCGCCAGCACGCGCGCCCAGTCCGGCGGTGGATACTCCCAGGTCGGCACGTTGGGTCCGGAGATGCCGGCGTTGTT
>WNFG01013047.1_pt1 | contig 13364 bp, 14 predicted proteins | sample 5400431 | NCBI WGS metagenome assembly WNFG01 (sample SAMN13153346, study PRJNA577476) | soil metagenome | isolation source: 120 cm saprolite under Douglas fir tree site 2 hole 3 replicate 2 | place: USA:California | collected 2015-04-18
ACATGTACATGCCGTGGTGGAAATTCGACCGCAAGAATGATTTTCCCCGTGGCTATCACATCGAACTTGGCGGGGGACGCGACATGCCCGGCGTCGGCATGTTCCATGGCCTGTGTCACGATGAAGAAGGCTACGGCGCTACATTGAAGCAGCGCGCTCGCCAGGTCTACGGCACGCACATCGGTTTCGCCGGGCGCGGCGAAATGCTTCCTAACCCGGACACTTATTGCGAGATCGATCCCGACGTCGTCGACCAGTGGGGCATTCCCGCGCTGCGGTTCCACTTTAAGTGGTCGGATTACGAATTGCTCCAGGCCAAGGACATGCAGGAAACATTTCGCGCCATCGTCGAGACCATGGGCGGCGAATACCGGACGAGGAGTTCCATCCATGGCGAGTATCCCTTCGGAATCGAGCCGGGCGGCAAGATTATTCACGAGGTCGGCACCGCGCGCATGGGCGCCGATCCGAAGACCTCCGTGCTCAATGGCTTCTGCCAGGCCCACGACGTGAAGAATCTTTTCGTCACCGATGGCGCGCCGCTGGTCACCAACCCGGACAAGAATCCGACGCTGACCATCATGGCGCTCTCCTGGCGCGCCTCCGAATATCTTCTCGACGAAGCCATGAAAGGCAACCTCTAACATGCCCCTCGACTCTGTATCTACGCATGTCTGTAGGGTCGGGGCTTGCCCCGTCCGTCCGATTCTTTTCCCCATCTTCTCCGCGCTCTCTGCGAATTCTGTGCCCTCTGTGTTAAATCCTTTCTCTTTCCGTTGCGAGGCCGACAATGCGTAACGAATCCATCAGTCGCCGCGACATCCTCCGGACTCTCGCCTTCGGCGCAGCCGCCGGCTCGGTCCTGCAAGTCATCCCTGCCGAAGCCGCCGAGTACGTCCACCAAATGGTGCACAAAGAAAAAGCCGCCGCCATAGCAGGCGCGTACACCCCGAAGTATTTTTCCGCCGCGCAATACGCCGCGCTGCTGTTTCTGTGCGATGCCATCATCCCCAAGGACGAAAAGTCCGGCGGCGCCGTGGAAGCCGGCGCGCCGGAATTCATCGATCTGCTCACCAGCGAGAACCCGGACTATCAATTGAAGCTCGGTGGCGGCCTCTTCTGGCTGGATGCCGCCTGCACCGACCGCTACGGCAACATCTTTATGCAATGCACGCCCGAGCAGAAAAAAGAGATCCTGGACCTGATAGCCTATCGCAAGAACGCCAAAAAGGATCCCGCTCTCAGCCAGGGCGTGGCCTTCTTTGCCTTTCTGCGCAACCTCACCACCGACGGCTTCTACACCAGCAAAATCGGCATCGCCGACCTTCAATATATCGGTAACACCTCGCTGCGCGAGTTCCCCGGCTGCCCATCCCTGCGGGAATCCTGAATTACCATTGTAGGGACCGCCTTCTTAGGCGGGCCACTCCTCGTCCCGCGCTCCTCCTTCCTCGCCCCCTTACCGTGATTCTCATCGTCTGCAAGTGATTCTAAAGGACCCCGAATACCGGGAAATTCAGCGTGTCGCACGCTCCCGCCGCATGTCCATCGCCGAGTGGGTTCGCCAAGCTCTCGACCTGGCGCGCCGTCGTGAACCTGGCGTTGGAGTAGGGAAGAAGCTCGAAGTGATTCGTGCGGCGGCGCGGCACGACTTTCCCTCGGCTGATATCGACCGTATGCTTGCGGAGATCGAGAGCGGATACGGCGCTGGTACGCATCCTTGATCCTGGTCGACTCGAATATCCCAATGTACCTCGTCGGCGCACCCCATCCACACAAGGCGGACGCGCAGCGTTTGCTGGAAAACCTGATCAGTGACCGGCAACGCCTGGTCACGGATGCCGAGGTCCTGCAGGAGATCCTCCACCGCTATGTGGCCATAAACCGGCGCGATGCCATCCAACCCGCATTCGATGCTTTGCTCGGCATCGCCGATGAAGTCCTAGCTGTGGACCGGGCCACCGCCGAGCGCGCGAAGGAGATTGTCATGGGACGCCGGCAGATGTCTGCGCGCGATGCCGTGCACCTGGCGGTCATGGAGCAGCATGGAATCAAACGAATCCTGAGCTTTGATTCTGGTTTTGACGGCTTCCCTGGAATTACGCGCCTCTCATGATGTGGACGGGCGCAGGCTATGCCCGCGACCTTCCGGCCACCCCAACGAAAAGAGACAGGGGGGTGACTGCCATGGCTTTGACGCGAGATTTCAAGGAAACCATCCGGGCGCGCGAAAAGCGGGATCCTGGTTTTCGCAAAGCGCTTCTCCGGGAGGGCATCGAAAACTTTCTTTCCGGTGACGTGGAAACCGGCAAGACCATATTGCGCGATTTCATCAATGCCACCGTTGGCTTTACCAAACTGAGCGACGTTACGCATCGCTCGGCGAAGAGTCTGATGCGCATGCTCGGTCCCCGTGGCAACCCTCAGGCTCGCAACTTGTTCGAGATCGTTGCCTATTTGCAGCAAGCCGAAGGCGTGCGCTTCGAAGTCCGATCCGCGGGCGCCGCTTTACGCGCCAAGCGCCGGTCATCCCCTCAGCGAACAAGACGTACTCCTTCCGCCGCCGCGAGTCGGTAATCGAGCGGGGCAGATTCGCACTCGCAGAAAAGATTCGAATCTCCCTCTCCGCCGCGCATACTAGCGCACGCCACTCCCTTCTTGCATCCGCGCGGACCCTCTGAAACCTCCCGCAGTCCTCCCTGGTCTTGCTCCCTCCCCCTGCCCAGCGAGACTCTGACCCGCTGCGAATGCCAAGACCCGGCGAGGTACGTCACTCTCGGGACGTGGTAGAATCGCGCGAGGAGGCCAGAGAAATGGCGCGCCCAGCTTGCTCAAAATGTGGTGCACCGGCAACACACCAAACACCACTGCCTGGAACCAACGATGTGCCGTTGAATGATTACCGCTGTTCAAAGCACAAAGGCCCGCACGGGTATTCTCGAATTCCCGGCGTGCGCTCTGGTGGAAGACCTAGACGGGTCGGACGGCGCGCTGACACGGAGTAAGGTCACAATATACATGCGGAAGAACGCCCTCCAGCGTGGTCAGGTGAGGAGGCCTTGAGAATGAAAGCAACGTCGTTGTTGTTAGTCGCTCTCGCCATGTCAACCCCTGCTGCGGCACGGCAACAAGGTGCTGCCGCCAGCGAGAATCCCACGATGCGGAGCCAAGTCGGTAAGACCGCATCCAATGCACCGGTCGAGCGCAAGTGCCGCCCGGTCCGCGACATCGCTGCTCTATTCGACCTCGATAGCTCGGAGCAGTTGTACAACTTCATGGACGCGGCTACCGAGGAACAACTCGACTCTCTCAAGATGCTGGCGAGGTGGTGTGCGGAGCACGGCGACCGGCGCACGCGAATGGGCGCCTTTGACGTGGCAGGGAGCATCATTGCCACTCAGGGCGCGAGGCTCGCAACCAAGGAACGCCAGGCTGCCGAGCAAGAGACCACAGAGAATATGACCAAGGTAATGAACGAGAGAATTACAGAGTTTGCTTCTGCTGCTTCCAAGTCCCAGCAAGCGCTCATCCGCGAAAACAACAATCTTTGGGACACCTACGACAAGTTATACGCCACCTACACCGAAACCTATCGGATTGCTCGCTGGGCGCTTGATATGGCCACTGAAAACACGTCGTCAGCGAGCGCACGACCTCCGTTCGTACTCCAAACGGTCGCCGCCCCCGCACCAAGCCCACGGCTGCGCTGCACTGCAAGGACTTATAACTTTAGCCTCCTCAACTCGTCTGTGACTTACATGGACTGTCAGTGAGTCTGGTATGCAGGGGAAAGAGCAAGAGCGAGCCTACAGGATACGAAAAGACCGCTCTAATTCCTACGAGGATGACAGGATACTTGACATAGGGCCGTTCAAGACGTGGCTCGCCGCCGATGAAGCGCGAAAGCGTTTGAAACAAGACTGCGGAATACAAAGACGCGAAACTGACCATCATCGCTCACCCACCAATGCCTCATGGACAAGGTAACTTAGACGGGATTTAACGTCGGGCATTTTAGTCCTAGCGCCGCGTGCCCCAGGCGTCGTTTTACGCCTGGGCCCTCTCCCGGACCGCCGGACTCCCCTCAGCGCAGCAACGCCTCAAATCCTGCTTGCGCAAAGTGCTGGTCATGCGTCAACGCCGCTTGCTGACATTCCTGCCTATTGCACGGGTCGCCGGTGACTCACTCCACGGCAAAGGCGTGCTATTCTCGTCCTACGCCGCACTCTGGCGGGAGAGGCTTATGGCGCAATTGGATCGCATTACTCGGGATCCCACCGTGATGGGCGGAAAGCCTTGCATCCGCGGGATGCGCGTCACCGTCGGCATGATCGTGGGCCAGATCGGCGCCGGCCATAGCATCGACGAGTTGTTGGTTGACTATCCTTACTTGGAGCGTGAGGACATTCTTCAAGCCCTGCGCTATGCCGCCTGGCTTGCCGAGGAGCGCGAAGTCACTCTCCCCCGCGCATGAAGCTCTTGGTGGACATGAACCTCTCGCCTCGCTGGATTGCTTTCCTCCGTGACGCGGGTTGGGAGGCCACTCACTGGTCTACTGTCGGCAAGGCCGAGGCCAGCGACCCGGAAATCATGGCGTACGCAGCCGTGAACAATTACGTCGTTTTGACGAACGATCTGGACTTCGCTGCCATTCTCGCGGCTTCCCGTCAAAAGAAGCCAAGCGTGGCCCAGATCCGCGCTCAAGATCTCAGTCCTATTGTGATTGGAAGCCAAATCGTTGCTGCGCTTCGGCACGTGCAAGCAGAATTGGAAGCGGGCGCGCTCTTGACCATCGAGTCGGACCGGACACGCCTACGAGTGTTACCGTTTCAAAGCGAACCGTGACCCGCAGCCGGGGCCCCGGGTGCCGTTTTTACGCCAGGGGCCTCGCCCGAACCGCGGGCCCCTCACCGCAGCAACGTCTCAAATCCCGCTTGCGCAAAGCGCTGGTCATGGGTCAGCGCCGCTTGATTCTGCTCCGCTTCCTTCCGCTAGCCTCCCGTCTTCGTTTATGTAATCCGGATCCCCCGCTCTAACTTTCTCCTTTGTTTTCTTCATCTTTCAACTTTCAACTCTTAACTTTCAACCTCCCTCTCCCCTAACCCCTTTTCCTTTAACTACTTAATAATTTATCTTGACAAGTACTTCCCAAGTGCGGTAACATAGTCTTTGATAGTTAGAGACCACCCCCGCCGATTCGTTCCGCCGCCTCCGCGTAATCTCCGTGTTCTCAGCGTCTCTGCGTTAGATTGTTCTTTCTCTTTTGTTTTCTCAGACTTTCGACTTTCAACTTTTGACTTTCAACCTCCGCTCTCCTCTAAGTCCTTACCCCACAATCTTTTATCCGACCCCCACCCCCTAAACCCTATCGTCTCTATCTTTTACAAAAAAGGTGGGGGAGGGGGCCTCTTTGACCCATCGCTCCCTTACTCTCAATCAGAAAGGCTCAACTATGTCCGCTAAGTCCAGCACTTCAGTCATCAGCGCCACCATCGATCACCAGTGCCAGCACGTCAGCCCCAAGGGCAACCGCTGTCACATGCTAATCGACCAGAACCAACGGCTCGCGAACGGCGTGCAGCGCCCCACTCTCTGCGCCTATCACGCCGACCGTCTCCGAGCCGCCGTTCCTGCTGTCGATCCCGAAGTCCTCGCCGCCGAGCTTCTCACCGACATCGACAGTTTCACTACCGCCGATGAGGTCAATCTCTTCCTCGGCAATCTCGTCAGGCAACTCGCTCGCAAGCGCATCGCCCGCCGTGACGCCATCGCTCTTGCTTACATCTCGCAACTCATCCTCACCAGTCAAACCGCCATGGCTAGACAACGAGCAGACGAACCGGAGGCTGCCAACGAAGGTGTCTTCGCTGGCCTCATCGCTGGCCTTCGCCAAAGGAGCAGCGAACTTGCCTCAGCCGGCAATCAGCAATCTGCTGGCGCCGCCGCGGAGCCCGGCAAGGAAAACCCACAGCGCGCCGCATAGAGGTCCTGTAGTGGCGGGTCTTCAGACCCGTGCTTTTCAGTGCCGCCGCTCCTGGCACGACCAACGCACAGCGCCCGGAGAGAAACGGCAATCGTGCGTCGCATTGCGCTCAAAAATTCAGTAAGGTAAAGTGACCCCAGACCATGAACTACGGCACCCTTCCCTCGCGCTTCCTGAACGTCGTCGACAACCTCCCGAACCCGCGCGCCCAGATGGTCCGCCGCGACGGCCGCTGGGAGGCCATCTCTTCCCAGGAATTCCTCCGCCGCGTCGCCGGCCTCTCCACTGCCCTCGTGGAACTCGGCGTGAAACCCGGCGACCGCGTCGGCCTTTTTTCCGCCAACCGCCCCGAGTGGCACACCGCCGATTTCGCCATCAACGGTTCCGGCGCCATCACCGTCCCGGTCTATTTCAACGAATCGCCCGACCGCATGACCTAGTCTTCGTCGTGGGCGCTCCCCAATTGCACAAGCTTCTAGCTGTCCGCGCCAGCCTCCCCGAGTTGGAGCAAATCATTGTCGCCGACGGCGGCGCGGACCTCCCCACCGAATGTCTGCGCTACGAAACTCTCATCGCCGGCTCGAGCGCGGCGGATATTTCTTCCTATCGCTTGCGCGCTTCGCAAGTTCTCCCTGGCCAGCTCGCTTCTCTTATCTACACTTCCGGCACCACCGGCGAGCCCAAGGGCGTCATGCTCACGCACACCAACTTTTGTTCCAACGTCCACGACGTCGGCCACGATTTCAGTCTCGATCCCGCCAAGGACGTCGCGCTCTCCTTCCTTCCTCTCGCCCACGTCTACGGCCGCACCCTCGATTACATCTACATCTTTCAAGGTGCCACTCTTGCCTATGTCGAATCCATCGACGAGGTCGCGCAAGCTCTCCTCGAAGTGCGTCCCACGATCATCGCCGCCGTCCCGCGCTTCTTCGAAAAAATCTACGCCCGCCTCGTCGAACAAGGCTCAAAAAACACCGGCGCAAAGCGAAAGATTTTCGACTGGGCCATGAAAGTGGCCGAACGCGCCACTCCCTGGCGCGCCACGGGAGCTTCGGCAAGCCTCGCCCTGAAAGTGCAGTGGACGCTCGCCGATAAACTCGTTTACGAGAAAATCCGCCAGGGCACCGGCGGCCGCTTGCGCATCGTCTCTTCCGGCGGAGCCCCTCTGTCCAAAGCGCTCGCGGAATTTTTCTGGACCATTGGCATTCCGATCTATCAGGGCTACGGCTTGACCGAAACTTCTCCAATCGTTTCCAGCAATTATCCAGACAACCGCGTGGGCAGTTCCGGCAAGCCCATTGCCAACGTCCAGGTTCGCGCCGCCGAGGACGGAGAAATTCTTGTGAAAGGTCCCTGCGTCATGCAGGGCTACTACAAGAATCCCGAAGCCTCCCGCGAAGTTCTCAGCGAAGACGGCTGGTTCTCCACCGGCGACATCGGCTACCTCGACAAGGATGGCTATCTCTTCATCACTGACCGCAAGAAGGATTTGATTAAAACGGCCGCGGGAAAATTTGTCGCTCCTCAGCCCATCGAAAATGCCCTCAAGACCAGCCCCTACATCCTGAACGCCATGGTCGTGGGCGACAAACGTAAATTCATCGTCGCGTTGATTGTGCCCAACGCTGTCACCGTCTCCGCCAAGGCCGCCGAGCAGGGCATCCGGTTTTCGTCCAACGCGGAACTGGCCGCGCACCCCTGGGTACGCTCTTTGATCGAAGCGGAGATTAAGCGCCTCACCGTCCATCTCGCGCAATACGAAGCCATCAAGCGCTTCGCGCTTCTCCCCGATGATTTCACGTTCGACAACGGCAGCCTCACCTTCACGCTCAAGCTCAAGCGCCGCGTCGTCGAGCAGCAGTACGCCGCCGTCATCGAATCCCTCTACGCCGACGTCGCCGAACCCCGCCCCATTCTTCAGGAATGAATTTTGCTTGGCGCCCGCAATGCGCGGTTCGCGGGAGAATACTGAGGATGGAGAAGAAGAAAAAGGAAGGTCGACAAAACTTAGCGTCCTAGGAATGTTTTCCTTCGATTTGCTCCCTCGCCTCCGGCCCCCTGTTCTTTGGTACAGGTTCATGCCGCGAAACCATTCCACTCGTTCCTGATGGTTTAGGCATCACATCTTCGTAAACTGGAATCGAACTAACTAAGACCCGCCTGAATTCTCAGTAGCCCTTAGTTGCACGAAGTTATTTGCACGATGAAACTCCCGGCGCATCTTGCCGGAAGTAAAGCAATTCTTGGAGGGAACCGTGATCTTTGGCGCAAACCTGAATAACAAGAATTCCGCTTCAAGCCGTCGCTGGCTGTGCTGCGCAACCTTGCTAGGCGCGCTCGTCATTCTCGTTCTCTGTCCCGCGTCGTTCGCGCAAACCCCGATTCCGGCCGCCAGCGGAGCGGCAAAAGATAATTCCGGTGGCTTCACACCTGGAATCACGCTGGGCGCCAAATTCGAGGGAAGCTACAGCAGCGATGGCGGCGTCTACGATTTAGGCTCCGCTCTTGGGTACAACTTCTCGCGGCACTTCGGAGTTGACGTTGGCGTTCCGTTTTACTTTATCAATACGCCCACGTCCGTCAAGAACAGCAACCCCGGCGCCGTTTCCGGCATTGGCGTCGGCAGTTTTTTCACGGATTTGAAGTGGAATTATCCCAACAAATCCTTGAATTACAGCCCTGCCGTGCACGTGACAGCTCCAACCGGTGACAAGAAGAAAGGGCTCAGCATCGGTCACCTGACTTGGAACGAGACGAACCATTTCGACCATGCCTTCGGGGATTTCTCACCGTTTCTGGACGCCGGAGTCGGCAACTCGATCATGGACACAAAGTTCTTTCATCGTCCGTTCATGACCTATGGTTACAACGCGCAATTCAACGGCGGCGTCGAATACGATCCCGGCAAGTTCAGTTTCTCTGCCGCGGCCTATGATGTCGCGCCGTGGGGAAATCAGACGGTGATCAGCCGGGTCTTTCGTTGCAGCTCCGCAGCGAAATGCAGCGCCGGCGCTCCAACCACGGACCGCAAGAGCTTCACCACGTCCAGCGTTTCCACGGGCGGCGCGGATCTCGTGCGCGACAACGGCTTCAACGGCGGCATCGATTACAAACCGGCCGGCTATTTGGACCTTGAGTTTGACTTCAGCCGCAGCGTTCCTTTGCAACTGAATAGTTATTCGATCGGCATCGGCGTGGACTTGAGCTGGCTCCTGCGCCCGCATGTTCGCTGATCGCTCTACCGGCCGACGGAATTCAACACCGACGTTCGAATGGCGGTATTTTTCTGGATGCCAGGCTGGCTTGGCTGAGCGTATCACCCTGCGATTTGTCCACGGGCCTCGGAAGGACTAAAATCCTTTTGAGGTTACCCATGGCGGACAATCTGGTCATCGCGGGCCGCGCTTTTGAATCGCGCCTTATCGTTGGAACGGGGAAGTATCGCAGCTTTCAGGAGATGGCGCGCGCGCACGCCGCTTCCGGCGCGGCAATGGTGACGGTTGCCGTCCGCCGCGTCAATCTCACTGACAAATCACAGGAATCGCTGCTGGATTACATCGACCGCGAAAAGATTTTCATTCTGCCGAACACCGCCGCCTGCTACACCGCCGACGAAGCCATTCGAACGGCGCGGCTGGGCCGCGAAGTGGGCCTTTCGAATTGGGTCAAGCTGGAAGTGATCGGCGACCAGCAAACACTTTTTCCCGACACCGAGCAGCTCATCGAAGCCACGCGTGTCCTCGTCAAGGAAGGTTTCGTCGTGCTGCCGTACACCAACGATGACCTAATTGCCGCGCGCAAGCTGATTGACGCCGGCGCTTCCGCCGTCATGCCGCTTGCCGCGCCCATCGGCTCCGGCCTCGGCGTGCAGAATCCGGCGAACCTGCGCATCCTGCGAGAACGCATCACCGAAGTTCCGATGATTGTGGATGCGGGAGTGGGCACTGCTTCGGACGCTGCCGTCGCCATGGAGCTTGGCGCCGATGGCGTCCTCATGAACACGGCCATCGCCGAAGCCGCCGACTCCGTGCTCATGGCCGAAGCGATGCGAGACGCGGTAATCGCCGGCCGCAAATCGTACCTCGCGGGCCGCATGCCGAAGCGCCTCTACGCGTCCGCGTCCTCGCCGCTCTCCGGCGTCGTCCGTTGAGCCGTCGGAAATTGCGGAGTCGGCTGAAGAAACCTGACAAAGCGATTCCGCCACGTCCTTGTATCCCATCGGTGCGTTAGTGGGTGATGGTGATCGTAAGCGTGACTGGGTGGCTGACGCCACCGGCGCCGCTGGATGACGCGGAGACGGAGATTGAGCTAGTTCCGATTGGGGTCCCGGGATTTCCTCCGCCGAGGTTCGCTCCACCGCATGAAGTTAGTCCTGATGCCAACATCAGAAAGATTAGCAAGGTCAAGAGTTGCAAGCTACGCGGCACCGGTCTCGGGCGAGCGACGATCCCAAATATCATTGCCAGAACAGGGAGCAAAAGGGCGTAAGTCGGGCGCCGAGAAGACGGCATGAGCATCCGCATAGCTGCGCTCGGGGCGGTAGTGGTGACGGTGAGTGTACTGGTTACCGCCGCGCCGCTGGGTGTGACGGAAGCGGGATTAAAGCTGCAGGCCGCCTCTGAAGGCAACCCACTACATGTGAAATTCACCTGCGAGTTGAATCCATTTTGAGGCGTGACGGTAAACGTCGCGTTCCCACTTTGTCCCGCAACAATCGTGAGCGTCGAGGGATTCACCGACAGCACGAAATCGGGGTTGAAGGTGTAGGTTGCGGTGGCTACGGCGCTATTGGCGAGGCCGGGGGCAGCCGCAATGGCCTCGATCGTTTCCGTGGAATTGACCGTAATCGTGCTGGTGTACTTGGTGGACGTGGTGGTGGGAGTTGTCCCATTGGTTGTGTAGTAGATCGTGGCCCCAGCCGTTCCATCGGAGAGCGCCACAGTCTGCGGCGAGGTGTAGGTACCAGAGGCGGGTGAAAATGTTGGTGTCGCCGCCGCGATGGTGTAGGTAGCGGTGGCAATGGCACTGTTGGCAAAGCCGGGAGCTGCCGCAATCGCCTTGATCGTTGCCGTCGAGTTAACGGCAAACGGGCCGGTGTATACGGTCGAGGACGTAGTCGGAGTTGATCCGTCCGTCGTGTAGTAGATGGTGGCCCCAGCCGTCGCGTCGGAGATCGTCACCATTAGCGGCGAGGTGTAAGTACCTGCCGGAGGACTAAAACTCGGCATCGCCGCCGCTGCCGAGGCGGCGAGCACGAAGCCGTGAAACACGACGCTTGCATCCACGTACGTTCCCGTAAGATCGTCTGACGAGTTGATACTGAACGGCACGGTTCCATTGAACATGGCCGTCGTGCCTGCACCCGGTGCATCGAGTGGGGCAGTGATTGCACCAGTGGCAAAACTCCGCACGAACGCGTGATTCACACCGCTTGAGTCCGCATAAAATCCCGCAACATCTCCCCCAGCGTTCATGCCGGTGGGATTGGTCCCCGGAAACAAGCCTGCGGTCCCTGCACCAGTCACGTCAAAGGTGGTTATAGTGCCATTAGCAGCCCGCACGAATCCGTGATTGATACTGTTCGTGTCGGCATAAATTCCGACGATGTCTCCCGCTGTGTCGATCCCCACGGCGATAGTCCCACCGAACTTGAAACCTTTAGGAACACCGATCGTGCTTGCGCCGGGAGCGTCAATTGGCGCGATAAACGAGCCCGTGGCGGCCGTCCTTATAAAGCCATGAGACAAGTGGTTTGCATCCGTATAAAATCCGACGACATCGCCGCCCGCGTTGATGCGAAGCGGTATGGTCCCCTCGGTTAACCCCGTGCCCGCACCGGGAACGTCGAACGTGGTGATAGTGCCGTTAGCCGCGCGCACAAATCCGTGCTTCACGGTGTCCACTGTCGCATACATTCCAGCGATGACTCCTGATCCGTTGATATCCGTCGGGCTCGTTCCGCGATGCGTCACGTTTGTCGGCGCCGCGGGAACGTCGAACTCCGTTATCGTGCCGTCAGCCGCTCGCACGAACCCGTGTTGCGCATTGCTTGCATCTGAGACGACTCCTGCGATCACGCCTCCATCGTTGATGCTGACGGCGAACGTCCCCTCATTCTTGCTCGAGCCTGCGCCCGGAGCATCGAACTGGGTAATTGTTCCGCTGGCGGCTATTCGCACGAACCCGTGGGCTAGGTTCGGCACGCTTGCACTGGGCGCATCGGCGTAAATCCCCACGACATCTCCGTTTGCATTGATGCCTAGGCCACCCGTCCCCTGAAGCATGCCCGTGCCAGCACCCGGAGCATCAAAGACAGTGAAGTTGAGCGCGCCGCTACCGGTTCCCTGCGCGTGCACGCTTTGCGCTGGCCACCAGCGAAGGGAGCCAACCTTGCTGCTTCCGGTAATCCTGGCCCAAGCGCGTGTCAGCATATTTGGTGTCAGGCACACGGCTCCTAGGACGAGCACAATGAGGCAGAGTATGGCCAGGCTGCCCCTGCGCTCTCGCCCCGAGATCTTTGAAAGCGCACGAAACCCACGCTGAAAAACCGAACGACGAGAAGAAAATCGATGTCCCATGAACTCACCCCCATAGTGCCGCAGAGACTAATCGCGCGTGGGGCGATGCTTGCAGCAGATCGCATTTACGTCAATAGGTCTGGGGCAGAGATGATATGAATTTGGTATGAAATCGTGGCCGATTTCACTGTGTTTCCAAAATCCTACTCAGTTGTGCGCGGATTTAGAGGAGCAGGCCAGCGGCGCACCCGGCTGCAATTCCCACGTCTCGAAAAGCACGAGAGGTAAGGGACAGGCAGGTCGAAAGCGTAGAAGCATGGCTCGCCTGGTATTACTTGGAGAGCGATGCATGCATTTGTTTCGTCAAGTCACTCCAGTCGTCCGTCTGCTTAATGTCGAATGACTGGGTGACTTGCATTTGCGCGCAGACGTTGACTCTCCTCTTCTCTAGTCTAGCTACAGACTTCAGAACTTTCTTCCCCAAGCGGCATCACTGCCCGGCCAGGATCGCTATCAGGCATGAAGTGTTGTAACGCGGCTCGCCGTTGGGACAGGAGGTAGCATTCGCGCCTAGAGGGCTCACCAACAGAATCGAACTCCTCAATTTCATATCGAAGTAGCCAAAGACCGGACCACTGTTGCCGGGGCTGCTGGAATAGGTGAGTGTTGCTGAAAAAGCGTTGCCCACGGCATTGCCCGTCAGTGTGAAGTTGCCAAGTTTGCTGTCGCTGCCGTCACCGGTCAGAGAGCCGTTCGTGTTGGTTATGGCCATGACAATGTTCTCGGTGTTATCGGCAGCACTTGTTCCAGCGTAGTGGCCCGTAAGCGGGATACTGGTGAGATACTGGCCGGTCACGGTCGCG
>WNFG01003367.1_pt1 | contig 13361 bp, 14 predicted proteins | sample 5400431 | NCBI WGS metagenome assembly WNFG01 (sample SAMN13153346, study PRJNA577476) | soil metagenome | isolation source: 120 cm saprolite under Douglas fir tree site 2 hole 3 replicate 2 | place: USA:California | collected 2015-04-18
TCGCAGTAGAACTTGGTGTAAGTGTCGGGATTGGCGACATCGGAGGAGAAGAACACCGAGGCCGTCACCGCCTTGACCTCGATCTCGATGCCGGCCTTCTAGCAGGCCTGCTTGACGATCGCCTGGGTCTTCTGGCGCGGCTGGTTGATCGAGGTCTGATAGACGAACTTCAGCTTCTTGCCGTCCTTGGCGCGGATGCCGTCGGCGCCCTTGGCCCATCCGGCCTTGTCGAGGATGGCGTTGGCCTTGTCGACGTTGAACTCGTACTTGGTGTTCTTGGAGCGGAAACGCTCCGGGTTGTTGATGAAGTTCGCCGTCGCCATGCCGGCGCGGCCATAGATGAACTTCTCGACCGAGTCCTTGTCGACCAGGACCGACAGCGCCTGGCGCACCGCGGGATCGCCGAGGGTCGGATGCTTAGTCTTGAGGCTCGACCGCTCGCCGTCGACCTCGGTCCATGGGTCGGTGGTGTTGAGCTGGATGTGCTCGATGCCGCCGCCTTTGCTGAAGAGGACGCGGCCCTTGCCGCCCTTCTCGAGGCGCTGGAGGATTTCGTCCTCGACCTGCATATTCCAGCCGAAGTCGAACTCGCCGGTCTGCAGCACCGCGCGCGCCGCCGAGACCGCATCGCCGCCGCCCTTCATTTCGATGGCGTCGAAATAGGGCCGGTTCTCGCGATGGTAGTTGGTGTTGATGATGCCGGTCACCAGGTCGCCCGGTTTGAAATCCTTGAACTTGTAAGGCCCGGTGCCGACCGGCTTGAGGTTGGTCGGCGCATCGCGCGACTTGTCGCCGACATAGTCGGCGAACAGGTGCTTGGGCAGAATGCAGCCCGCCGCACCGACATAGGCGTCGGCCCAGAACGGCGTCGGCTGCGGGAATTTCACGACCACCGTGTGTTGGTCGACCTTCTCGACCACGATGTCGCGATAGGAACCGGTGGTGAGCGTGGCCGTCGCCGGGTTCTTGGAATATTCCCAGGTGAAGACGACGTCGTCGGCGGTGAAGGGCTGGCCGTCGTGCCACGTGACGCCTTTCTTCAGCTTCCAGGTCACCGACTTGCCGTCGGCGGCCAAGGTGCCGTCCTCGCGGCCGGGGATCGCCTCTGCCAGGATCGGCCGAAGGTTGCCGTCACGATCCCAGCCGGCCAGCGGCTCGTAGAATAGGCGCGAGCCGTCCTGGTCCTTGGTGCCGGTGGCGAAGTGCGGATTGAGGAGCGTCGGCCCCTGCCACCACAGCACCTTCAGGAGACCGCCGCCGCCACGCTTGGTCGGCTTGTAGGCCGGCTTGGACTGGGCCATGGCCACGCCGGCATAGCCCAGAAGCTGGGTCGCCATTGGCGCGGTAAAACCCACCGCCGCCATGCGTTTCACGAAACTGCGGCGCGACACGCCGCCTGCCTTCACCTGGTCTAAAAGACCACGCAAGTCACGTTCGTCCATCGGATGCCTCCCATCCAGATTGTCGAAGCCGCCCTGAACCCGACGCTCCTGCTATTCTGCAAGATGCGTGCAAGTCGCAATGGGAACAGGCCGGACAGCCGCCGTCAACGACGCCTTGATTCCGCCCGCGACTTGCGCCATACCGCGCCGCCCCTGCCCTCCACCGGCGGGGTGCGCGGAGGTCCAAACCCCGCGCCCTTCCACAGTGAGCGGAGTCCACATCCCATGCCCGACGTCACCACAGCCGTGCCCAACACGCATCTCGCGCCATACGCCGCTCGCGGCCTGAAGGGCCGCATCCTGTCCGGCGTGCAGCCGACCGGCAATCTCCACCTCGGCAACTATCTCGGCGCGATCCGCAACTTCGCGCGCCTTCAAAGCGACTACGATTGCCTCTATTGCGTGGTCGACCTGCACGCCATCACCCAGCCGCAGGACCCCAAGCTCTTGGCCAGCCAGACGCGCGAGATTGCCTCGGCGTTCCTGGCGGCGGGCGTCGACGGCAAGAAGCAGATCATCTTCAACCAGTCGATGGTGCCGGCGCATGCCCAGCTCGCCTGGGTGTTCAACTGCGTGGCCCGGGTCGGCTGGATGAACCGCATGACGCAGTTCAAGGAGAAGGCGGGCAAGGACCGCGAGGCCTCCTCGCTCGGCCTCTACGCCTATCCGGCGCTGATGGCCGCCGACATCCTGATCTACAAGGCCACCCACGTGCCGGTCGGCGAGGACCAGAGGCAGCACCTCGAGCTGACGCGCGACATCGCCATCAAGTTCAACAACGACTTCAACGCGCCGGATTTCTTCCCGATCACCGAGCCGCTGATCTTCGGCGCGGCGACGCGCGTCATGAGCCTGCGCGACGGCACCAAGAAGATGAGCAAATCGGACCCGTCGGACTATTCGCGCATCAACCTCACCGACGATGCCGATGCCATCGCCCAGAAGATCCGCCGCGCCAAGACCGACCCGCTGCCCATGCCGGAGACCGAGGCGGACGCCGAAAAGCGGCCCGACGCCGACAACCTTTTAGGCATCTATGCAGCACTTGCCGATCGTGAGAAGGCGGACGTCGTCCGCGAATTCGCGGGCAGGCAGTTCTCCGACTTCAAGGCGGCTCTGACCGAACTCGCCGTGGCCAAGCTCGGGCCGATCGGCGCGGAGATGCAGCGGCTGATGAAAGACCCCGGCCATGTCGACGCCGTGCTGCGCGACGGCGCCGAGCGCGCCCGCGCACTGGCCGCGCCGATCCTGGCCGAGGTCTATAAGACGGTAGGGTTCTTGAAGCCTTAGACTTCAATTGTCGTCCTGAGCGTAGCGAAGGATCTCATCGCCGCTTGCCAATGGCATGAGATCCTTCGCTTCGCTCAGGATGACAGATTGGCTTGGAACCGCGCCCTAGCCCTCCATCCGCGTCAGCGCCCACTTCACGGTGGTGCCTTCCATCGGCACCTGGCCGACCAGCACGATCTGCTCGGTGCGGCGCACGCGGCCTTCCTCGCCGAGATAGATGCTCTCGGCGAGGCCAATGCCGGCGCCGGAAGCGCGCAGGCGCCAGCCGCGGCCGCTCGGCAGGCGCATCAGCACGGCCTGGCCGCTTTGCGCCAAAGTTGCGTTCACCGCCGGATGGAGATGGAAACGCACGATGAAGCGCCGGTCGGGCACCGTCACCGGCTTTCCCTCGGGCCCGCTAAAAGTATCCTCGCCGCGCAGGTCGCCGCCGTCGGGCGACAGCCACAGCCGGCGACGATGTATGATGCCGTAGAGCGAGCGATAGCCGTCGTGGCTCATGTCGAGCCATTGCGCGCCGTCGTTCTCGGCGCGGTCGACCAAAACGTTGCCGGCGCGATATTCCAGCGCGCCGTGGTCGGTGATCTCGGTCGAATTGGTGTCGTCGACGACGGCCGTCGAGTGCGCCGCGGTGTAGCGCATGAAATGCCGCCAGTCGCGCGGCGCGCCGGGATAGGCGCCACAATTGACGATCAGCCGCTCGTGCGCCGCGCTCATCTCGAACGACAGCGTTCCGGCGTGGGCGATGCCGTCCATGCCGCGGCCGGGCGGGCTGCCCGAGTCGGCGATCACCAGCGAGGTCCCGGCGGCAAGCCGCTGGAAGCCGCTCGCCAGGGCCATCATCGGCGCCGCCTCGCCCGAGCCGGAGCGCGCCAGCACCAGGTCGGTGAGCATGCGGTCGCCCTCCCAGGCGCCGTTGAACAGCGCCAGCCCGCCGTCGCCGTGGCGAAAGAAGCGCAGCATCGGCGCCAGGCGATCGATGGCGGCTATAAGCTCGGCCGGCGCGCGGCGCTCGGCCGAGGCCAGCGCCGCGCGTACGTCTAAAAGATGGCGCAGCACGGCAAGCTGAAGATGCGGCGCGCGCTCGGCCACGATGCCGTCATGCAGGACGTAGCGCTTCACGAACCGGGCGAGCCGCGCCAGGTTCTGATCGAGGCTCCTCTCGAAACGCTTGCCCTCGCGCACGAAGGCGAGGTCGGCGAAGACCATGGCTTTCAGCCCGGCGACCGACTCGTGGCCGACCAGGGCCCGGCGCAGCGCGCGCTTGAGATGCCGGCGCTGGCGGGCGAGCGAGAAGACGAAGCGGGCGGCGAAGCCTGAATCGGCGGCGGTCGCCAGCCACTCGTAGTGGCGGATCCAGGAAACGATGCGCTCGGCCAGCACGTCGCGCCGCCAGGTGATGGGCGACCAGCGCCATTCGCGCTCGATCCAGTCGTCGACCAGGCGGGCGGCGAACGCAGCAGCGCCAGGATCGCCGCAGTCGCGCAGGTCGCGCAGCCAGCCAAAACCGTTCAGCAGGTCGAGCCAGAGCGCCGGCGCGCCGGCGCGCTGCCACGGCGGGTCGTCGGCCCCGGGCGCCACGGCACCCGAAACGCCGCGGGCCAAAAGCTCGCCGGCGAGCAGACGCCGGCCGCCGACCGAATCGCCGGGCCAGGTGTCGGGCGCCACGGCAAAGAAGCTTTTGGGGGGGCCAAAGCCCAGGGTCAGGGAATAGAGGCGGGAACCGAGCAGCCAGCGGCCGAATTTACGGCTTTCGCTGGCAGGACCGCCCTTGGAATGTTCCAGGGGCCGTCGGACCGGCACGGAACGGACGGGGCGGGTGCCGGCCACCAAAGGCTCACCGGACCGTCGCATGTCTGAGGCAACGAGGGTCATCTTTTTCTGTTCTTTGGTCCGATGGCGTTTCCACCGGGCGGTCGAGGGTTTGGCCAGTTTAACCGAGCCGGACGGCCGTGGCGATGCCCTCGGAAGGCCCAGAACCGGCCCAGAACCGGCCCAAACTGGCGACGTATCTCCCTTGAACGGGCTCGCCGGCACCCCAGATTTACTGGAAGGGAAAGCCTCAATGGGTTCCCGGCCACTCGCTCCTCGGAGGAGGGTTTTATGAGTCGCGTGTCGATGTTCAATTCGCCCTTGTTGCTGGGCTTTGACCAGCTTGAGCGCACGCTCGACCGCCTGGCCAAGAACGCCGAGGGCTATCCTCCTTACAATATCGAACGAATCGGTGAGAACGGGCTGCGTATCACCTTGGCGGTTGCCGGCTTCACGACCGGCGACCTCGTGATCGAACTGGTGGAAAACCAGCTTGCCGTGCGCGGCAAGCAGACCGAGGAAACCGACCGGGTCTTTCTCCATCGCGGCATCGCCGCCCGCCAGTTCCAGCGCGCCTTCATGCTGGCCGACGGCATCGAGGTCACGGGCGCCCGTCTCGACAACGGCCTGTTGTCGATCGACCTGGCGCGACCGATGTCGGAGCCGCGCATCCGAACCATTCGTATCGACGCCGGCAAGGACACCGCCGGAGCGGACAACACGATCGACATCACCGCGCGTCGCGCCCAATCCCGCTAAGGGGGCCTCGCGTGTTGACGCTGCCAAGGAGGTAGCCATGGAAAACAATGAAGCGACTTTCACCCCCCTCGCAGAGGAAGCCTTCCTCAGCCTCGGCGCGCAGCAGATCGCCTACGTGAAGGCGATCAACCTGCCCGACGGCGCGCACGCGATCGGCATCTTCTCGGCCGACGGCAAGCCCATGGCGGCTGCGCCCTCGATCGAGATCGCCCAGGCGCTGATCCGCCAACACGATCTCGAACCGGCGCTGGTGCACTAAATCATTGCGGGGAGCGCGCCACTGCGCGCGGAGTAACCTCCGCGCTGAAGTGGCGCGTCATGATCTTCCGGACCGCGTATGTGAATGCGCCGAGGGCGCGCGGGACGCGCGCGGTCCAGAAGACTAAGCCGCGCTTTGGGCTTGAACGGACTCGACCAGCAGGGCGTAGAGCGCCTCGGCGTTTCCGGTGGCGCGCAGCTTGTCGACCAGGGCGCGATCGCGCAGCAGGCGCGACACGCGCGCCAGTGCCTTGAGATGGTCGGCCCCGGCGCCTTCGGGGGCTGCCAGCAGGAAGACGATATCGACCGGCCGCTCGTCGATGGCGTCGAAGTCGATCGGATGGGCGAGCCGCGCGAACAGACCGACCGGCTTGGCCAGCGACGCCATGCGCGCGTGCGGGATGGCGATACCGCCGCCGATCCCGGTCGAACCCAGTCGTTCGCGCTCGAGCAGACGGTCGAACAGGCGGCGCTCGTCGAGCGTGAAGACAGCGGCGGCGCGGCTCGCCAGCTCGGCCAACAAAGCTTTCTTCCCGGACGCCTTCAGGCTCGCCAGAACGGCTTCCGGGCCGATCAACAAATCGGCGATTTCCACAATGTCACCAAAGAGTTACCGGGCAGTGGGCAAAGCCGCCCTGACGGCAAGAGCGCCCCTATAGGCGCGTCTTTCGGAGCGGTCAAGCCCGCACACTGGGGGCCATTCTGGGGCTGGAATCAGTCGGCCGGACCGGCCAGCGCCTGGGCGGCAAGCGCGCTCGGCACGACGGTCGGCAGGCTGCGGCCCATGCCCAGACGACCCAGTCGGCGCCGCTCGGCCGACGAGGGAATGCGCATGGCCTCGCGATACTTGGCGACGGTGCGGCGAGCGATCTCGACACCTTCGTCCTTCAACAGATCGACGATGCGATCGTCGGACAGCGGCTGGTGCATGTTCTCGCCGCCGACCAGGTGACGGATGCGCGAGCGCACCGATTCCGAGGAAACGACGACGCCCGGCGTGCACGCCGGCAGCGCCGAGGTGAAGAAGTATTTCAGCTCGAAGATGCCGCGCGGCGTGGCGATGTACTTGTTGGAGGTGACGCGGCTCACCGTGCTTTCGTGCAGTTCGGTGGCGACGGCGATGTCGCGCAGCACCAGCGGCCGGAGCGCGCTGACACCCTGGCGGAAGAAGCCGTCCTGCTGGCGCACTATCTCGCGCGCCACTTTCAGGATGGTGGTGGCGCGCTGCTCGAGCGTCTTGACCAGCCAGTTGGCCGACTGGAAGCGCTCGGCGACGAAATCGCGATCGGGCTTGGCGCGCGCGCCCTTCATCAGCGTGGCGTGGTAGTTGCGGTCGACCAGCACCTTGGGCAGCGCGTCGGTGTTGAGCTCGATGTGCCAGCCCTCTTCGCCGGTGTCGGCATCCTTGGCCGCACGCAGGAACAGGTCGGGCGCCACCGGTTGGATGGGCTCGTAGTCGAACGCCTGGCCGGGCCGCGGATCGAGCGTGCGCAGCTCGGCCAGCATGTCGCGCAGATCCTCGTCGTCGACGCCGCAGCGGCGGCGCAACTGGCCGAGCTCGCCCGCGGCCACGAGATCAAGATTGTCCAAAAGCGCCTTCATCGCCGGATCGAGCCGGTCGCGTTCGGCAAGCTGGGCGCCGAGGCACTCCGCCACCGTGCGGGCAAACAGGCCGGCCGGTTCGACCTGACGCAGGCGTGCCCAGACCGAATCGACCATCGCCGTGCTGACGCACACCGCTTCGGCGACCGCCGGAACGTCGAGGCGGCAATAGCCCGCCTCGTCGAGGCCCTCGGCGAGCTTGAGCGCGATGCGCCGCTCGGCGGCGTCGGAGAATATGAGTTCGATCTGCTCGAGCACATGGGTGGCGAGCGAACGCGGGCGCTCGGCGACGAAATCGAGAGCGTCGGGCGCGTCCTCGCGCTGGCCGACCCGGCTTGCGGCGCCATCGCCGCCGCGGTCGGCATGTTCGCGCGTCCAGCGCTCATCGGCCTCGGCCAGCGCCGGCGCGGCAGCCGCCAACGCCTCGGCGGTATCGGCCGGCGCATCGGGAACCGGGGCCTCCGCCTCCATGATCGGGCCGTCATCCGCCGCGCCTTCGGACAGCAGCGGGTTCTTTTCGAGTTCCTGTTGGATGAAGGCGGCGAGTTCGAGATGTGAAAACTGCAGCAGCTTGATGGCCTGCTGGAGCTGCGGCGTCATTGCCAACGTCTGGCGCGAAGCCAGGATGAGACTCGGACCGATACGCATGTGCCCCCACCCCTGAAGGTCTGTTAGACCTCCCCTTACAGGGGCTATAGCAAAAGCCATGCCAAGCCTCAGGGCAAGTGAAACCGGCGTTGACAGGCGCGTTGTCAGGATTTACCTGACTGTCAGGATATTCCTGACATCCTGAAAGGAGCTCGATGTGTCAGAACCGGCCACCAACAAGGCAGAGCCAGCGCCGGCAGTAGCGGGCGACGCAGCCCCGACAAAGACGCTGTACTGTTCCTTCTGCTTCAAGTCACAGCATGACGTGAGGAAGCTGATCGCCGGTCCAGCCGCCATCTTCATCTGCGACGAGTGCGTCGAACTCTGCAACCAAATCATTGACGATCGTCCACTCACGTCCAAGCCTTCGTCGGCCGAGGAGTTGCCGACGGAACGCCTGCTGGAGCGGTTGGGACCCATCGAGCAGACGGTCCAGGGCAAGGGCGGCCAGCTGCAGGCCGTGGTCGATCTTCTGCGCTCGCGCGAGGTGAGCTGGGCACAGATCGGCGCCGCGCTGGGCGTCTCGCGCCAGTCCGCCTGGGAGCGGTTCAGCTGAAGCTCAGTGCTCGAAAATGTCGACGTCCGGCCAGCCGGCCACATCCAGGCGCGCGCGCGTCGGCAGGAACTGGAAAGCGGCCGCGGCCAGCTCGGTGCGGCCCTCGCGCTGCAGAAGCGCATCGAGCTTGGCCTTGAGCGGGTGCAGATACAGCACGTCGGAGGCGGCGTAGGCCAGCTGCTCCTCGCTCAAGGCATCGGCGCCCCAGTCGGACGTCTGCTGCTGCTTGGAGAGATCGACGCCCAAGAGCTCCTTGCACAGATCTTTCAAGCCGAACCGGTCGGTGAAGGTTCTGGTCAGCCGGGCGGCGATCTTGGTGCAGTAGACCGGCTCGCAGCGCACGCCGAGCGCATGTTCCAGCATGGCGATGTCGAAGCGGCCGAAATGAAAAAGCTTCAGCACCTTGGGATCGGCCAGCAGGGCCGCAAGGTGCGGCGCCTTGTAGGGCCCGCGTGGCATCTGCACGAGATGGGCGTTGCCGTCGCCGGCCGAGAGCTGGACCAGGCACAGCCGGTCGCGATGCGGATTGAGGCCCATGGTCTCGGTGTCGATGGCGACCGTGGGCCCGAACGACAGGTCGGCGGGAAGGTCGCCGCGATGGAGGGTGATCGCCATTTACCGGATGCCTCGCAGGCCCGGCATGGTGCCCAGGAGAAGACTCGAACTTCCACGCCTCTCGGCGCTAGTACCTGAAACTAGTGCGTCTACCAATTCCGCCACCTGGGCACGGCATGCGGGCAATGCGGGCCGTGAGTTAGGGCGGGTCCGCGCCGATGTCAACCGCGCGTCCGCCCGCCTTCACTCTCCTCCCCAGCTTCGCTGCCATGGAGTGGGCACAACTCAAATTCCTCTCCCCAGCGCCTTCTGAGGCGCGACTAGGGGGAGAGGAGCCCGATTCGAGATGTGTCGTCGTACGAGTGCTCACAGCTAGCCGACAACGAGGCGCGGTCGAGCCTGCTGACGATCCAGTCCCGATTCCGCGGCCTGGACGACCTGCGAGCGGATGAAATCGACCGCGTCGCCGACCGTCACGAACCTGGTCGCGACGTTGTTCGGGATCTCGATGTCGAACCTCTCCTCGAACGACATGACGACTTCCACGACGTCGAGGCTGTCGGCGCCGAGATCGTCGGCCAGCCTGGCGTCGTCCGTGATCTTCGCCCTGTCGGATCCGAGGTGGAAAACGAGGATCTCTCTGACCTCTGCGGCAATGTCTATAACCACGCCACGCTCCCTGGGCATGGGCCCCACAACCCACGCCTGCCTGTAGCCATATGAAGCCCGGATGACTGCCGCAGCAAGTGTTCTTGGAACGACCGCGTAAGAAGACGAAAAGCCGTGACTTCCCGGCCACACAGTTGGGCACGGGCGCTGCCCCGGGGCCAACGTTCCGCCGCTTTTCCGCCGCGAGCGCGCACCATGATCGCACTGTGGCATCTCGCACAGTCGCGCGGTCCCCGGGCGCTCAGGATGGCGTCCGGCCGGCCCTGATCGTGCACGCGGCGGACCACGACGGAGAGATGGAAAATGGCACACGAGCTTGGCACGCGCGGACAGCGCGATCGCTTCCGCGTCAACATCGCCGACGTGGACGAGTTCAACGCATGGTGCGCGGAATTCGCCTGCACGCCCGTCGAGCTCAAGCACGCGGTCGGCCGCGCCGGCGTGATGGCGAGCGACGTCGCCGCCTTTCTCGAGCGCGAGGCGGCAAGCCGGCGGCAGCGCCGACCGCGCTGGAGCGCCTGGCTGCAGCGGGCGGCGCGACATTCGTCGCGCTGAGCCGACCGACTGTGCGAAATCTCACAGCGCCGTTCTAGATCGCGCGCCTAGGATCGCCCTCACGCTCCAACACGGAGGGCTGTCATGAACGCGCACGAAGCAATTCTCCTGGCCTGTCTTTCCCTAGCCACCGCGCTCGGGCTGCAGACGGTGTACGCGCCCAAGCTCGACTGGGACGCGGCAACGCTGGGCCTGACGCAATGGACAGTACCGCTCTGCACCGGCGTCGATATCGGCGTCGACTGCGTGCTGCCCGACAAGCCCGCCCTCGACTGAACGCCGCGCACGGTGGCAGACGCGGGCAAAATCGCATCAACGCCTTCACCGTCCACGCAGCCCGCCGTATTCCGCCGGACTCGGGCTTCAAGGCGGCCAATAGTATCGCACCGCAATCGCCCTCGCATATCCGCCAACCGGGTCACTCGCGCACAGCGACGGGACCCCGGCCTCTAGCAGCGGTTGGCTTGGCGATTGGCGTCCTGTTCGTAGATTATCGCTCGGCCTTTGAGGTCGCTTCGCATTGCTCGATCATTCCTGCAACGGCCTCGACAAACGAGAGAAAAGGCTGTTCGAGCAACTACCCATAGTTTAGGCTCGCCTGGTTTTTTAGTGGTGCAATTTGGTCAGTTACTTCGCCAATTGTCTTAAGGGGGCACAATATGTTTAGGACTTCGTCAATGATCCTCGGGATTATGCTTGTCGTGGCTGCATGCGGTGAGTCGTTGCAAACTGCGTCCTTGTCAACACCGCCTGCGGCGCCGCCGCCGCCAACCAGGACCTGGATGGTGTTCTTCGACACCAACAGCACGACGATTTCGGATCAGGCAAACGCGACCGTGAGCGCCGCCGCGGCGATTGCTAAATCCGCTGCGAATTCGAAAGTGGAGGTGACCGGGTACACCGACACCGAAGGCTCAGTAGCCCTTAACCAGGCGCTATCAGTCCGACGCGCCAATTCGGTCAGAGACGCGCTTGTCCGTAACGGCGTGTCGCCTCAGTCGATCAGGGTAGTCGGCGCCGGCGAACAAAGCCTGCTGGTCCCAACGCCGGACCAGACCAAGTATCCGAGCAATCGTCGCGCCCAGATCATCGTGCAGTAGAGTCGCAAACGGCCATCAAGGCCACGATCATCCGCTGGCACCAACCGGCGGGCGCGTGAGTTCGAGCAAGATGCTAACGCGCAAGATGCCGCCTGACCTGCCGCTTGATGGGGCAGGTCAGACGCGAAATGCAGATCCACGCGCGACCGCTCGCTTGATCCTTGGCGCCCCTTGCGCGGGGCTGACATTGGGCTATAGCCAGCGTCCATGAACCACATCAGGCAGGTCACGGTTTTCGGCGGCAGCGGTTTCATCGGCCGGGCCATTGTGCGCGCGCTCGCGCCGACCGGCGTGCTGGTGCGGGTGGCGTGTCGGCGCATCGAGCTCGCCGAGCCGATCAAGACCGCGGGCGATGTCGGCCAGATCACCCTGATGCGCGCCAACGTCCGGGTGCCCGAGTCGGTGGCCGTGGCCATCGCCGGCAGCCAGGCCGTGATCAATGCCACCGGCATTCCCTTCGAACACGGCCGTCAGCGCTACCAGGCGGTGCATGTGGCGGGCGCGAGGACGATCGCCGACGCCGCCCGCGCCGCCGGCGTGCAACGGCTGATCCATGTCTCCGGCATCGGCGCCGATGCCCGGGATTCGAAGAACCGCTACATCCGCTCCAAGGTCGACGGCGAGGACGCCGTCGTCGCGGGCTTCGCGACCGCGACCATCCTGCGGCCGAGCGTGGTCTTCGGGCCGGACGACGCGATGTTCAACCGCATGGCTAGAATCGCATCCCTGCCGTCATTCGTGGCGCCGTTCGTGCCCGTCGTCGGCGACGGCAGGGCCAAGGTGCAGCCGGTGTTCGTGGGCGACGTCGCCGACGCCGCCGCGGCCGTGCTGGCGCGCCCCGCGACGGCCAAGAGCGTGTTCGAGCTGGGCGGCCCGCGCATCTACACCTACCGCGAGATCGCCGCGCTCACCTTGCGCGAGATCGACCGCCGCAAGCCGATCATCGGCATCCCGACCGGGCTGATGAAGATCGCCGCCTTCTTTGCCGAATTTCCCGCCGCCGTCGGCCTGACGCCGCCGATCACCCGTGATCAGGTCGAGCTGATGAGCCACGACAACGTCGTGCGGCCGGGCGCCAACACCCTGGCGACCCTAGGCATCGCGGCCACCGCGCCCGAGGCCATCCTGCCGACCTATCTCGACCGCTTCCGCATTGGCGGACGTTACAACCGCCACGCCCCGGCATAATAGTCCCGATACGGTCTTAATTAGCCCGGCGACAAGATCCTGGCAGGATCTATCGACCAAATGGCAGGGACGGTTACTTTAAATAGGTCAGCTATATTGACTTATAGATGAGCGCGTGCTCTCTGCACCCCAGGAACGCAGCTTTAGCGCCGCCTACCGACTTTCCGCGTAATAAAATTACACAGTTTCGATCGAAGGATAACCCATGGCCGAAAGGATGCTGAAGTTCGTTGGCACGCCGCAGGCCATGCCGGACAAGCGGCCGCCTGCCGAGCGGCGCCGCGACTTCGAGGAAATCTTCGCCAACTACGCGCGCGACAAGGCCGCTGAGCAGGCGGCGCGCTGCTCGCAGTGCGGCGTGCCGTTCTGTCAGATCCATTGCCCGCTGCACAACAACATCCCCGACTGGCTGAAGCTCACGGCTGAAGGGCGCATCGAGGAGGCCTACGAGCTTTCCTCGGCGACCAACAACTTCCCGGAGATTTGCGGCCGCATCTGTCCGCAGGACCGGCTGTGCGAAGGCAATTGCGTCATCGAAAAGGGCTTCGACTCGGTGACCATCGGCTCGGTCGAGAAGTTCATCACCGACACCGCCTGGAACCAGGGTTGGGTGAAGCCGATCCAGCCGCGGCGCGAGCGGGCCGAGAGTGTCGGCATCGTGGGCGCCGGTCCCGCCGGACTCGCCGCTGCCGAGCAGCTCCGCCGCAAGGGCTACCAGGTCACGGTCTACGACCGCTATGACCGTGTCGGCGGCCTGCTGATCTACGGCATCCCCAATTTCAAGTTGGAGAAGGAGATCGTGCAGCGCCGCGAGAAGCTGCTACGCGCCTCCAAGGTCGCCTTCAAGCTCGACTGCGAGATCGGCCGCGACATCTCCCTGGCCGAGCTGCGCTTCCGTCACGACGCGGTGCTGCTCGCCTCGGGCGTCTA
>WNFG01003900.1_pt1 | contig 13359 bp, 11 predicted proteins | sample 5400431 | NCBI WGS metagenome assembly WNFG01 (sample SAMN13153346, study PRJNA577476) | soil metagenome | isolation source: 120 cm saprolite under Douglas fir tree site 2 hole 3 replicate 2 | place: USA:California | collected 2015-04-18
GGTTTTGAGGTCGACGAAAGTGGCGGCGACTTTGCCCCAGTCGCGGAATTTGAGGGCACGCTTACCGAGGCGGCAATTGGCCACGAGCGCGACGGCATCGGTGACGCAGCGGTCGATCTCGACGTAGGTGACGAGCCGCTTGCGCTCGGCGATGGGGTCGTCAATGCCGAGTTCGCACAGGCCGAGCATGGCGAGGCGCACGCCAAGGACCTGCCCGGCGCACAGATGGCCGTGGGCTTGTGCGGCGAGGTCGAGGTATTCGGCAAGGGTTTTCATGGATGAAGGGAGTCTACAGCCGACAGTTCCCAGTTGACAGTTAAAAGTCGGAGCGCTACTGATCCCGAGCTCAGGCCTTCTCGGGAGAGGACCAGGGGTGGGGCTTGCGAGCATCCATGAAGGCGAAGATGGTCATTAAGAGCGCGAGGGCGGCGAGGGCGCCGTCGCGGAAAACCGTCTTGATGGTGAGCGGCTCGGGAGTGGCGAAGCAGCCGCAGTTGATCTGCAACCCCAGCGCGTAGGAGCGCACAACCGCGGCGAAGAATCCCAACATGATCAGAGTGACGATGGTGGCCCAGATGCGCAGCCTCCAGCCGATCAGTAAAAGCAGGCCAAGTGCGACTTCCGCGAAGGGCAATGTGTGGGCGACAAAATTTACGCCCCGTGGCGGCAGCAATTGATAGGAATCCACCTGCATGGCGAAGAAGGAAAGAGCTACGCCGATGGGAGGGTGGGGGTGCACGATGGGCAGGAAAATTTTTGAATAGCCGGCGTAAATGAAGATGCCGGCGAGGACGAGGCGTCCGATCCAGATGATGGTACGGCGGAGATTGAAAGGGCTGGATTGCATCATTTCTTTGGCTAGGTAGCCAGCTCTATCGTTGGCTGAGAAGCTGATCCAGAAACTGCTTGAGAATGTCGTAGCTCATAACACCCGGATAGGGGTACGTCTGGCCCTTGCAATGAAACACCGTCGTCGGTGTCTGGTTGACGCGATACATCTGGCCGAGCGCGTAATCCTTGTCGATGGCTGCATCTGTTGACGTAGTTGTCCATGAGCTTGCCGTTCGTGGCAGTGAACAGCGTCTTGCAGGCCGGGCACTGGAAATCGCTGAAGATTTCCATGGTCACGGGCGCGCTCTTGGAGCCGAAGGCGGTGTGTGGATCCACGTCAGACACAGTTCCGGGGGACTGCGGCACGCCCGCCGTCGCCAGGAGTACGCAACATAAACCGAAGAGTGTCCCAGCGACAGCTAGTGCAAGGATTTGCCGACGAATCACTCGGTCCTCCCCAAGAGTCAATTCAGCGAAGATCTACCTGGAGTATAGGGACGATTCTACCGTGAAATCACGAAAATATGAGCCTCGCGACCCGCTGAGAAAACAGAGGCGTATCCAGATCATACACATTGAGATGCGGGTGGGAACGGGAAGTTTGTGTTGAGATAGACGCAGGTGGAAGGCGGAAATGAGAAGAACAAACGTCACCTAATCTACTGTAAATAAGGTGTTTATCTAACATTCTAAAAAACTTGACAAACACGCACTCAACTTGTATACTCCAGTCCGAGCTAGAGTCAGTGGGATGGAAGGGGCTAAACATAGGGCGGAGTTGACCCAAGCGAGAAGATATTAAAGTTAGGTTCAGGGAGGGGCAGGAGCAATGAGCAAGATTATTGGAATTGACTTGGGGACGACAAACTCGGTTGTCGCAGTCATGCAGGGCGGCGAACCGGTGGTAATCCCCAACCAGGAAGGCGCTCGCACGACACCTTCGGTTGTGGCAATTACGAAGACGGGTGAGCGCTTGGTTGGACAGGTAGCGAAGCGTCAGGCGGTGACGAATCCTGAAAATACGGTGTATTCGATCAAGCGCTTCATGGGCCGGCGATACGACGAAGTCACGGAGGAAATGAGGCGCATCCCCTATAAGGTCGTCAGGGGAGAGCACGACGACGCGCGTGTGGAAATTTTCGGCAAGGTATACAGCCCGCCGGAAATCTCCGCGATGATCCTTGGCAAGCTGAAGGCTGCGGCGGAAGATTTCCTCGGCGAAAAGGTAACGAAGGCGGTCATCACCGTGCCGGCGTATTTCAATGACGCGCAACGGCAAGCGACCAAGCAGGCAGGCGAAATCGCCGGCATGGAAGTCGTGCGCATCATCAACGAACCGACTGCAGCAGCGCTGGCGTACGGACTGGACAAGAAGAGCGATGAGACGATCGCCGTCTATGACCTTGGCGGCGGCACGTTCGATATTTCCGTGCTGGAAGTCGGCGATAGCGTGGTCCAAGTGAAATCCACGAACGGTGACACGCACCTCGGCGGCGACGACATCGACCAGAGAATCGTCGACTGGCTGATCGCTGAGTTCAAGAAGGAGAACAGCATTGATCTGAGCAAGGACCGCATGGCGCTGCAACGCCTGAAGGAAGCGGCGGAAAAGGCCAAGATTGAGCTCTCGCAGCTGATGGAGACGGAAATCAACCTGCCGTTCATCACCGCCGGCCCCAGCGGGCCGATTCACATGCAGCAGAAGCTCACGCGGATGCGCCTCGAGCAGCTCATGAGCGACCTGCTCGAACGGTCCATGAAGCCGGTAAAGCAGGCACTCGAAGACGCCAAGATGACGCCGAACGATATCCAGGAAGTGGTGCTGGTGGGAGGCTCGACACGCATTCCCAAGGTGCAGGAGCTGGTGCGCACGTTCTTTGGAGGGAAGGAACTCCATAAGGGCGTGAACCCTGACGAAGTCGTCGCGGTAGGCGCGGGTATTCAGGGCGCGGTGCTCGGCGGCGACGTTAAGGACATCCTTTTGCTGGACGTGACGCCGCTTTCGCTGGGGGTGGAGACGCTCGGCGGAGTGATGACCGTGCAAATCCCGCGCAATACGACGATTCCGACGCGCAAAGTCGAAACCTATTCGACGGCGGCGGACAACCAGCCTGGCGTGGAAATCCATGTCCTGCAGGGCGAGCGCAAATTTGCCACGGACAACCGTTCGCTCGGCAGATTCAAACTGGACGGGATTCCGCCTGCTCCGCGCGGCACACCGCAGATCGAGGTGACGTTCGACATTGATGCGAACGGAATCTTGAATGTGACCGCGAAAGATAAGGCCACAAACAAGGAACAGAAGATCACCATCACCGCTTCGAGCGGCCTAACCAAGGAAGAGGCCGAGAAGATGCGGGTCGAAGCCGAGTCGCACGGCGAGGAGGATCGCCGCCGGATGGAGGAAGTCGAGGCGCGCAATCGTCTGGACGGCATTCTCTACCAGGCCGAGAAGATGATCCGGGAAAACCGGGAGAAGATTGCGGAATCGGACGTCAAGGCCGCCGAAGAGGCAATCGAGGACGCGAAGAAAGCTATCAGCGAAGGCGGAATTGCACGGCTTCGCTCGGCGACGGAAAATACCGAGCGCGCGCTGCACAAGATCGCCGAAGTGCTCTACAAGGCGAATCAGGCGGCGGGTGGCGCTGAACAAGCCGGCGCCGCAAGCGCGGGCGCCGGGGCGAGCGGTTCCTCGGGCAGCCCGGGTGGCGCGCAGGGAGGCAAGCCCGGCGATGTCATTGACGCCGAGTACGTGGATGTGGACGAGAGCAAGCGTCCGAATTGAGTCCGTGCCAAGCGGGGCGCGGCAGTGCTGCGCCCCTACAACAATCTAGATGCCGACAGCTACAAAACAAGATTATTACGAACTGCTGGGAGTCTCGCGGAAGGCGAGCGCAAAGGATATTCGTACGGCATTCCGCAAACTCGCCAGGAAATATCATCCCGACCTCAATCCTGGCGACAAATCCTCAGAAGAAAAGTTCAAGCAGTTGCAGGAAGCCTATGATGTCCTCTCCGATTCGAAAAAGCGGCGGACGTACGACCAATACGGCTTCTACAGCGACAACATCCCGCCGGGGGGGCCCAGTGAGCCGGGAGCCGGCGGTGGTCAGCCAGACGTTAACTTTGATTTTGGCGGATTCGATTTTGGCGGCGGAGCGGGCGCCGCAGGCGGCGGTGGAAGTTTTCGCGATCTGTTCAGCCAGTTTTTCCGCGGCGGGCGCGGCGCCGAAATGGAACCGGAGGAGGAACCAGGCAATGACCTTGAATACCAGATTGAAATCGATTTCTGGGATGCAGTCCGCGGCGCGGTAAAGAAACTCTCGATCACAAGGTTGGATTCGTGTGAGACGTGTCACGGCACCGGCGCGGTGGGTTCGCCACAGACGTGCACGGTTTGCGGCGGCACGGGAACAATTCAGCAGGCAGCGGGCAAGATGCGCTTCAACGTGCCATGCACGCGATGCGGCGGGACAGGCAAACTGCGGACGGCGTGCAAAACGTGCGGCGGTGAAGGACGCGTGCGGCGCACGGAAACAATTGATGTACGCATCCCGCCGGGCGTGGCCAACGGCGGGCGCGTGCGGGTTCCAGGTAAGGGCAATGCGGGAACTATGGGGGCGCCGGCTGGCGATTTGTACCTGCGGGTCGAGGTCAAGCCGCACCCATTTTTCGAGCGGCGCGGAAATGATCTGTATACGAAGGTGCCTGTTACGGTGCCTGAAGCGACGCTTGGCTCGAAGATCGAAGTGCCGACCATCGATGGGCGGTCGATCGTGCGCATTCCGCCGGGGACGAATTGCGGGAAGACGCTGCGGCTGCGCGAGAAGGGCGTGACCAGCGCGAGGAACGGCTCGCGCGGCGATCAGTACGTGGAGATTCAGGTCGTCGTGCCGCAGCCTACCGATGAGCGCGTGCGGAATTTGATGAAGGAATTGGAAAACGTCGCGCCAGCGGATCCGCGAAAGGATTTGTTCGACAAGGCGGGCGTGTAAGAGAAAAGCAATGTCGCCACGAGGAAAAAAACGGGCCAGAGCGGGCTACATGATTAGCGCCGTGGCGGAGCTGTATAAGCTGCACCCGCAGACGCTGCGGCTGTATGAACGCGTGGGACTGCTGAAGCCATCGCGGTCGCAAGGAAACACGCGCCTGTACACTGATTCTGACCTCGAGCGCTTGGATGTGATCCTCGCGCTGGCGCGGGACATGGGAGTGAACCTCGCGGGAATCGAAATCATCCTGAACATGCGCGAGAAGATGATCGAGATGGAGCGGCAGATGGGAGAGTTCGCGCAGGTCGTACAACAGGAGTTCTCGCGGGTGGCGTCCCAGACGGATGAGAGAGCGCCGCGCCACGCAATTGTGCGGGCCACGCCACGAGTGTCGCGAAGTTCTTAGCGAGACAATGGCACGAGCTTCAGACTGCCGGGTTTTCTGCGAGCACGACGGATCAGCAGGCACAGACTGAGGTCTATGTAACCACCGCCTTCCACAGTTTTCCCAAAGACCGCATCTTGCTGTGCAACGCCCTTGCCCCTATGCTGTCAGGCATGGCCCTTGAGAACTGCCCATTGTGCAAAGGAACTGGATGGAAGTTGGTGCCGAGGGCCGACGGCTCAGCGGGAAAGATGGCCGCAGCCTGCGACTGCGGAATGGAAGAGCGCGCGGCGCTGGTGATGGAGCGCGTGCGGATTCCTAAGCACTATCAACACTGCGACTTTGAAAATTTCGAAACCGAGTTGGCCGATGGAAAAAGTTATACGCCCCAGAATTCAAATGCTCTGAAGAGGGCGAAGTTAATCACGGAGAAGTTCGTGGGTGAGTATCCCGGAGGGGATCAGGCTGGATTGCTACTTATGGGGCCGCCCGGCACGGGCAAGACTCACCTGGCAATCGCCGCCTTGAAGGCGCTGGTAAATCGAGGACACAGCGGCTATTTCTGCGAATATGGGAAGCTGCTGAGAGAGATTCAGCAAAGCTACAGCTCTGAGGATGAAATCACTGAGATGAAAATCCTAGAGCCCGTGCTTTCGGTCGAGGTGTTGGTGATCGATGATCTTGGCTGCATTAAACCCTCGGACTGGGTTCGCGACACAGTGGGATACATCCTAAACGAAAGATATGTCCAGAGGTCTCGGGACCTGACGCATCCGCGTTGCACGATAATCACGACTAACTATTTTGACGAAGTAGCACAAAGAGAGAGCAAGTTGGCAACCGGAAGAACCATAGTCACGACCGAGGATGCGCTGTGGAACAGGATCGGAGAACGGATGCGGTCCCGCTTGTACGAAATGTGTCGAACGGTTGGAATTGATCGAGATACACCAGATTTTCGCCGCGAAGTGCGCCAGGCCGGACGCGCCCGAGCTTAAGGGCTGTTCTGGCGGTTCATTGACAGGGGGTTGAGGCGGCGCGTATCATTTTGAGGTTGCAGCGTTTATGACGCGCGCAGCATTTGTATCCCAAAGTGGCCGCTTAGCGGTCAACCTCCTTGCACTAAACCCATAAGGGAATCCGCAAGGAATCTTATCGGCAGAATGTGCGGCCGGAAAACGGCCGACGAAACAGGGATTTTTATCCCGGAGGCACGCAACCATGTTTTCTGACCACGACAACCTCACATCGGCGGCAGCCGCCGTTCCTGCACCTGAATCAGAACCTGCTCAGACTAGCCCTTCCACTGAAACAAATTCTGCAGACAGAAGTACGGGAGAGAATGACTCGGAAGCGACCACGACGGAGACTAGCGCGCCGGTCAATGAGGTTCCGGAAGAGGCGCACGAGGCTCCCAGGGCGCAGGCCGAGTCCGTGCCGGAGAAAGCCGCCGAGCCAACAACGGGGGCTGAGGGACACAGGGCTGGCGACAGCGTTGATGCCGAAGCTGCGGACGCGGCCGAAGAGGCGGCCGGCTCCGAAGAGATGAGCAAGCTGATGGAGCAGTACGACGAGCAGCAGGAAGCTGCGTCGCAGAACGAGCTGATTGAGGTAAAGGTTGTCGCGTACACGGAACAGGGCGTGGTCGTGGACCTCGGGCAAAAGTCCGAGGGACTAATTCCCGCTGCGGAATTCACGGAGACCGACATTCCGCGTCCGGAGCCGAACGCCACCATCGAAGTACAGCGCACGGGGGAGCATAAGGACGGCTACGTCATCTTGTCCTACCAGAAGGCGCTGCGCCGGCGCACCTGGGAGAAGATTGACGCCGCCTATAGGGGAAAGGAAGCGATTACGGGCAAAGTCGTGGACCGCATCAAGGGCGGCCTGGTCGTAGATATCGGCGTGCGCGCGTTTTTGCCTGGCTCGCAATATGACCTGCGGCCGACGCAGAATCTGGACAATTTGACAGGCACCGAAATCCAAGTGCGCGTCACAAAGCTGAACCGGCGCCGCGGGAACGTGGTGGTGAGCCGGCGCGCACTTCTCGAAGAAGAACAGCACGCCAAGCGCGCCGCGTTAATGGAGACGCTGAGTGAAGGCCAGATCGTTCACGGGCACGTGAAAAACGTGACCGAGTATGGCGCCTTCGTGGACCTCGGCGGAATCGACGGGCTGTTGCACTTGACGGACCTGAGTTGGGGCCGTGTGAAGCATCCCTCCGACGTGGTGAAGCCGGAGCAAGAGCTGGACGTCATCATTCTCAAATTCGACAAGGAGAAGCAGCGCGTATCGCTGGGGCTGAAACAACTGATTCCTGATCCGTGGGTCAATGCAGCCGAAAAATATCCCGCCGGCGGCAGGTATAAAGGCAAAGTTGTCGGCGTTGTGGACTACGGCGCGTTTGTCGAGTTGGAGCAAGGCATCGAAGGCTTGGTCCATGTGACGGAGATGAGCTGGGCGAAAAAGGCCACGCACCCCTCGAAGGTCGTAAAGGTCGGCGATGAAGTTGACGTCGTGGTGCTGGACATTAAGCCGAGCGACCGCCGCGTTTCGCTGGGCATGAAGCAGGCGCTGCCCGATCCATGGATGCAAACGGCGGAGAAATATCCCATCGGCACTGTGGTTACCGGAAAAGTGCGCAACATTGCGGAATTTGGCGCCTTCGTGGAAATCGAGGAAGGTTTCGACGGGCTGGTGCACGTCGGTGACGTGAGCTGGACCGGCCGGGTGAAGAATCCGCACGAGGTTTTCAAGAAGGGCGAACCGGTCACGGCGAAGGTGCTTAAAATCGACCCGGAGAATCGCCGGATCTCGCTGGGCATCAAGCAGGTCAACGACATCTGGGGCGACTGGTTCAAACAGCACAGGGTCGGACAGATCGTGAAGGGCAAGGTTTCGCGGATTGCCATGTTCGGCGCGTTCGTCGAGCTTGGCGAGAATATCGAAGGCCTCTGCCACAACACGGAAATCGAGGACCGTAAGCGGCGAGACGAAGGACATGGGCCGATGCACCGCACCACGACCGGGCCGCTGAAGAGCGCCGGGCCGCTGGAGCCCGGCAAGGAATACGATTTCAAGATCATCAAGATCAGCCCGGAGACGCGGCGGATCGGCTTGAGCTATCGCGCGGCAGCGAAGCAAATAGAACGCCGGGAGATCGAGCAGTACCGCACGACGTCGAAGTCCTCGTCAACGGCAACGATCGGCGACGCGATTCAGTCTAAGCTTTCGGCACGTTAGTCTCTGCCCAGGGGATGGGACCGCCGAAGGAATTTCATTTACGTCAAGGTCATTTTAATGATAGGAAGGGGGGCAATCAGGCGGACGGCGCCCCTCTAAGCTGTTTCGCTTCAAAAAGCTGCGGCCGCCGATACTCCGGCGGCGCACAGAGGCATGCGGAAAATGACCAAGCAACCGACATTGACGAAGGCCGACCTTATCGAAGAAATCTTGCGCGTGACCGAGCTCCCGCGCAGGGAATCGGAGACCATCGTCGAAACCATATTTGACAGCATCATCCAGTCGCTGCAGAAGGGCGAAAAGATCGAGATTCGCGGTTTCGGCAGCTTTCGGACGAGGGAGCGTCGGGGACGTGTGGGGCGCAACCCGAAAACCGGCGCAAAAGTCGAAGTGCCGGCGAAAAAGATCCCCTTCTTCAAGCCCAGCAAAGAGCTGAAGGATTTTGTGAACAGTGCCGAGGCGGAGGCATCTGCCGGAGCTGCCTCAGGCAATGCGCCGCATTCCTAGGATTCAAACACTCCGATTCCTTTGCCTTGACTGAGCCGCGCCGGCATCTAGCCGGCGTTTTTGTTATGCAAGATCAGTCCGCCCGGGAGACGCTGGCGCTCCCGCACGAATTGCAGGCAGTGGCGAGCAACACCGCCCAGTCATTTTGCGTTATTCTTTGCGCAGGTTTTTGACGCGAGGCACCCGACGCAATGGATTATATCTGGACTCCCTGGCGCTACCAGTACATGGCGCAAGTCAACAGCGGTAATCAGCCGGAATGTATTTTCTGCGACGCGCTGGCGAAGAACAAGGACTCAGAGACTCTGATTGTCCATCGTGGCGCGAAAGCGTTCATTATCTTGAACAGATACCCGTACACGTCGGGACACGTGATGATCGTGCCGTATGCCCACGTAGCTGACTTGAATTTGTGCGAACCAGAGGCGCTGAAAGAAATGATGCAGCTGGCGCAGCGCATGGAGAAAGCGTTTCAGACAAATTACAAACCTGATGGTATGAACCTGGGCATGAATCTTGGGCGCGCTGCGGGAGCTGGAGTGACAGGACATTTGCATTTGCATGCACTGCCTCGTTGGATCGGCGACTCGAACTTCATGACGGTGACTGGTGAGACCCGCGTCCATCCGGAAGATCTGCGAACAACTTACGACCGGCTCCGCAAGGCCCTCCTCTGAACCGCAAGCGGTAACGGTGGCGCAAAATGCGGAATCCAAATTTCTAGCTGGTTTGCGGGCGGAGAAAACATCCTTGGACCTTGAGCTGACGGAAGAACAGAAGCTGCTGCAGAAGAGTGTGCGCGAGTTCGCGGAATCAGAAGTGAGGCCGCTGGCGAAGGAGCTGGACGAGACAGGACATTTTCCACGCGAACTCTTCAAGAAAGCAGCGGAACTTGGGCTGACTGGCATAGCATTCCCCGAAGCGGAGGGTGGCGCCGGTTTCGACCACCTCGCTTACGCCATTGTGATTGAAGAGATTTCGCGCTGCTGCGCGTCAACCGGGGTGATTCTCTCGGTGCAAAATTCGCTTTATTGCGACCCCATTCACCGCTTTGGCATGGAAGAACAAAAAAAGAAGTTTCTGTTGCCCTTTGCGCGCGGAGAAAAAATCGGCTGCTACGCGCTGACCGAGCCACAGGCGGGTTCGAATGCCGCTGCGCTGCAGACCAGGGCTGCGAAAAGAGGCGAGAAGTACGTCATCAACGGCACCAAAGCGTGGATCACGAACGGTGGCGCCGCAGATGCCGCGATTGTCTATGTGAATACCGATCCGGCGAAGGGTGAAAAAGGCATTACGGCGCTTGTCGTGGAGAAAGGTACTCCCGGATTAAAAATCGGCAAGGAAGAAAAGAAACTCGGCATCAACGCGACGGCTTGCTGCGAGCTGGTGTTCACCGATTGTGAAGTCCCAGCGATGAATCGCATCGGCAACGAAGGCGAAGGCTACAAAATCGCGCTTTCGACTCTCGACGGCGGACGGATCGGTATCGCGGCACAGGCAACAGGCATCGCGCAGGGTGCGTTCGAAGCCGCGCTGGCATACTCACAACAGCGAATGGCCTTCGGCCAGCCGATTTCGCAATTTCAGGCCATCCAGTTCATGCTCGCCGATATGTCAACGGAGATCGATGCAGCGCGGTTGCTGGTGCGCAAAGCCGCCTGGAAACAGGACACCAGCGCGCGATTCACCAGGGACGCGGCCATCGCGAAGCTCTTCGCAAGCGAGATGGCCACGCGCGTCACGCACAAAGCGATCCAGGTGCACGGCGGCAACGGCTACAGCCGCGAATATCCCGTGGAACGCGCCTACCGCGACGCGCGCATCACCGAAATCTATGAAGGCACAAGCGAAATTCAGCGCCTGGTGATTTCTTCTTGGGTCCTGAAGTCTTAACCTGCCCGTAGTATCCTGACGGCGTGCTGGAACTCGATTGCGGACTTGAATTTGATCTTGTGCGCGCCGAGGATTTCTTCCGTGCTCTCCCGGCGCTTCCAGCCGTGTGCCTGATCGAACCACGCGAAGAAAAGGCTGAGCCGTTTCTCATCCGCACACAGGATTTGCGGAGGCGGCTACAACGGCTGCTGGGACCCATCGATCCGGCGAGCAAACGGTTGAACTTGCGCGAATTTGCGAGCGGCGTACGCTATCGTGTGACCGGCTCACCATTCGAACAGACACTTGCTTATTACCAGCACGCGAAGCACATTTTCCCCAAACGCTACCGTGACTTGATGCGGCTGCGCCCGCCGGCTGTGCTGAAAGTGAGCCTGCGAAATGCCTATCCGCGTTGCTTTGTGACCCGGCGGATTCCCGTGGATGAGAACGGTGCCCCGACTTCGGGTATGTACTATGGCCCGTTTGCGTCGCGGCGTTCGGCGGAAGCGTTTGCAGAGCGCGCGCTGGATTTTTTCAAGGTGCGGCGATGCCAGATCAAAATCCGCCGCGACCCTTCCTTTCCCGGCTGTCTGTATTCCGAGATGAAGATGTGCCTCGCGCCCTGTTTCGCGGGCTGCACGAAAGAAGAGTACGACGTGGAGGTGCATCGACTGGTGCAGTTTCTGGATACGAGCGGCGGCTCACTGCGCTCCACAATGGAACAGGAGCGCGAACGCGCCAGCGGAGAGCTCGACTTCGAGCGGGCATCCGCATTACACAAGAAAATAGAGAAACTGGACGATGTGCAGCGAGGACGCCCGGAGCTGGCGCGGCGGATCCAGGACGTGAACGCGGTGATCCTGCAATGCGCCGCCGAGGAACAGACCATCGGCGTCTACGCGGTGCGTGGCGGAAGGCTGGCGGAACCGTTTTTCCTGCGATTCGCGGAAATTGCCAGCCAGCCGCGTTCTGCGGAACAAATATTCCGCGATCATCTGGAAAACAGCGCCCTTCGGAGTCGAACGGGAAATCCGTCCCCTGAAGTCGAGCGCGCCAAGGGAAGCGAAGAGAGATTCCTCACCCCGGGTTCGACGGGGTTCGGAATGACCGGCAGGGATGATCTCAGCGAGCATCTGTGGCTCGTGGCGCGCTGGTATTACAGTAATCCGCGCGAGGGCGAGATTTTTTTTCGCGAGAAAGACTGGCCCTACCGGCGCATTCTGCGAGCCTGCGCGCGGCTGCTTGCGCCGCGGGAACCATCGCCCCCAAGTTAAAGTATTGACGGGCTACACAGGGCGCGCGGGAAACCTCTTGCCTGGACATGCCAGCGGAAGAGGTTCTCCTTGCCCGTTCAGGCTGACGGAGTGTCTCCGAAAGCGAAATAATAGTAGTAATGACGCGCATCGAAGTGCCCACAAAGCGACAGCACGATGAGCAGCCCTGCTATACTTCCGCACAGCGCTCTTCAAATGCGGCGAGGACGGATCACCCTACTATGACAACGCACGCAACGCCGGCGTCTACCCGCCGGTACGCAAAGCGATTTGCCGCTAAAGCCGCCGAGGGGCATTTCCGCGAAGCGCACGGACTGTTTTTTTCTTCGCTGGGCATCGGCACGTACCTCGGTCAGCCGGACGCGAAAACCGACGAGAGCTACACGGCGGCGGTGGTTGCGGCGGCCGAGGGCGGAATCAACGTCATTGACACGGCGATCAACTATCGCCTCCAGCGGAGCGAGCGCAGCATCGGCGCGGCCATCAAGCAACTCGCCGCGAAAGGGATTGCGCGCGAAGAGCTGATTCTTTGCACGAAAGGCGGTTATTTGACGCCGGATGGGTCAATGCCAGCCGATCCAAACGAGTATTTCTTCCGGGAATATCTCCAGCCAGGCGTGTTTAGCGCGAAGGACATCGTCGCTGGGAGCCACTGCATGACGCCAGGGTATCTGGAGGACCAGCTCGGACGCAGTTTGCGTAACCTCGGCGTAGACTCCGTCGACGTCTACTATCTTCATAATCCGGAGACGCAACTAAGTGAAGTTTTGCGGCCGGATTTTCTGGAGCGCGTGCGGGATGCCTTCATCTGCCTGGAATCTGCTGCGGCAGCGGGAAAGATTCAGTTCTACGGCATGGCCACCTGGAATGGATTCCGTCAGGAGGCTCGCGCGCGCGACGCCATGCAACTCGGCGAATTCGCGCAGATCGCGGAAGACATCGCCGGAAAACGGCATCGCTTTCGCTTCGTGCAGCTTCCGTTCAACCTCGGGATGACTGAGGCGCTGACGCTGGGCAGTCAAGCGCTGGGCGGTCGCGATCGAACGGTCATGGAAGCGGCGAGCGAGCTGGATATCACGCTGATCGCCAGCGCCTCTCTGCTGCAGGGACAAGTTGCGCGGAATCTGCCGGCATTTGTAGGCGAAGCGCTGGGGCTCGCAAATGACGCGGAGCGGGCGCTGCAATTTGTGAGATCATCGCCGGGAATTACCACTGCGCTGGTGGGGATGTCACGCGTCGAGCACGCGCGCGC
>WNFG01003370.1_pt1 | contig 13358 bp, 10 predicted proteins | sample 5400431 | NCBI WGS metagenome assembly WNFG01 (sample SAMN13153346, study PRJNA577476) | soil metagenome | isolation source: 120 cm saprolite under Douglas fir tree site 2 hole 3 replicate 2 | place: USA:California | collected 2015-04-18
CAGTGGAACCACTTCGTCCCCGGTTACGACAAGTGGTTCAACGAGACGTACGTCAAGGAGTGGGGAGCGAAAAACAACACCGAAGTGATCGTCGACAACATTGGCGTCTTGGGGTTGACGCCGCGCGCAGCGGCGGAGGCGGCCGCCGGCAAGGGACACGATTTGTTCTTCTTGCCGTCGCCTCCTGCGGCCTACGAGAACTCGGTCGTGGATGTGAGCGATGTGTACCAGCAGTGCGAGAAGAAGTATGGCAAGCCGATTCCCCTCGCGGTGAAGAGCACCTTCAATCCGAAGACCAGGAAGTACTTCGCGTTCTCCGACAGCTTTGTGCCCGACCCGATCAACTACCGGATTGATTTGTGGGACGAGATCGGGATGAAGCCCGACAGCTGGAACGAGATTCGGGTAGGCGGCAAGAAGATCAAGGACAAGACCGGCATTCCCCTGGGGATCGGCTTGTCCAACGAGCAAGACACCGCGATGGCGATGCGCGCCATCCTTTACTCGTTCGGCGGCTCGGTGCAGGACGAGAACAACCGATTGGTGCTCAATTCCAAGAATACCCTCGAGGCCGTCAAGTTCGTCAAAGCGCTGTACCAAGAGACGATGACTCCCGAAGTGCTCGCCTGGGATCCGTCCTCCAACAATCGCGCGATGCTCGCGGGCAAAACATCTCTAGTGATGAATGCCATCTCCATCACCCGCGAAGCGGAAAACAAGGCAATGGCCATCGGCGATAAGATCGGCTTGGCCAAGCCCGCCAAGGGTCCAGTGCGCCGGATGGGCCTCGGGCACCTGACGAACTGCTATTTCATCTGGAAGTTCGCGGACAACATCGACGGCGCCAAGCAGTTCCTCGTCGACTACGTCGGAAACTTCAGACAAGCCTTCCTCGCCAGCGAGTTCTACAACTTCCCCTGCTTCTGGAACCGGGTGCCCGATCTGGTGAAGCTGCTGGAGAGCGACGCCAAGGGCAAACCGGCCGGCAAGTACATGGCGTTGGCGGACTGCCTGGAGTGGGCGACGAACGTGGGGTACCCCGGCTACGCTACCGCAGCGATCGACGAGACGTACACCAGCTGGGTGTTGAACACGATGTTCGCTCAGGCGAGCACCGGCGCTCTCAGCCCCGAGGAGGCGGTGAAAGAGGCCGAGGGGAAGTGCAAACGAATCTGGGCGAAGTGGCAGGAGCGAAAGCTGATCTAATCCTGCCGCTCGGCCTGTGGTGGAGGGTGGTCGCTCCTCAGCCTCCATTTGGATCCGCCCGCTGGGCCCTATCGCTCGGCCTTCTTCAAAGCGGAGGTTGGGCTCTCAAGCAGCGGGGGACGGTCTTTACCCTCCATCGCCCGCTGAAGCTCGATCTCCTGGAGCAGCGTGGGAGGAGCGACGGTAGAAACGGGAACATGCCCGCTTTCCGCTCCGCAAAATCCATTGAAGACTCCGTGGGCTTTCCCGGTGGCCATGATTTTGTTGATCGACGATAACGGCGTACCGACGATCTCGACCCCACGCACCAGCGTTTCCTTCCCATCCCGCACGTCCACCCGGTACACCATCCGCGGAACGCCCTTGAACGCCTGATAGCCGAAGGTGGAAGTGTTGGTGCTGCCGCCGGTGATGTCTCGGATGATTAGCCCGTAGGGTTTGCCCTGCCGCTTGGCCTCGGCAATCAACATCGTCTTGAGCTCCGCGTCGCTCACCTGCTTTTTCGAATCGATGATCAGGTTGGCCATCCGAGCCATCGGCTTGCGGTTGCCTTGGCTTCGCCCATGGCCATTGGAGTGAAGAAAACCTTCGACCGGATGACGGGAAAGGATGTAGCTGCGAAGGATTCCGTCCTCGACCAGGGTGGCTCGCTGCGCCGGAACTCCTTCCTCATCGTACCGGTAGAACCCGTTGAGTCCCTCCCCTCTTACGGCTGACACCGTCGGATCGTCGTAGATGCTGATGAAGCCCGGAAGGACCCGTCTTCCCACCTGGCCGCGAAAAGTCTTGCCTTCTGCCGCGTCGTCATCCTGACGCTCTCCCTCGAGCCGGTGGCCGATCGTTTCGTGAAACAGGACGCCCGCCGCCGCAGGTTCGAGGATTGCCGGCCCGGTATAGGGATCGATCGCCGGTGCCTCCCGCAAGGCCAATAGCTCGGAGATCAACTTCTCGGTGGATTCGGAGAGCCGAAGATCGCTGGGAAGCCTTCCCTCGATCGCCGAGTAGAAATCGCGCGAGTCCTCCAGAAGCTGGCCATCCTCGGCTCGCGTGACTCCCTGAATGTGCACTCCGTACAAGGTCTGCTCGGTGACCAGCCGCGAGCCCTCGGTCGAGACATGGTACCGGACGATCTTTGCCGCGGAGATCCGCACTTCGGAATCGAACACGGCGCGCGCGGATTTGAAACGGCCAGACAGGTCGCGCGCCAGCCGCGTCCAACGCTGCCGGTCGAACGAGAAGTCGACGGGTGACTGAACGAATTCGACCGGCTTCTCTCGAGAGAAGGATGGAGGCTTCTTGGGATTGTCCACGCTGTAAACGTTCTCGCCCTTCTTCTTGAGATAGTTGAAGAGCGCGTTCTTGTAGCGTTCGTCGGTAATCAGCCACAGAGCAGTGCGCAGCGCCATCGGATCGTCGTCGATCGGCCCGTTCTTGTAGGTGATGTAGCTGTTTCCCTTGAGCGAGAAATTGAAGTCCAGATCCTCGCCGATCGAGTTGTCGAACTCGTAGCTTCCAACTCGCACCTCGACGTAAAGCTTGCGGTCGCGATTGAAATCATTCTGAAAGAGCGCGCCGTATCGAGCGGCAATCTCGTACTGCTCGCCCTGCTTCACCTGATAGCCGATGAAATAGGGCGGTTCGTGTCCCTGCAGCTTGAGCTCGGCCTGGTTGCGATGCAGCTCGGTAGCCATCGAATCCAATAGCATCAAGCGCGGATCGGGCTCCGAAGCGGCGGCGGCCAACGAGATAACGGCGAAGACGGGGGCGAGGAAGATCAATCGACGGCGAAGCACCGCTTCAGCCTAATCCGGGCGATGTGCGCGAGGGAAGGCCTCGAGCGTCAAGCCTTGGTTATCTTCTCTCGATGCTCGGCTACTTGCTGAGTGGCATTGCGAGTGTCGATCACCAGCTGGGCTTGCGCCACCACCCACTCGTAATCGACGTTCGAGTGATCGGTGAGGATCAGCACCGCGTCGTACTGTGAGAGCGCCTCGGCGGTCAGCGTCACCGACCGGAGCTCGCCCACCCCGTTTAGCTCGGTCAGCGCAGGCACGTAAGGATCGTGGTAGTCCACGACTGCGCCGCGCTCGTGGAGCAGGCTGATCACCCGCAGCGAGGGACTTTCCCGAACGTCCTCCACGTCTTTCTTATAGGCCGCGCCGAGGATTAGAAGCCGCGAGCCGTTGAGAGTTTTTCGATACCGATTGAGTGCCTCCATCGTGCGCTGCACCACGTAATGAGGCATCTGGGTGTTCACTTCGCCCGCAAGCTCGATGAATTTGGTCTGAAACTCGAACTGCCGCGCTTTCCACGACAGGTAGAACGGATCGATCGGAATGCAGTGCCCACCGAGGCCCGGCCCTGGATGGAAAGGCATGAACCCAAACGGCTTGGTGGAGGCGGCCTCAATCACCTCCCACACGTCCAGATTCATGCGATCGCAGAGCATCTTCAGCTCGTTCACCAGCGCGATGTTGACGCACCGGAAGATGTTCTCGAGCAGCTTGGAAAGCTCGGCCACCCGGGTCGACGAAACCGGCACGATCTTCTGCAGGGCCGCGCCGTACAGCGCCATCGCCACCTCCCGGCAGCGCTCGGTGTGGCCACCGACGATCTTGGGAATGTTGCGAGTGTTGTACCGCGGATTACCCGGATCTTCCCGCTCCGGGCTGAAGGCAAGATGAAAGTCCACTCCCGCCCGCAAGCCGCTTCGCTCGAGTAGCGGCCGCAACACCTCGTCAGTGGTCCCGGGATAGGTGGTGGACTCCAGAACGTAGAGCTGACCTTTGCGAACGTGCGGAGCAAGCGCCCTGCCCGCCCGCTGGATGAAGCGCATGTCAGGTTCTCTCGCCTCGGTGAGGGGCGTCGGTACGCAGACCACGATGCAGTCCAGCGCCTCGGTCCTGGCGAATTCAGTGGTGGCGGAAAGCTTGCCGGATTCGGCGAGTCGCCTCAAAGGCTCGGACGAAATGTGCCGGATGTAGCTTTTGCCCTTGAGGACGCCTTCGACCTTTCGTGGATCGACATCGAGGCCCAACACCGAAAATCCAGCTTCCGAAAATGCCATTCCCAGTGGCAGGCCGACGTAGCCGAGCCCGACCACGCCGACTTTGGCTTGGCGGGATGCGATTCGCTCGAGCAGCGTGTTGGTCAGATTCGGCGACTCGGCTTCGCGCGCCCGCTCCCGGTAGCTTGTAACGCCTGCAATTCCTGATTCCAGAGCCATCGCCCACCATCCCCTTCACTCAAAACAAAATCGCCACCGCCATCGCCGCCGGCAGCTCGCGCTCGATTCGATACGCAATCGCCAGCGCCGGCCGTATCTGACCGTATGAGGGGGAATAGAGAGATTCTTCCAACTCCACCCTCAGTCCATCCTCGAAGAGGACGACTGGATTCGACTCTCCCGGTTTTCCGATTTCCGCTGCCTGGATCCCGAAAGCAATCGACGGCATCCGGATTCGCTTGGCCCGCGCAACCTCTTCCGAGCTTGCCTTGCGCAGCCTCACCTCGCGATCGGCCAGGTGCAGCCTCCCTACCGCCCGATGCTTCCCTTCGCCCTGCAGCAGGTCTCGGACCAACAGCCCTCGCTCCTCGTCGAGTAAAAATGTTCGTTCCACGACGACTGGCGGCCTCAGGCGTTGGTATCCATGATGGCGCGCCACGAGCGATGACGAGCGGCCGGTGCGCTCCAACCTGATCACCTCCGCACCGGTAGGGTCCGGCAACGCGAACAGTCGCCCCTCAGGAATGGGCGACTGCTCCTCCCCATCGATCTCGACCGTGTTGTGAGAACCAGTGCTGCGAAACCGATTGCGCACGGCCGCGTCGCGCGTGTAGGTGCCGGTTCCGATATCGACGATCACCGGCTGGCCGGCAACGTGAAGCTCGAAAGAGAGCTTATCGTTGTGATTGTGGCCGCCCACGCCGCCCTGTCCTTGGGGCCCGGCACTGACGGCGAGCAGCGCTTCTGCACTCCGCAAGAGGCAGAGCCCACCTGGCCGCGAGCAAAACCACGGCAGCCCTGCCTGAGGTCGCATTGATTCGAACCGCTTGACCCCCGCTTCGCCAAGGAGCCACGCCGCTTCGTCTGGAAAGCCACCATCCCGCTTCAGCGTCGGATCCTCGAAGATCGCCGAACCCAGAGCCGACAAATAGCCATGATCCAGGCTTGGGCGATCGCAAAGGGCCACCGCTCGACCGGAGTCGTTGTCACCAATCTGCGGCGCTTGCCCAAGGTCGGAGCAGTACGCCTGGGCCACGGCGAACATCCGGTGCAGCCGTCCCTCGAAGGTTGCGCCCAGATCCACTCCATTCTCGAACGCAACCAGGTAGGCCAGGGTGAACAGCTCGGTCGCGAGGCGGTGGTACCCGACCGATCCCTCGAACGAGTAGCCGTCTTCGTGCACCTGAGCGCGAATCTGCTTCTGAATGCCAACCGCTGCCGCCGCCGCCCGACGCGAAGATTCAGACAGTTGGGGAAAAAGCAGAGAGACCACCAGCAGACCCACGTAGTTGGCGACGAGGTGATTGTTCGCAACCGTCCCAGCGTCCTCGAGATTGGCCTCCACAAACGCCGCGTGTTCCTCCAGGGAGCGAAGGAAGGTCAGCAGAAACCCGGCTTCGCGCACGGGGTCAGCATCTCGGAACATCACGAGGGACTGCGCCAGATTTGCGGCGCGCAGCGCCACTTCCATTGGTGAAACCCATTGGACGCCCTGGCCGACGGGATTGGCGTGGATAAAGTCCAGGGATTGGGCAACAAACTCGACGGCCAATTGACGGTGTTCTTCCGGATCGGCAGCAGCCCAGTACCCCTGACCCAGAGCAATCAGCTGATCGAGACGACCCAAAACCCACGGATACTTTGGGTCCGCCCCTTCTCGTGCAATCGAGTACCGGTGAGCCGGAACCATGGGGTAGCGGTAGCCGCTGCCACAGTCGAGCGACCAGTCAATCGAACCTCGAGGCCCGAACGAAACAACCGTGCCGAAAACGTCAAACTCTCGCCTCGCAGCCCGGCGGGCTCGAGCGAGAGCGCGTTCCTTTGCGCCGCGGACCGTAGACAGCGCGCGAAGGGTTTCGTCTCGTCTGCCCGCGTCACACCAGACCGCGCGCGGACGCAGCGCCAGGGTGGGCAACGCATCCGGCGTAAAGACGCCGAAGCGATCAAGGATGTCTTCGTCGCCGCTCGACGGAGCCGTCGCCCAGACCTTTCGGGCGATTCGAGATACACGCCGAGCTGCCAAGCTGGCGAGCTGCACCGCCGAGAGTTGTCGAGCGACAGCCGTATAATAGGGCAAGGCACGCACTGATTTTCCGCCCGAATTAAGCAAGTGACGCGCCAAGAAGACCTCCTGAGAATCATTCAGAGGCGCGCGCGCCATGCCTCGCAGAGGCCGAAATTCTTACCGCTTCCCCAGTCGGTCCCCTTCGAGATCCACCCGGCGGTCGGCCGTGTTTCTCGGCACTTCGCCCTGGCTTCGCGAGGCACGCTTCCTGCTCCTAAATGCGCAAACATGACTCGATCATTGGAAACCCAACAGCTCGACGCATGGCTGAGGCAAGTGCGGCACGACTTGAAGGCACCCCTGCTGGCGATCCGGGGCTACGTGGATTTGATGCAGCGCGGAGCAGCTGGGCGGCTGACGCCCAGGATGGAGCGTTATCTTGCGCGGGTGATGGAAGCCACCTTGCGCGAATGTGCCTTGATTGATTCTCAGGTGACGCTTTCGCCCTCTAGTTCGGGCTGCCCCAGTCCACCACTTCCCAGCCGCGCCGCGTTGCCTCTCTCCGCAGGCGGCGATCGGGATTCACCGCCACCGGCCGGCCCACTGCCTTGAGAACCGGAAGATCGGCGTAGGAGTCGGTGTAGAAAGCGCATTCGCCAAGCCGCACGTTGGCTTCGCGGGCAAAAGATTCGGCCTGCACTCGCTTGCCTTCCCCAAAGCAGAGGGTTCCCGATACCCGCCCTGTATAGATGCCCTCCGGATTGACTTCGAAGCGGGTGCAGAGCACCGCATCCAGCCTCAACTCCGCTGCCACCAACTCGGAGAGATACACCGAGGATGACGTCAGTAGCACCAGACTGTCCTGGCGACTCCGATGCTCCTCCAGGGCTCTCCGCGCTCCCGGCCGATACAGCGAGGACAGCTGAGAACGGTAAAAGGCCTCGGTCCGCTCGCGAAAGTCTCGCTCCCGGGTGCCCGCGAGGCTGGCGATGGCGCGCTCCACCGCTTCGTCCAAGCCGGCGAACCCAATGCTGTAAGCCCCCAACCAGGTGGCGGCGCGCAAGGCCTGCCATCGGCTGAGGTGGCCAAGCTTCACCTCCGTTCGGATCCACAGCGGGCCCGAGTTGGCAGCGATCAGGGTGCGGTCAAAATCAAAGAAGGCAATCGCCACGCAGGCAGTGTAACTCGAATCGTATCAGCGGCTCGCGAGGTTTCCGTCGAGCCTTTAGCTTCTACGTCGAACGGTCTGCCGTCGGAGAAGAAAAATACAAAGGACCGCCAACGGCCGGGCCATCGAGCCGGGTACTGCGGCGCAACCGGACTTCGGTACGACGGATAAACAGTCCTGAGACGGACCTCCCTTGGGGTATGCGTCGCAAATGAAACTCGCCGACCAAGGGTCGATGGTGCGCTTTGAGATCTCTCCCGGGCTGGAGTTGGGGTTCATCACCGAGCAGATCCCGCCATTGCAATACGTGGTGTGATCCAGCCCCTGGGAGTGGCCGAACTCATGAGTCGCGGTGTTCTGCACGTCGGTCGCAACGCAGTTGGAATAATTCCCTCCACTGCAAGTCGGACTGTCGGCGGTGGTGAAGTGGAAGACGGCGGCGTTGAACTCGATGTCCGCATCGAGAATCTCGCCGCTGCTGACTCGATAGGTAGTGGTGGTGAGTCCAATCGTGGTGTCCGGGTTCCCCCAGCAGTCATATACGTTGTTGCAGGTGTAATTGCTGAAGCAAGGATCGCTGGCGGGCGCAACGTTTCTACAAAGCCTCTGGCGAAACATCACCACGTTGTGGTTGTCGCTCGCGCCCTGGGTATAGCCAACCGTGCGGCCCGCCGGTGCAGACAGGCGGGGACCTTCATAGAGCGTGAGGTTTCCACAGCCATTCTGGATCGTCTGCCAGCTCTGCCACGAGCGGGTGACCGCCGTGAATTCCGTGCCCCCATTGACGGGATTGCCGCCATCGCTCTGGTTGTAGACCACCGAACCCGCCGCCCACCAAAGGCAGTGGCTGTTCGGATCGCTCGCAGTGACGTGACTTCGCGCGTACGGAAGGTTGCTAACGCCTGAAGTGATGGCCGCGATCGCGACGAGGATTGGGGTTGTGGCGATCATTTCGTCACCGCGGCCTGTATCCGCTTCCGAAGCTCAGTTAACTCGAGCGGTTTCGCGCTGCTGGTGGCGGGTTGTCCGTCCGCGCCAACCAGCGCCGCATCGACTGCCGATGGAACCGCAAAGGCTTTTTTTCCATCGCTAGTTCGCTCGACAGTGTACTTGCCTTGGGCCATACCGGAAACCCAGAAGGTGGCCACCGATGGAGCGTGTCTCTTGAGGAAGACGACCACTTCCTCACCCCGCTGGAATTCGGGCATACCGTGGACAATCTGGCCGATGTCGCTTTCCGGGATAATCCCGCCCGGCTGCACGACTTCGGCGACGGATCCGGGGTCGCCCTTGAGATTCTCCGAGACCCGGATTTTCACCCGCGTGACGATGCTCTTCTGGGTACCTTGGCCGACCCAGCTACTCTCGACCGATTGCACGGTGCCGCGGACCACAGCGTCCGAGTCCCGGGTAAGCGTTTCGACGTCCCGAACCTGAGTTACAGTTGCGTGGGCTGCCAAAGCCCAAAGGGCGCAGCCACTAAGGAGCATCGCTTTCAAGCCGGTCGTTGCATTCGCCAGGGGACACCTCATTCAAACATCACGGCCCGCACTAATGTAGCGTACTGAGAACGTTTCGACAGATTGACCCAAGAAATCCGCTTTGTTATCCCGCCCCATCCCCAATGACCAGCCCAGAACGCCTCCGTTTCGCACCTTCTCCCACGGGCTATCTCCACATCGGTGGGGCGCGGACGGCGCTGTTCAACTGGCTGTATGCCCGGCGACATCACGCCGTTTTCATCCTTCGGATCGAAGACACCGATCGAGACCGCTCCACCGCGGAGTCGGTGAAGGCAATCATGGACGGGCTTCGCTGGTTGGGCATCGACTGGGATGAGGGCCCTTATTTTCAGACCGAGCGCCTTCCCATATACAAGGACTGGTCCGAGAAGCTGATTTCCCAGGGGCTGGCTTACCGCTGCTATTGCACGAGGGAATTGCTCGAGGAGCGGCGAGCCGCTTTCGAACGGGAGAAGCGCACCTATCGGTACGAGGGCACTTGCCGAAATCTCAAGGACTACCCGGTGGACAAACCTCACGTGGTCCGCTTCAAGATGCCGCAGCGCGAAGGCTCGTTGACCTTCACCGATAAGGTGATTGGGAAAATTTCCAAGGAGTTTTCCGACCTGGACGACTTTGTGATCCTCCGGCGCGATGGACTCCCGCTGTACAACTTTGGCGCGGTGATCGACGACCATACGATGGGCATTACCCTCGTCGGACGCGGTCAGGAGCACATCAATTCCACCTTTCCGCAGCTCGCGATCTACCTGGCACTGGGCTGGGAAGTGCCGGAATTCGCCCACTTCCCGCTGATTTTGGGACCCGATCGCGAGAAGCTTTCCAAACGGCGGCACCCCGAGGCGGATGTGATGCTCCACGCCCGCAATGGAATTCTCCCCGAAGCCCTCTTGAACTTCATCGTCCGGCTTGGGTGGTCCCACGGCGATGACGAGATCTTCTCGCGCGAGCAGATGATCGCCTGGTTCGACTTCGAGCACGTCGGCAGCACGTCCGGGGTGTGGAACCCTGACAAGCTGCTCTGGTTGAACCAGCACTACTTAAAGACGCTGCCGCCCGCGCTCGTTGCCCAACGCCTGATGCCCTTCCTCGAGGCCAAAGGTCTCCCGGTCGCAGGCTTCCCTCGCCTCGAGGGAGTGGTGGTTGCGCTCAGAGCGCGCGCGAAAACTCTCCTGGAGATGGCAGACATGGCAGCCTACTTCTTGACCAAGGGGGTTGCGATCGATCCAAACGCAGCGGCCAAGCATTTGACTCCCGACTCGCTGAAGCTGCTCCAGGAGGTCCAAGCGCGGCTGGCGTCTCTGCCAGAGTGGAAGGCCGAGGACATTGAGGCAGGGCTCAAAGCCGTCGCTGAGCAAGCGAAAGTCGGCCTGGGCAAGGTTGCGCAGCCGATCCGCGTGGCGGTGACGGGCGGAACCGTCAGTCCCGGCATCGGAGAGACGCTGGAGCTGGTAGGGCGAGACGAGACGATGTCCAGACTAGACGCGGCATTACGCTACGCGCCCCAGGCTCGCACTTGAAATGGAGCGGACTCCTTTCATAGAACGAGTGATGATGACTTGGATTCGCGGATGGCTTGGGCTTTTCGCCTGCACATCGATTGGCTTTGCGGGAATCAGCCGGGCAGAGACCGTGCATGGCGCACACCTGCCGGACGGCGCCCAGAAGGTAGCAGAGAACCGTTACCGAGTGGAACAGGACTTCGACACCACGGTGAAGCACTACAAGACCGTCTACCCGCCGGCGAACTACCCACGGACGATGATCGTGAACCAGCCGGGCATCAAAGCGGTCCACATTGCCAATCCGTCGGGGAAAGGTTTCGAGGGACTGAATATCTACCAGACGAATGAGGAGGTCCGCATCTACATCGTTCCGGTCGCTGAAACGAAGTCGAAGAAAAAGAAATGATCCCTTGGGGGATCGTCCAACGGCAGGACGCCAGACTCTGGATCTGGCTATCTAGGTTCGAATCCTAGTCCCCCAGCTACCGGCCGCTCGCTCATTATGAGCAAGCGGCCTGCTGCTCTCCCATCACTTCGTCGGTGCGCTCGCTGAGCCGTCCGTGCGCGGGTCATCCACCAGCGGCATGGAGGTCTGCGTACCATTAAACACCCGGGCTCTGTTTTCGAAGTCGGATATCGCATTCGGCTCCGCAACGGGAACCCCGTTCGCGTCGACCGTGGACGGCCCGTTCACCCACGCCCCGTAGGCGGGAGCTGTGTTCGATTGCGAGCCGTCGTTTTGCTGTGCTGAGGTCGCGGCCGCTGCACTATCTGCAGCAGTCTCCTGCGCCCGCACCTGCGTCGCACCCAACAATCCAACCGCCACCATCGTTCCAAGCATCAAATTCCATTTCATTGGTCTTTCTCCTTCTGCGATCAAGAATACGGAGCGCGACGCGCCGGGCACCGCGATCCGACGGGCAGCCCCTGCGCGACAACGAAGTGCTACCCTGTGCGAACGGGCCGCGAGGGATTCGGTTACTTCAGCAAATCCCGCAGGAAGTCGGCACGTCGTTCGGACTCATTGAACGTCCTTATAAGTTCACAAAGTCCTGCGAAAACAGACAGCAGGCCGCGCTCATTGTGAGCGAGCGGCCTGCTGCTCTCGCATTACTTGCTCGGTGCGCTCGCTGAGTCGTCCGTTCGCGGGTCATCCACCATCGGCTGGGAGGTGTCCGTACCATCGAACGCCTGGGATCTCTTCTCGAAGTCCGAGATCGCATTGGGGTCCGCAACAGGGACTCCGTCCGCGTCAACCGTGGACGGCCCGTTCACCCACGCCCCGTAGGCGGGAGCTGTGTTCGGTTGCGAGCCGTCGTTTTGCTGTGCTGAGGTCGCGGCCGCTGCACTATCTGCAGCAGTTTCCTGCGCCCGCACCTGCGCCGTACCCAACAATCCAACCGCTACCATCGTTCCAATCATCACATTCCATTTCATTGTCGTTCTCCTTTCCTTTCTACGCTACAGACTAAGGAGCGCGACGTGCCTGGCACTCGATCCGACGGGCACCCACTGGGCGACAACGGAGCGTTACCGAATGCGAACGAGCCGGGAGGATCGGTTACTTCAGCAAATCCCGCAGGAAGTCGGCACGTCGCTCGAGCTCATTGAACGTCCTTGTCTGCCCACCGGGATCGACGATCGTTTCGCCGGTCAGGTATTCGGACAACACGGTCGGGTCGCCGCGCCGACGCCGGTCGATGTGGACGAACTCGGTGCCGGTTTCACCGCCGTGGCAACCGTTGCACGTCGCGAGGGCGAAGTGATGGCGCACCTCGAGGGGATCCTGGAATCCCCTTCCCGTCCAATCGAGATTCCGGGTATCGCCACCCAGCAACTCGGCCGGGACTACGTGCCGATCGGCGAGGATGTCGTCTTGGTTCTCGTTGACCCAAGAGATCAGCTCCGGTCTGCCCTCATCGCGGACGTCCGGGCTCTGAAACAGGGCAACATTCACCAGCGATTCGCCCACCACGGTGAAGCTTCGGTAATTCCACTCCACCACGCTCGCTTCCTCTTCGACGGTGTTCACGTGCTTGAGGCTCGCCGAGGTGAGCTGGTCGGTGATCGATTGGAGCGCAGCGTTGTATTCCTCGCCGAACGGCAAGGCTCCCAGCGCGTGCCATGCCTCGGCGATTGCCCGCAAGTCCTTGATTGACTCCGTGGGCAACTCGAATTCGAAGATCACCCAGAAGTGGATCGGTTCACAGAATACATCGGTCGCGACGTACTCCATTCGGAACTCGCCCAGATCGAGCCGGTTCACGATGGACAACAATCGAAATGGCGCGCGCCCAAGGTCGAGGCGCTTTCCGCCGCTCGCGGCAAGCCAAGGCAGCGTCACAAATTGGTCGATCCCGACGGGCTGGAGCACGTGACCATTGACCACTTGCTCGTGAGTCCAGGTATCGAGCCAATCCCGCACGAATGCAGAAGCGTCGGATGCGCCTGCTTGTTCCGACACGGTTTGCATGATTTTGCCGAAGCTCCAGGCAGGAAGTGGCTCTTCACCCACGACGCACGGGTCGAGCGAGCGCGTTGGATCATCGATCACGCTCACGTCTCGCACCGTGAGCTCTTTGTCCGGATCGATGAGCTCCGAGAGAGTCGCCTTCGAGCGGTCAAGCGAGGACCCTCCACCGGCGCACCCCATGACGAAAGCCACGAGTAGCGAGAGGCCTCGTGAGGATTTCCCGCCCCTGTCTGTCTCGGTTGCCATTGGGAA
>WNFG01003372.1_pt1 | contig 13358 bp, 12 predicted proteins | sample 5400431 | NCBI WGS metagenome assembly WNFG01 (sample SAMN13153346, study PRJNA577476) | soil metagenome | isolation source: 120 cm saprolite under Douglas fir tree site 2 hole 3 replicate 2 | place: USA:California | collected 2015-04-18
GGCCGGTCGCGCGGCGGGCCTGGACCCGCGTCTCCTCGCCGATCACCCGGTGGAAGTCGCGCACCATCATCGGGTACGGGTGCGGGCCCATCACCGAGCCGAGCAGGTAGTAGGTGGTGCGCACGTTGGTGACCCAGTCACGGAGCGCCTCGTTGACCGCGTCCTTGAGCGTCTTCGAGCCGCTCTCCACCGGGATCACCTTCGCGCCGAGCAGCTTCATGCGGAAGACGTTCAGCGCCTGGCGCTCCACATCGACCCGGCCCATGTAGACCTCGCACACGAGACCGAGCAGCGCCGCCGCGGTGGCGGAGGCGACCCCGTGCTGGCCCGCGCCGGTCTCCGCGATCACGCGCGGCTTGCCCATCCGCTGCGCGAGCAGGGCCTGACCCAGCACGTTGTTGATCTTGTGGGCGCCGGTGTGGCACAGGTCCTCGCGCTTGAGGTAGATGCGCGCGCCGCCCACGTGCCGGGTGAGACGCTCCGCGAAGTAGAGCGGGGTCGGCCGGCCCGCGTAGGTAGAGAGCAGCTCGCGCAGGCGCCGGCGGAAGCGCGCGTCCGCGCGCGCGGCCCGATAGGCCTTCTCGAGATCGATCAGCGGCTGCATGAGGGTCTCGGGCACGAAGCGGCCGCCGAAGCGACCGAAGTGGCCGCTCGCGTCCGGCAGCGCGGCGGGCCGCACGCGGGTCGCGCTCACGGCTGCTCCGCCGCCGCGCGGGCCTCGGTCACGAAGCGTCGCACACGGACGGGATCCTTGCGGCCCGGACCGGCCTCCACCCCGGAGTTGACGTCCACCCCGTAGGGCCGGACGCGCCGGACGGCCAGGCTCACGTTGTCCGGGGTGAGCCCGGCGGACAGAAGCACCGGGTGCCGGCGCGCGGCGGCCGCGGCCACGTCCCAGGGAATCGGCGGGCGGGCCTCCCCCTCGCTCCAGCGCGCCGGCGAGTCGAGCAGGAACGCGGCGACCCGGTAGTCGGCCATCCGGGCGAGGTCGGCGGCCCCGGCCACCTTGAGGGTCTTGATCACCGGCAGCCGGTGCTCGAGGAGATCCTCCGGCGACTCGTCACCGTGGAACTGCAGCGCCCCAAGCCGGCACTCCTCCGCCACCGCCTTCACCTGCCCCGGCGCGTAATCCCAGAAGACGCCCACCGGCGTCACGAACGGCGGCAGCGCGGCGATGATGCGGGCGGCCGCCTCCGTGGTCACGTGGCGCGGCGTGTTCGGGACGAAGATGAACCCGAGGGCGTCGGCACCCGCCTCCACGCAGAGCCGGGCGTCGTCGAGATTGGTGATCCCGCAGATCTTGATCCTCATCCGAGGGACAGCTCGCGCACCTTCGCCGCCACGTCGTCCGCGCGCAGGAGCGTCTCGCCCACCAGCACCGCGTGGGCCCCGGCCGCCACCACCTGCGCCACGTCGGCGCCGGTGCGCAACCCGCTCTCGCTCACCGCGATGGGCCCGGGGGGGATCTGCGGCAGGAGGGCGAGGGACGGAGCGAGGGTCGTGGTCAGGGTCTGCAGGTCGCGATTGTTGACCCCGATGACCGGCGCGCCCAGGCGGAGAGCCCGGTCCAGCTCGCCCGCGGTGTGCACCTCCACGAGGGTGGCGAGCCCGGCGCCCTTGGCCGCCGAGAGCAGGTCGCGCAGCGCCGCGTCCTCGAGCGCGGCCACGATCAGCAGCACCGCGTCCGCGCCCGCCTCGCGAGCCTCCCAGAGCTGGTACTCGTCGACGATGAACTCCTTGCGGAGGACCGGCACCGGGACCGCGCGGCGCACCTGCACCAGGTCGTCGAGGCTCCCGTGGAAGTAGCGCGCGTCGGTCAGCACCGAGACCGCGGCGGCGCCCGCGGCGGCGTAGGTGGTGGCCTGGGCGATCGGGTCGAGATCGGCGCGGAAGAGCCCCTGCGAGGGCGAGGCACGCTTGACCTCGGCGATCAGCCGCACCCGCGTCCCGGCCGGGGGCCGGAGCGCCGCCTCGAAGTCGCGGGCCGGGGCGAGACCGCGGCAGGCCGCCGCCACCGTCCCCACCGGCCGCCGGGCCTTGAGCGCGGCCACCTCGGCGCGCTTGTGGGCGACGATCTCATCCAGGACGCCCATGCGGCTAGTAGTCGCCGCGCAGCCCGGGATTCCGCCCCGCCGTGATGTCGATGCGCGCCATCTGCTCCATCACGTACTCGCGCAGGGTGCGCGGGGGCGGCAGGTCGCGCACGAGTCGGCCGCCCGCGATGAGCGGCTTGAGCAGCGCCTCGGCGGAGCGGCCGTCGGGCCCGACCGGCGCGGGGGCGCCCGCGGGGAGGACCGTGTTGTGGACGCTGCCCGGGAAGCGCCACACCTGCTTGGCCCCCGAGCGCTTGCCGCGCTTGGCCATCGGCACGCCCTCGATCTCCATGATGTCGAGCGCGAACGAGAGCACCGGGGCGTTCGCGATGGAGGTGCCGACGCCGTAGCCGTCCACGAGGGGGTTCAGCTTGAGGATCTCGTACTCGTCGATTCCGCCCGACGCCAGGATCTTCACGTAGTCGAAGCCGCGCAGGTCGAGCTCCCAGCGGACCTCCTCGAGGATCTTGAAGAAGTCGCCGCGGCGCGAGGAGGGCGTGTCCAGCCGGACCGCGTGGAGATCGCGGCCGAGCGCTTCCGCCACCCGGATCGCCTCGAACTTCTCGTCCTGCAGCGTGTCGATCAGGGCCACCCGGCGCACCTTGGCGTCGACCACCTCGTGGAAGGCACGGAGCGCCTCCACCGTGTCTCCGAAGAGGAGGACCAGGGCGTGCGGGATGGTGCCGGTGGGATCGGCGTCGATCAGCTCGGCCGACTTGGTAACCGCGACCCCGTCGCAGCCGCCCACGAACGCGTTGCGCTCGATCATGGGCGCGAGCGCCGGATGCATGCGCCGCGCGCCGAAGGAGATGACCTGGCGCGGGCCGGCGGCGCGCTTGCACCGGGCCGCCTTGGTGGCGATGCCGGAGGCCTGGCAGAGGAAGCCGAGCAGCGCGGTCTCGTACTTCGCCCACTCGGGGTAGATGCCCTCGATGAGGAGCACCGTGTCCTCGGGACCGAAGAGCGTGCCCTCGTCCATGGCCCAGACATTGACCGGCAGGCCCTCGAGCAGGCCCGCGGCCTCCTCGATGCCGGCCAAGACCCCGAACGTCCAGTCGGGCTGCGGGAAGCTCTTCAGCCGGATCTCGGCCTTGACGTGCGTGTTGAGACCCTTGGCGCGAAGGATCTCGACGGTGCGGTCGAAGTAGACGTCCGAGACCTCACCGGCCTTGATCTCGGGCTCGGAGGCCGTGTGGAAGGTGCGCTTGGGCTGGCTCTTCATGTAGGTGCCGACACCTCCCGGCCCTGAAATAAAGTGCAGGGATTGTCCCAGAATCCCCGGGGGAAGTCAATCAATGGCCGCGGGAGAACGAGGGGCAAAGTAGCGCCCCACAAAGCATATCTGCCCGCCCTACAGCCGCAGGCTCTTCAGATATTCGCGGAAGGCGTCGGAGAGGTCGGGCCGGGCCAGGGCAAACTCGACGGTGGCCTTGAGGAAGCCCAGCTTCTCGCCGGTGTCGTGGCGCTTGCCCTCGAACTCCACCGCGTAGATCGGCCGCCGGCCGCGGAGCACGCGGAGCCCGTTGGTGAGCTGGATCTCTCCCCGCGAATCCGGCGCGGTCTCCTTCAGGATGCCGAAGAGATCCGGCGTGAGCACGTAGCGCCCGATGATGGCCAGGTCCGAGGGGGCGTCGCGGGGATCCGGCTTCTCGACCAGGTCCTGCACCTCGTAGACATTGGCGCCCAGGCCGCGCGCCGCGATGACGCCGTAGCGGCCGATCTCCTCGCGCGGCATCCGCATCACGGCCAGGACCGGCCCGCCGTGGCGCTCGAACACGTCGATGAGCTGCCGCATGCACGGCACCCGCGAGACGATGATGTCGTCACCCAGGAACACCCCGAACGGCTCGTCGCCCACCAGCGGCTTGGCGCACAGGATGGCGTGCCCGAGGCCGAGCGGCTCCTTCTGCCGGACGTAGGAGACGGAGGCCAGCTCGGAGATCGTCTTGATCTGGGCCAGCTCCTCCATCTTGCCGCGATCCTGCAGGTAGTACTCGAGCTCGAACGCCGCGTCGAAGTGGTCCTCGATCGCCCGCTTGTTCCGCCCGGTCACCAGGATGATCTCCTCGAGACCGGACGCCACCGCTTCCTCCACCACGTACTGGATGGTGGGCTTGTCCACCAGCGGCAGCATCTCCTTGGGCTGGGCCTTGGTGGCGGGCAGGAAGCGAGTGCCGAGACCGGCGGCGGGGAACACGGCCTTTCGGACTTTCATCGAGCCTGACAATACACGAGGGGAATCGGAAATGAAACCGGGTCAGGCCGGCGGCGCGTCGTCCGGCGTGCGCACCTGGATGCCCAGCTTCTTGATCCGGTACCAGAGGCTGCGCTCCGAGACCCCGAGGATCCTGGCCGCGCGCGTCTGCACGCCCTGGGTCTGCTGGAGCGCGTCGAGGATCATGCGTCGCTCCCACTCCTCGAGCGCCTCGTCGAGCGAGCCCGACAGCACCGGGCCGGTCGGGGCCGCGGGCCGGGCCTGGGCCGCGCGCTGGATCGCGGGCGGGAGGTGATCGGGACGGATCACCCCGTCGGAGAGCACCATGGCCCCCTCGAGCACGTGCTGCAGCTCGCGGACGTTGCCGGGCCACGGGTAGGTCCAGAGGCAGCGCAGAGCCTCGGGGGACAGCACCGCGGGCTGTCGGGTCAGACGCTGGGCGGCCCGCTCCAGCAGGTGGGTCGCCAGCAACGGGAGGTCGTCGACGCGCTCCCGCAGCGGCGGGAGCACGATCCCCACGCCCTGGAGCCGGTAGAACAGGTCCTGCCGGAACGTGCCCTGGGCCACCGCCGCATCGAGGTCGCGGTGGGTGGCCGCGATCACCCGCACGTCGGCGGTCATGGTGCGCGTGCCTCCCACCCGCTCGAACTCGCGCTCCTGCAGGACGCGCAGGATCTTGGCCTGCATGGACAGCGGCATGTCGCCGATCTCGTCCAGGAAGAGGGTGCCCTCCTTGGCCAGCTCGAAGCGGCCGGGACGGGCCCGCACCGCGCCGGTGAAGGCGCCGCGCTCGTGGCCGAACAGCTCCGACTCGAGGAGGCCCTCCGGAATCGCCGCGCAGTTGACCGGCACGAACGGCCCGTCCTTGCGGACGCTCAGCAGGTGGATCGCGCGGGCGAGCACCTCCTTGCCGGTTCCGCTCTCGCCCTGGACGAGGATCGTCAGGTCGGTCGGCGCCGCGCGGTGGGCCATGTCCACCACCCGCTTGAGCGCCTCGCTCTGCCCGATGAGCCCCTCGAGCCCGCTCGGCTGGCTGTCGCGCAGCGCCTTGACCTGCTTCTGCAGACGCCGACGGTCCAGGGCGCGCGCGACCACCACCTGGAACTCGTCCATCTTGAGCGGCTTGGTGAAGAAGTCGTAGGCCCCGCGCGTGATGGCGTCCATCGCGGTCTGTCGAGTGCCGTGGGCGGTCATCACGATGATGGGCGTGTCCGGCGCCAGCTCGCGGCAGCGCGGGATGGCGTCGAGGCCGTCCATGTCGGGCAGGCGCACGTCGAGGAGGATCAGGTCGTAGGGGGCGGCCTTGAGCCCGTCGAGCAGGCCGCCCGCGGTGGGCGCGACGTCGATGTCATAGCGCTGGCGCCGCAGGGCCTCGCGGAGGACGAAGGCGAGATCCTCGTCGTCCTCCGCGATGATGATGCGCTCGCTCATGCCCCTCCCGGGTCAGAACAGGCGGCGCATGCCGAGCTGCGGGTCGAAGCTGCGGCCGAGCCACATCGGCACCGGCAGGGCGGTGTCCCAGCCTCCCACGGTGAGCGGCCACGTGCGATAGGTCCAGCCGAGGTTGACGCGGACCAGGCCGCCCTCCGCGGTCACCTTGAGGGACGCGGGGTCGAGCAGCACCCCCTGGCGACGGGCGCCGGCCAGCACGCCGGTCCGGAGATCGGCGAGGAAATCGGAGGAGAACACCTCGCCTGGATTGCGCTGGCGCTGCTTGTCGGAGGCGTCCCGGAACGCCTGCTCGGCCACGTCGTTGGTCTGGAAGTAGGACGAGACCGCCTGCATGCCGTTGTAGCCGACCCAGACGAACATCGCGACCCAGAACGCGGCGAGCAGGATCGAACGAACCCGCATGACACGAGTGTAGACGTTTCCCCGCGGCGGCGGCAACTTCCGTTGTGCTACGCTTGACGTCGGTGCGATCCCTCACCGCCTCCTGGCGCGTGCTCCTCGCCGGAAGCCTGGTCGGCCTGGCCGTGGTGGTGCTGGCCACCGTCAACCCCCTGCGCTTCTTCGAGATCGCGGAGCTGAAGGCCCTGGACGCCCAGTTCACGATCCGCGGCCCGAAGCCTCCCGCCTCGCCGATCGTGGTCGTCACCATCGACGAGGACGACTTCGACGGGCTGAACCTCGCCTGGCCCTGGCCCCGCGCGGTGCACGCCAAGTTCCTCGATCTGGTGGGGCGCGGGAACCCGGCCGCGATCGGCATGGATATCCTGTTCACCGAGCCCTCGCTGCACGGCCCGCCGGACGATCTCGCGCTCGGAGCCGCGGTCGATCGGATCCGGGATCGGATCGTCCTGGCCGCGGCCCTCACCACGGTCGGCGACGCCTCCTTCGTGAAGCAGGCGCTGAACCCGCCGATCCCGGAGATCCGCGGCAAGGCCGCGTTCGGCTCGGCCGACTATGATTCGGACGCGGACGCGTTCGTCCGCCGGGCCACCCTCCGCCGTGATTTCCAGGACCGCGACTGGCTCGGCTTCGACATGCTGATCTACCGCCTCGCCGAGAAGGCCGGGCTGACGCGGGCTCCCGCCCCCTCGGGGCGCGAGCTCCTGGTCAACTATCGCGGCGGCCCGGGCACGTTCCCGATGGTGGCCTATCATCGCGTGGTGACCGGCGAGGTCCCGCCCGAGGTCTTCGCGGGGAAGATCGTCCTGGTGGGCGCGACGACGCCCACGCTGCACGATATCTTCCCCACCCCGTTCGCCTCACAGTCCGGCATGCCGGGCGTGGAGATCCACGCCCACACTCTCGAGACCTTGCTGCAGGGCATTGCCCTCCGCCGGGCCCCGATGCTGCTCGTGCCGGTGGTGGCGGTGCTCGCGGCCGCGGTCGCGGCGTGGACCGCCACCGCGCTCCGTCCCCTGCCCGCCTTCGGGGTGGTGGCGGCGGTAGTCGGTGGCTATCTGGCCGCGAGCCACGCCGCGTTCCTCTGGGCCCGCTACTGGGTCGAGGTGGTGCCGGTGCCGCTGGCGATGCTCGTCACCTACGCGGGCACGGTGGCCAAGAACTTCACCCAGGAGCAACGGGAGAAGCGGCGGCTCTCGCGGTTCTTCTCGCCCGACGTGGTGGCCGAGATCGTCCGCCACAAGGACGACAGCAAGCTGGCCGCCACCCGGCGTCGCATGACCGTGCTCTTCTCCGACATCCGCGGCTTCACGTCCATGTCGGAGAAGATGGAGCCGGAAGAGGTCGTCACCTTCCTGCGCGAGTACCTGACCGTGATGACCGAGGCGGTGTTCAAGCACGGGGGCACCGTCGACAAGTACATCGGGGACGCGATCATGGCGCTCTACAACGTGCCGTTCGAGGCCCCGGACCACGCGCTGCGTGCGGTGCGGACCGCGCTCGAGTTCCAGGAGCGGGTGCGGCCCCTCGCCGAGCGCTTCGCGGCCCGGCACGGCGGCCACCTCGCCTGCGGGGTGGGCATCCACACCGGGGACGCGGTCGTGGGCACGATCGGCTCCGAGCAGCGCCTCGAGTACACCGCGATCGGCGACACCATCAACCTGGGCTCCCGGCTCGAGGGCATCACCAAGGAGTTCAGCGTGCCGATCATCATCAGCGAGGCCACCTATGCCGAGGTCCGCGAGCACTTCGGGGTTCGCGACCTGGGCGAGGTCACCGTCAAGGGCAAGTCGATCCCGGTGAAGATCTACGCGGTGCTGGGCGAGATCGGCCAGGCGCCCGCCGCCGCCCACGGGGAGCCCGCGGGGTTCAACTCGCGGACCGCCCCGCGCCGCCACCAGGAGGGGCGCGTCTCCATCTCGGACGGCGAGCTCACCGTGGTCGCGGAGGCGAGCGACCTCTCGCAGACCGGCATCGCCCTGCGCGCGGTGCCCCGGCGGCTCGAGCCGGGCGAGATCGTGAAGCTCCAGATGGAGCTCGAGCCGGGCGCGCCCGCGGTGACCGTCGACCGCGCCGAGGTCATGTGGTCCCGCAAGGACACCGCGGGCCTCCGCTTCGTCGACCTCTCCCCCGCCGCCCGCGCCACCCTCGACACCCTCACCTCCCACCCCTAACCCCCCACCGCCGCACTCGAAGGGAAACGCCGGGAAGCGGAAATGATCGGGCGACGAATCAGATAGATCGACGCCTCGCGCGACGGGGGTGGGGGTGGCCGCGCTCCCTCCCGGGAACCGTGTCTTCTGCGGGAGAGCGAAGCGAAACCTGGTCCGTCTCGTGGCTCGTATGAGACGGAATCGCGGATTGCGGCGCAGCGTGTTCCCGGGAGGGAGCCCGGCCACCCCCCCGTCGCGCGAGGAACTACCCGCGCGCCACCGATAGCTGGATGTTGATCGCCTGCTCGAGGTAGTCGAGGTTGAACGGCTTCGGCACGTAGTCGGCGGCGCCCAGCTGCAGCAGGTGCGAGGTCGTCTCGACGTCCTCGTTCACGGTGACCATGATCACCGGCAGGGTCGGAGCGCGCAGCGCCAGCTCCCGGAGCGTCTCGGCCCCGTCCATCTCCGGCATGTGCATGTCGAGCAGCACCAGGTCGGGCGCGAACGTGTCGAGCGCGGCCAGACCGACGCGCCCGTTCTCGGCCAGCCGGACCTCGTAGCCCTTGCCGGTCAGGAAGTGCTCCATGAGCTTGCGAACCTCGGGCTCGTCGTCGACCACGAGGATCTTCTTGGCGGGCATGGTCGATAGTACCCTTGCCCCGCTTTTTCGGTCAAACTGTGCGACGGGCTCAGCGGATCTGGATCACCTCGTTCGGAACGCCCAGACGCGCGACCTCCCGGCTCGCCTCGTCGGCCTCGGCCCGTGAGGCGAAGTTGCCGTGCCGCAGGCTCACCTGGCCCGCGCGGGTCGGCTCGGTGGAGACGCGGGCATCGTAGCCCGCGCCGCGCAGCTTCTCGGCCAGCTGCACCGCGGTACGCAGCGGCGTGGGCGTGCCGACTCGCACGGTCACCCCGGCGCGGCCCACCAGGAGCACGCTCTGGGCGTAGCCGTCCTTCTGGAGCCTCTCGACCGTCGCCTGCCCCTCCTCCGGGTCCTTGAGGGACGCGATGAGAACCGCGAAGAGCTTGGCGGGCACCTGCTGCCGGAAGCGCACCGTGGAGAAGCCGGCCTGGTTCAGCTTGGCCTCCACTCGCTCGGCGTCCTCCGAGACCGCGAAGGTGCCGAGGGCCAGGGCGTAGCGCACCGGGGCGGGCGTCGGCGGGCCCGGGGCCGCGGGCGCCGGCGCGGCCGCCTCGCGAGGCTCCGCGCGAGTGGGGGACGCGGGCGGAGCCGCGGCCGGGGGCGAAGCCGGGGCGGGAGGCGTGGGCGATGGAGAGGAGGCCGAGGCCACCGGCGGCGTTGCGGGTGGCTCCGGGCTCACGACCGGGGGAGACGACGGGCCGGGCGGGCTCGCGGGAGCGTCGGTCGTCGGCGACGGGGCGGAGGTGACCTGCGGCGCCGCGACCGATTCGTCGGGCGGGCGCGAGGCGGCCCAGAGCTGCAGCAGGCGGTGGATCCCGCCGCTCGGCCCGGGGGAAAGGAAATGGTCGCCCCACCGCAGCAGGCCCGCCAGCAGCAGCGCCAGGGCCGCGAGCAGGAGGACACCCGGCCAGACGTGTCGGTATCTCACTGGCTTCCTTGACAGTGAAAGACGGCAGTCGCTATCATCCGATCGCTCTGGCGTTCGCTCTGGCGGCCACCCCGACGGTCGCTGTCGCGCGGGCCCCCTGCTAGAGTACAGACATGAGCCGCCGCCTGGTACTGATCACCGTGGTCGCCGCGTTGCTGATCGCCGCGGCGGGCGGCGGCTACCTCGTGCGCGGTCACCTGGGGCGCCCGAGCGCGGCCCCCGCCCCGACCACCCCGCAGGCGGCCACCGGCGTCGCGCTGGCCGAAGCGCTTCAGATGGGCTTCGTGGACGTGGCGCAGCAGGTGCGGCCTGCGGTCGTCCACCTGGGGACCATCCAGCGCGCGAAGTCCCGGCGCGGCCCCAACTTGCCCCAGGGCAACGACGACCCGTTCTTCCGCGACTTCTTCAATCAGTTCTTCGGCTCCGAGGGTCCCGACTCGCGCTCCGAGTTCCGCCGGCCCGGTCTCGGGTCCGGCGTCATCATCGACAAGCGCGGCCTGGTGCTCACCAACTTCCACGTCGTCAAGGGCGCGGACGAGATCCTGATCCGTCTCTCCGACAAACGAGAATACCGCGGACAGATCCTCGGGACCGACCCGAAAACGGACCTCGCGGTGGTCAAGTTCCAGCCCGACCACGAGGTCACGGTGGCCAGTCTGGGCAATTCCGACGCCCTCCGGGTCGGCGAGTGGGCCATCGCGATCGGCAACCCTTTCGGTCTCGACCAGACGGTCACGGTCGGGGTGATCAGCGCCACCGGCCGCTCGGACGTGGGCATCGCCACCTACGAGAACTTCATCCAGACCGACGCCTCCATCAACCCGGGCAACTCGGGCGGTCCGCTCGTCAACCTCAAGGGCCAGGTGGTCGGGATCAACACCGCCATCGTGGCCGCGGGCCAGGGCATCGGCTTCGCCATCCCGATCAACATGGTCAAGCGGGTGGTGGACCAGCTCGTCGACAAGGGCAAGGTGGTGCGCGGCTGGCTCGGAGTGGCGCTGCAGCCGCTGTCCCTCGACCTCGCGCAGAGCCTCGGGCTCGAAGGCACCAACGGCGCGGTGGTGGGCTCGACCATCACCGGCAGTCCCGCCGCGCAGGCGGGGCTCGAGCAGGGCGACGTCATCGTCGCGTTCGACAAGACCCCGGTGGAAGACTACCGGCATGTGCAGCGGCTGGTCGCGGAGACCCGGGTCGGCAAGAGCGTCACGCTCCAGATCGTCCGCAAGAAGCAGAAGATGGACGTGACCGTCATGATCGCCGAGGTGCCGGAAGACTCCGGCCGACGTCCCGGCCCTCCCCCCAAGAACTGATCGAGCGGTCGGGACCGCCTACGCCACGAACGGCGGGATCGGCGGGATGTCGACCTGCCGCGCCTTGACGTCCCGCACACCCTCCACGCTCCGCGCTACGTCCATCGCTTCGTCCATAGCCGCGGTGCCCTCGAGGGTGACCACGCCGCTCCGGGCCTCCACCGTGATGCGGTACTTGCGCGTCTCCGGGTGGGTGGCGAGCGCTACCTGGACCCGCGAGGCGAGCGAGCGGTCGGCCACCAGCTGGGCGCTCGCGGGGGTGGTGGCCAGCTCGGGCTGCCCGACCACTCCCGCGAGCAGACCGACCGCGGCTCCCATCGAGAGCTTCTCGGTGTTGATGACGAGGTCGTAGAGCGAGGGATCGGTGACGCTGACCTCGTAGAGATAGCGCATGCGCCCGGCCTTCTCGGCGTCGTCGCGGCGCACCAGCTCGGTGACGGTGCGCGGGTTCGTCTGCTCCCCCATCGGCCCCGCGAGCTTCTTGGTCAGGCGCTTCACCCGCACGTCGAACGGCGCCATCACCCGCACGCGCAGCACGTGCGGGATGCCCCGCAGCAGCCACTGGCCGCCGCGGCCCATCAGCACCACGTTGTCCTGCTCGGCGAAGTCGTAGAGCGCGGTCTGGATGACCGTGATGTAGCGCCGCGTCTCCGCGTCGAAGCGCTCGAAGAGGGACGGCTTGGATTCGTCCAGGTGCGAGAGCTTCTCCTCGAGCAGGCCGTAGCGGGTGGCCGCGTTGGAGATGAGCTCGTGGTCCACGTAGCGGCAACCCAGACGCTCGGCCAGCAGCTGGCCGATCTCCGGGCCGCCGGCGCCGATCTCATGGGAGATGGTGACGATGGCCATGGCGTGTCACTCCTTCCGGTACTTCGCCTTCAACGCGGCGGGGGCGATGGCGATGCGCTTGCCTCCGACGTCGTCGAGCACGTAGATCTCATCGGCGAGGCTGCCGCTGGCGAAGACCTCGAAGACCTCGAGGGCCTCCTCGAGCGTGCTGCCCGCCGGCCGGCCCTCCATCAACCGCTCCACGTCTTCCCGCTTGAGCCGCACGGAAGCGCCCTCCCTCGCGTCGAAGCTGGGCTACTGGAGTATCAGGAAAGCCCTCGCAAGACAAGGGGTCCCGCGGCGGCCGGGGGCACCCCTGGTCCTATCCGGGCCCCGATGGCAGGATAGGGCATGCCCCGCGCGCGGCTCCTGCTGACCTCGGTCGTGCCGGTCCTAGCGCTCCTCGCCGGCTGCTCGCGCGCGGTCGTGACGACCCCGCCGGTGCCGCCCACCGCGGGGATCGAGGAGGTCGGCTTCGCCTCGTGGTACGGGGCGCAACACCAGGGCCGTCGCACCGCCAGCGGCGACGTCTTCGACATGAACCAGCTCACCGCCGCCCATCGTACCCTGCCCTTCGGCACCCGGCTCCTCGTGACCAACCGCGATACGAGCCAGTCCGCCGAGGTACGGGTGAACGATCGGGGCCCGTTCGTGAAGGGCCGGATCCTGGACGTCTCCTATGCGGCGGCCCGGCAGCTGGGCGCGTTGGGGGCGGGGATCTTCCCGGTTCGGCTGCGAGTGATCGCCCTGCCTGGCACCCGGGCAGACGGACCCGCGGATGACGGAGGCTTCACGGTCCAGGTCGGCGCGTTCACGAGCCGAGCCCGCGCGGAAGCGCTTCGCGACATGGTCGGCGCCGACGCCGTCATCGCCGAATCCACCGTCGCGGGGGAGACCCTCTACTGCGTCCGCGTCGGCTCCTTCCCCGACCGCGCCCAGGCCACCTCCACCGCCCGCTCCCTCACCACCCGCGGCTTCCAACCCCTCATCCTCTCCCGCTGAAGACGAACAGAGAAGAACGACGCGCGAGCGAGAGCGGACACCCTAGGGTTGCAGCGCACGAGGGCGGCGGGGCCGGGCGGGGGGCACGCCCTCCCCGGAACCGTGGCTTCTGCGGGCAAGCGAAGCGACACCCTTCTATCTCGTGGCCCACCCGAGACGGCGCACCGAGTAGCGACTCAGATACCGTGGTGGCCGTCACGGATGTTTTTCACGGACGCGCCTCCTGGGCCACCACGTGCGGCACGAAGGGCCGGCGATGGGTGGCGACGCGGTAGACGGCATGGAGCAGTTTACGCATCGCCGCGATGAGGGCGACCTTGGGCAGCTTGCCACGCGCG
>WNFG01003374.1_pt1 | contig 13355 bp, 11 predicted proteins | sample 5400431 | NCBI WGS metagenome assembly WNFG01 (sample SAMN13153346, study PRJNA577476) | soil metagenome | isolation source: 120 cm saprolite under Douglas fir tree site 2 hole 3 replicate 2 | place: USA:California | collected 2015-04-18
AAGGACGCACCTTGCAGGTGAGAATTCGTAGTCTTCGGTTCACACAGCCTACCGGCGTTCTACGCTGGCGTACGGCCTCATTCAGGCTCCTCGCGCCTGCCACTCTGTAAAACACATCCCGCTATCGACGGATCGGGGAACAGCTAGAGCTTGACATTCTATAACAGGATATGTTATAACAAACTATGAATTACAAACAACTCAAAAGAGCCAGATTGGAGCGCGGCTGGAGTCAACAGCAGGCGGCTGCTCGCTTAGATGTGACTCAGCCATACCTCTCGATGTTGGAAAGCGGTCGAAGAAGCCCGGCCCCTCTTGCGCGCAGACTGATGAAAGTTTACGGCCTGCCGCCAACCGTGCTTCCGGTTCACAAAGTCCGAGAGAACGTGACCGCCGATTTCTTGGCCCACGAGCTTGCTTCGTTGGGGTACCCCGGCTTCGCTCATCTCCGGGGAAGAACGAGGAGAAATCCCGCTGAATTTTTGCTCACCGCTTTGGCGCAGCGCAACCTTGAGGCTCGCGTTGCCGAAGGGCTCCCCTGGTTGGTTCTGCGATACCCGGATATGCCCCTTGATTGGCTGGTTCGAGAAGCGCGAGCGAGGGCCCTTCAAAACCGCCTAGGTTTCACTGTGACATTGGGGATACGGGCAACCGGAAGAGACGATCTTCATCAGTTAGAACAAACGCTTGCAGACAGCAAACTTGAGAAAGAAGATTCCTTCTGTAAAGAGTTGAACGAGGCAGAACGCCGATGGCTCAGCGAACATAGCTCCGAGGAGGCGAGACAGTGGCATCTCCTGAGCGACTTGCGGCCTGATGCGCTTCGTTATGTCGCCTGATCTTCCTTCGCCGTGGGGGGAGTTTCTAGGAGAGCTTGACGCCCTTCTAGACGAACCTATCGAACTGCATTGCATCGGTGGTTTTGCTGTGGTCGCGGGCTTTGGTCTCCGGCGAGGCACTAACGACTTAGACTATCGCACGCTCGTTCCCTACAATCGCATCAATGATTTGCAACAGATAGCTGGTCCCGGCTCCGACCTCGCTCGAAAATACAAAGTGCATGTGCAACACACGGGCGTTGAGTCGATTCCTGAAAACTGCGCTAATCGATTGACTGAGCTACACGCCGGACGCTTCAAGAAAATTCGACTCTTCGTTCCTGATCCATACGATCTAGTGCTCTCGAAACTGAACCGGAACAACGGGCGAGACCGAGAAGACGTTGCGTATTTGGCCAAAACGAAGCAACTGGATCCCGTGGTTTTGAGGGAGCGATACGAAAAGGAATTGAGGTCAATCTTAATTGGTCCCCCAAGTCGGCATGATCGAACGGTTGAGTTCTGGGTAGAAGCCTACTTCGCAAAGTCTCAATGATGACCGCCACAATCGCCAAGATCGTGGCAGATAGAATCTTTATGGAGGCATCTCGAGGGTACCCACCTCGGAAGGTTGGCCCTACAAGAATGTTCAGGAGAGCGGGTTTATTAGTTTTGGCGTAAAATCCCTTCACCTGATTGGTAGCGCGGTGCATCTAAAATCTGTCTGAAAGCAGCGGGAGCTTTTCTGCCCGCTACAGGAGCGAATGTGAGCCAGCCGAAAACGCAACTGGACCTCGATCAACTGAGCATCAACACCATCCGGACGCTGGCGATCGACGCGGTTCAGCAGGCCAATTCGGGGCATCCGGGGGCGCCGATGGGGCTGGCGCCGGTGGTTTATGCGTTGTGGCAACGCTATTTGAGATATGACCCCCTTGATCCGACCTGGCCGAACCGAGACCGCTTCGTTCTTTCTGCCGGGCACGCTTCGATGCTGCTCTATGCAACGCTGCACCTTACTGGGGTTCGCGCCGTCAACACCAAAGGCGAAGTTTCGAATGAACTCGCCGTCCCGATGGAGGAGATCAAGCGGTTCCGGCAGATTGGCAGCCGAACTCCGGGACACCCCGAGTCGCACATCACCACGGGAGTGGAAACCACCACTGGGCCGCTCGGACAAGGCGCGGGAAACAGCGTGGGAATGGCGATGGCGAGCAAGTGGCTGGGGGAGAATTTCAATCGCCCCGGTTTTGAAATTTTTGATTTTAGTGTCTATGCAGTTTGCGGAGATGGCGACCTGATGGAAGGGGTAGCGTCGGAAGCCGCTTCGCTGGCGGGGCACCTGAAGCTTTCAAATCTTTGCTGGATTTACGACAACAACCGGGTGACGCTGGACGGGCCGGCCGAATGGTCCTTCAGCGAAGACGTGATGACGCGATTCATCGGCTACGGGTGGAATGTGACGCGCGTCGCGGACGCCAATGACTTGACCATGCTTGGGCGAGCTTATGACATATTCCTGAAAACGAAGGACCGGCCGACACTCATCGTCGTGGATAGCCACATCGGATACGGCTCGCCACACAAGCAAGATTCCTACGAAGCTCATGGCGAACCGCTGGGCGAAGCAGAAGTCAAGCTGGTGAAGCAGTTCTACGGGTGGCCGGAGGATGCGAAATTTTTCGTGCCCGATGGCGTTTACGATCAATTTAAGAACGGCGTGGGAAAGCGCGGAGCTGAATCGCGCGCGGCGTGGAAGGCGAAATATGAAGAGTACAAGAAGCAATTTCCTCAGCAAGCCGATCAACTAAACCGGATGCAAACGGGACAGTTGCCGGAAGGCTGGGATAAGGATTTGCCGAGCTTCCCTGCCGATCCGAAGGGGATGGCTACGCGCGAATCCTCGGGAAAGACTTTGAACGCGCTGGCGAAGAATATTCCGTGGCTGCTGGGCGGATCGGCGGACCTGGCCAAATCCAACAAGACGAACTTGACGTTTGAGGGCGCGGGGGAGTTTTATCCGCTGCAGTATCGCGGGCGCAACGTGCATTTTGGAGTGCGGGAGCATGCCATGGGGGCGATCGTGAACGGCATGACCCTCTCCAAACTGCGGGCATTCAGCGCGACATTTTTCAATTTCAGCGACTATATGCGGCCGAGCATGCGGCTGGGCGCTTTGATGGAAATTCCGGCGATTTATATTTTTACGCACGACTCGATTGGCGTGGGAGAGGACGGGCCGACGCACCAGCCCGTGGAACAACTGGCTGCGTTTCGGGCCATGCCGAACATGCTGGTTCTGCGGCCGGGCGACGCGAACGAAGTGGTGGAAGCGTACAAGATGATCCTGCAGCACACGCATGGGCCTTCGACATTGGTGCTGACGCGGCAGGCGATGCCGACGTTCGATCGCACGAAATATGCCGCAGCGTCAGGCGTTGCCAAGGGTGCTTACGTTCTTGCCGATGCGGCCGGCGGAAAGCCCGAAGTGATCCTGATGGGAAGCGGGAGTGAAGTTTCGCTCTGTGTGGAGGCGTTCGAAAAGCTGAGCGCTGCAGGAATCAAGGCGAGAGTCGTAAGCATGCCCTCCTGGGAGCTTTTCGAACGGCAGGATGCGGCTTACAAGGAGAGCGTTCTTCCCGCGAGCGTGACAGCGCGCGTGGCAGTGGAGATGGCTTCCGTGTTCGGGTGGGAACGCCACACGGGAACCAAAGGTAAGATTGTCGGCATGCGCAGCTTCGGCGCGTCGGCTCCGCTGAAAGACCTGCTGAAAAAATTCGGCTTGGAATCGGACAAAGTCGTGGCGGCAGCGAAGGAAGTCCTCGGAAAGTGAGCCGGCAATGAAACTGGCACTTGGCGCGGACCACGCGGGGTTTCAATTGAAAGTCGCTATGGGCGACGTGTTGCGTTCGCTGGGTCATGATGTGCTGGATGTCGGCGCGTTCAATGAAAATCCGTCTGATTATCCGGACTTTGCGGAAGCGGTCGGCCGGGCAGTGCTGGATGGGAAAGCGGAGCGCGGCGTTCTGATTTGCGGGAGCGGGGTGGGCGCCAGTGTGGCGGTGAACAAGCTGCCGGGAGTCCGCGGCGGGATGTGTCACGACACGTACTCCGCGCATCAAGGCGTGGAGCACGACGATATCAACGTGCTGGTGCTGGGCTCGCGCGTGATTGGCGTAAAGCTCGCGGAAGAACTCGTGAAGGCTTTCCTGGGCGCGAAGTTTACAAACGAAGAGCGGCATGTGCGGCGGCTGGGAAAAGTGAAAGCGCTGGAAGCGAAGTTTGCGGCGAATTCGAAACGATAAGAAAAACGATTTGCGTTCGCGGCGAGAGGCGCGGCGGCCTGCCTAGGCGTACAATGGAGTTTCGAGAATTCTGGCGAGCGAAGGAGAATCCTGATGACAACGACAACGACGATTCCAAGTATTTCAACCGGCGGGGCGACGAATCCGCTGAAGGGCCTGCTGGCCTACGGGCAGTCGCCCTGGATGGATTACATTCGCAGGGACCTGCTCACGAGCGGTCAATTGAAGAAATACATCGATAACGACGGACTGCGCGGGATGACGTCCAACCCGGCGATTTTCGAGAAGGCCATCACGGGAAGCAATCTGTACAACGATATTCTCCTGTCCACGGAAGCAAAGAAGCTCGACGCCAACGGCATCTTCGAAAAGATCGCGATTCGCGACGTGCAGGACGCGTGCGACATATTCAAGCCGGTGTATGCGGAAACGAAGCGGCACGACGGATTCGTCAGCCTGGAGGTCTCGCCGTTCCTTGGTTTCGATACCAAAGCCTCGCTCGGGGAAGCACGCCGCCTGTGGAAGGCCGTGGATCGCCCGAATGTCATGATCAAGATCCCCGGCACACCCGAAGGCCTCCCCGCCATACGCCAGGCTCTCGAAGATGGTATCAACATCAATATCACCCTCCTGTTCGCGCAGTCCGCTTACGAGAAAGTTGCCGAAGCGTTCCTATCCGCTCTCGAAGCTCGCGCTGCAAAGGGCCAGGACATCAGCCACATCGCCAGCGTGGCTAGTTTTTTTGTCAGCCGCATAGACACTCTTGTGGATAGCAAGATCGACGAAAAACTCAAGACCACGACGGACGCCGGTCAGAAAGAGCTGCTCGAAAGCCTCCGCGGCAAGGTGGCTATTGCCAACGCCAAGCTCACCTACAAGAAGTATCAAGAGCTGTTCGGCAGCCCGCGCTGGAAAGCCCTTGCGGCCAAAGGCGCCCAGACTCAACGGCTGCTTTGGGCCAGTACCAGCACCAAGAATCCCAAATATCGGGACGTCATGTATGTCGAAGAGCTGATCGGCGCGGACACAGTGGACACGATTCCGCCGGCGACGTTCGATGCCTTCCGCGATCACGGCAGATTGCGTCCCAGCTTGACGGAAAACGTTGAGGGTGCCGCTAAAACCATGGCCGATCTAGCCAAGGCCGGAATCTCCATGAAAGAAGTGACGGACAAACTGATGGTCGACGGCGTTAAGCTGTTTGCCGACGCTTTCAAAACCCTGCTGGATGCCGTGAGCAAAACGGTAGGTATACCCGCGTGAGCCTGAACCGCCAGACCTACAAGTTGGCCGGCCCGCTTGCAGGTGCGGTTGCTGCATCCATAGAAGACTGGAAACGAAACAACAAAGTGGCGAGGCTATGGCAAAAGGATGCTTCGCTCTGGACAGGCACGGATGAAAACAATTGGCTCGGCTGGCTGGCCATCACGGGGGAACAGCTCGCGCACATTGATGCTCTCAAGGAAATTGCCGCGGACTTAAAGAAATCTCGCTTCAAACATGCCTTGCTGCTGGGCATGGGTGGTTCCAGCCTGTGCCCGGAAGTTCTGCGCATGACGTTTGGCAAAATCAAAGGCTTTCCTGAGCTGCACGTTCTGGATTCCACTGATCCCGCGCAAATCAGAGCTATTGAGGCCAAGGTGGACCTCAAGAGCACCATCTGCATTGTGTCGAGCAAATCCGGAAGCACGCTCGAGCCGAATATTTACAAACAATACTTTTTTGAGCGGGTGAAAGCCAAGGTGGGCGAAAAGGAAGCCGGCAATCGTTTTATCGCGATCACCGATCCCGGCTCAAAAATGCAGCAGGTCGCCGAAGTGGACAAATTTCGCAGGATCTTTTTTGGCGTGACCAGCATTGGGGGCCGGTATTCCGCGCTTTCGAATTTTGGCATGGTGCCCGCGGCGATTATGGGCCTTGATGTTGCGAAGTTTTTGAAAAACACGGAAGAGATGGTGAAGGCGTCCGGCGCTTCTATTGCTGCCGATTCGAATCCTGGTGTGATTCTGGGGGCGATCCTCGGGGTCGCCGCCAATCACGGACGCGACAAACTCACGATTATCGCTTCGCCTGGAATTTTCGACCTTGGGGCGTGGCTCGAGCAACTGATCGCGGAATCCACCGGAAAGAACGGTAAAGGCATGATTCCCGTGGATCGCGAGCGCCTTGCGAAACCTGCTGCCTACGGCAACGACCGGGTATTCGCTTATCTCCGCCTGGCGTCGAAGCCCAACAAGGGGCAGGATGCCGCCGTCGCTGCGCTCGAAAAGGCCGGGCATCCGGTGGTGCGCATCACGCTTCCAAATATCTACAACCTCGGCCAGGAATTTTTCCGTTGGGAAATTGCAACCGCCGTCGCAGGCTCCATCATGGGCATCAATGCATTCAATCAGCCGGACGTGGAAGCAAGTAAGATCGAAACCAAGAAACTGACGAGCCAATACGAAGCGACGGGAAGCCTTCCACCGGAATCGCCATTCTTCGAGGGCCAAGGAATCAAGCTCTTCGCCGACGAGAAAAACACCGCGGCGCTAAAGGGTGGCGCGAAACTTGCCGACGTTTTGAAAACGCACCTCGCGCGTGCCGGGGCGGGCGATTATTTTGCCGTGCTCGGCTACATGACCATGAATTCTGCAAATGAAACAACTTTGCAGGGCATACGGCATGCCGTGCGCGACAAGAAAAAAGTGGCCACGGTTCTAGGATTTGGCCCGCGCTTCCTGCACTCGACGGGACAAGCCTATAAAGGCGGCCCGAACAGCGGCGTTTTCTTGCAGATTACCTGCGACGATGCCAAGGATCTGCCGGTCCCAGGACAAAAGTACACGTTTGGAATTGTGAAGGCGGCGCAGGCCCGCGGAGATTTCGCCGTTCTTGCAGAACGTGGGCGCCGCGCGCTGCGCGTTCACCTGGGGAAAAACTTGAAGTCCGGGCTCGCTACGTTAGCGAAAGCCGTGCAGAAGGCGCTCGCCTGAAGCAGTGAACAAAGTTTCTCTTACACAAGACGCAGAGGAGCGGAGACGATGCAGCTTGGCATGATTGGACTGGGCAGGATGGGCGCCAACATGGTGCGCCGGTTGCAGAAAAACGGGCACAAGTGCGTCGTCTATGACCGCAGTGCGGATTCCGTGAAGCAATTGGAGGTTGAGGGTGCAGCCGGCTCGACTTCGTTGGATGATTTCGTGAAGAAACTGCAAAAGCCACGGGTGATCTGGCTGATGGTGCCCGCGGCAGTGGTGGATTCGACTTTGCACGATCTGGTGGGCAAGCTGGAGAATGATGACGTGGTCATCGACGGAGGGAACTCCTACTACATTGATGATATTCGCCGCGCCCAGGAGCTTTCCGCGAAGGGCATTCACTATTGCGACGTGGGTACAAGCGGCGGAGTCTGGGGCCTGGAACGCGGGTATTGCCAGATGATCGGCGGCGAGAACGAGGTCGTAAAGCGCCTCGATCCGATTTTCAAGACACTTGCGCCTGGACGCGGCAACGTGGAGCGTACGCCGGGGCGCGATAAAGTCGGTGGAACTGCTGAAGAAGGCTATTTGCATTGCGGGCCCTCGGGAGCGGGGCATTTCGTCAAAATGGTGCACAACGGAATCGAGTATGGCCTGATGGCGGCGTACGCCGAAGGTTTGAACATTTTGAAGCACGCCAACGCCGGCAAATCGCGTCGCGAAGCCGACGCGGAAACCACGCCGCTGCGCAACCCGGAACACTATCAGTACGATTTCAATCTGGCGGACGTCACGGAAGTCTGGCGCCGCGGAAGCGTGGTGGCTTCGTGGCTGCTCGATCTGACGGCTATTTCCCTGCTGGAGCAACCGACGCTCGAGCGCTTCTCGGGCCGGGTATCGGACTCCGGTGAGGGTCGCTGGACGATTCTGGCGGCCATAGAATCGACCGCCCCCGCGCCGGTTCTGACCGCATCCTTGTTCCAGCGATTCACATCACGCGGCGAAGATGAGTTCGCGGCAAAGGTTTTGTCCGCGATGCGCTTTCAGTTTGGCGGGCACATCGAGAAGAAATCCGGTCACTAGAAATTTCGGATGCCATCGCAAGCGTGCGGGCAGAAAGTCCATTCATGAACCTGAACCATGCGGATTCGAATCCCACCGCGGCGCCCTGCGTCATGGTCATTTTTGGCGCAACCGGCGATCTGACAAAACGCAAACTGATTCCCGCGTTGTGCAATCTTGCCGCGGACGAACTTCTTCCAAAGCAGTTTGCCATTGTGGGCTTCGCCACGAACGATTACACCACCGAAAGCTTTCGGAAGATGCTGGGTGAAGAGATACCCAAGTACGCTGCAGCGCCAGTCGACCTCAAATGCTGGGACTGGATGATGGAACGTATCTATTACGTCCGCGGCGATTTTCAGGACGCCGAGGCCTACAAGCGGCTGAAGGAACAGATTGAACAAGCGGACAAGATTCACAACACGCTAGGAAACCGATTCTTCTACCTGGCGGTAGCGCCGCGATTCTTTTCTCCGATAGTCAAAAAGCTGGGCGAATGCGGCCTGACAAAAGAAGAAAACGGGCGCTGGGCGCGTGCAATCGTCGAGAAGCCGTTCGGCCACGACCTGGAATCGGCAAAGCAGCTCAACCAAGAATTGAAGCAAGTTCTGACGGAACAACAGATTTATCGCATCGATCACTATCTCGGTAAAGAAACCGTACAGAACGTGATGGTCTTCCGCTTCTCGAACAACATCATCGAGCCGCTCTGGAACCGCAACTACGTGGACCACGTTCAGATTACGGCGGCGGAGACCGTCGGCGTGGAGCATCGCGGCGGTTTCTATGAAACGGCCGGGGCCCTGCGCGACATGGTCCCGAATCATTTATTCCAATTGCTGACCATGACGGCCATGGAGCCGCCGATTTCCTTCGATGCCGATCAAGTGCGCAATAAGCAGGCTGAAGTGCTCCACGCCATCCAGCCGTTCAGCCCGGAAGATGTGCTGAAAAACACGGTGCGCGGACAGTACGGGCCGGGCGTGGTGGACGGCCAGCGCGTCGTAGGGTACCGCAGTGAACCGGATGTGGCGCCGGATTCGAACACGGAAACATTTGTCGCGATGAAATTGCTGATCGACAACTGGCGGTGGGCTGGCGTGCCGTTCTACCTCCGCACCGGCAAACGCCTTGCGCAGCGAACGACGGAGATCATGATCCAATTCCGCCGCACGCCTTTCGTCCTGTTCCGCAACACGACAGTGAAGAATCTTGAAACCAACCGCCTGGTCATCCACATTCAGCCGGAGGAAGGCATTTCTTTGAGCTTCGGCGCAAAGGTTCCCGGTTCGGTCATGAAGCTCGGCCTCGTGAACATGGATTTCGATTACTGCACCTATTTCGGAATGGAACACAGCACCGGCTACGAGCGGCTGCTGCGCGATTGCATGGCGGGAGACGCCACGCTCTTTCAACGATCGGACATGGTGGAAGCAGGCTGGACGGTGATTCAGCCCATTCTGGATGTCTGGCATGCTTTGCCCGCGCGAGGATTCCCGAACTATACGGCAGGCTCGTGGGGCCCCATAGAAGCGGAAGACCTGCTGGAGCGTGACGGACGTTCCTGGCGACGCATCGGCGAAGAGGAACTCGACAAACGTGGCCGTGTGGCCGCGCCGGATCGCGCCGGGATCATCACGTAATGGGCATGCTTGTAGACCTGAACATTCGCATGGTTGCGTATGTGGCCAGCATCGCATGAGCGACAATCGTGCAAACGCCGAAGTGCGAATCCTGCAAGACGCAGCGGCCATCGCCAAGCGGGCCGCGGAAGAGTTCATAAAATCCGCGAATACCGCGGCGAAGGCCAAAGGCACTTTCAGCGCTTCTCTCTCCGGGGGCTCCACGCCGAAAGCGCTGTATGCCCTGCTGGCCAGCGATGCGCTGCGGAGGCAGCTGCCCTGGGACAAGATGCAGTGGTTCTTCGGCGATGAGCGCCACGTAGAGCCCACGCATCCCGACAGCAATTTCCGGATGGCGAACGAGGCGATGATCTCCAAGGCTCCGCTGAAACCGGAACAGGTGCACCGGATCAAAGCGGAGAATCCAGACACCGAGCAAGCCGCTCGGGAGTACGAACAGGAGTTGCTTTCACACTTTCATCTGGCGGATGGCCAAGCTCCGCCATTTGACCTTGTGCTGCTTGGCATGGGAAACGAAGGCCACACGCTTTCTCTCTTTCCGGGAACGAGGGCTTTGCGGGATAATGGCCGATTGGTGATGCGCAACTGGATCGGCAAACTTTACGCTGAGCGCGTTACGCTGACCGCACCAGCCGTGAACAACGCGGCGCTGGTGATTTTCATGGTCGCTGGCGCAGATAAGGCGCTGGCGTTGAAAGGCGTATTGGAAGGACCGTATGAGCCGGAGCAATTGCCGGCGCAATTGATCGATCCAAGGCATGGCAAGCTGTTATGGCTGGTGGATACGGCTGCCGGTGGAATGCTTACAAAAGGAATTCGAGAATAGACTAGGAGAAAGAAATGGCCACGACAGCAAGCCTGGGACAAATTGAAACCTATCTCGGGGCAAAAGCGGAATCCCTGCTGGGATTCAAGTCGCCGAAAATCGCGAAGGAGCGGCTGCATCTTCCCGGCCCGGACTTTGTCGACCGCATCTACGCTGCGACGGACCGCAATATCCGCGTGCTCACGAACCTGCAGCGCCTGTTTGGCCACGGACGCCTGAATGGGACGGGCTATCTTTCGATTTTGCCCGTGGACCAGGGCATCGAGCATTCCGGAGGCGCGAGCTTCGCCAAGAATCCCGACTATTTCGATGGCGGGAACATCGTGAAGCTGGCGATCGAAGGCGGCTGCAACGCGGTGGCTTCCACGTTTGGCGTGCTCGGCTCGGTCGCACGAAAGTACGCGCACAGGATCCCATTCATCGTGAAGATGAATCACAATGAACTACTCACGTTTCCAAACAAGGCCGATCAGATTCTGTTCGGTACCGTGCAGCAAGCGTACGACATGGGCGCAGCGGCCGTTGGCGCCACGATTTATTTCGGTTCGGAGCAAAGCGGCCGCCAGATCGTCGAAATTTCCCAGGCCTTCGCGCACGCCCACGAACTCGGCATGGCCACCGTCCTATGGTGCTATCTGCGCAACAACGCGTTCAAGAAGGATAAGGACTATCATCTCTCCGCCGACCTCACCGGACAGGCCAATCACCTCGGCGTAACGATCCAAGCAGACATCATCAAGCAGAAGCTTCCGGAAAATAATGGCGGGTACCAGGCGCTCAATATGGGCGATTCCAGCTACGGCAAATTCGACAAACGCATCTACACCGAGCTCTGCAGCGATCATCCCATCGACCTGACGCGCTACCAGGTGGCCAATTGCTACATGGGCCGCGCGGGCCTGATCAACAGTGGCGGCGCTTCCGGCGCGAACGATTTCGAGGAAGCGGTGGCCACAGCGGTGATCAACAAGCGCGCCGGCGGCACCGGCCTCATCTCTGGTCGTAAAGCTTTCCAGCGCACGATGAAGGAAGGCGTCCAGCTTCTCAACGCCATCCAAGACGTCTACCTCAGCACCGAAATCACCGTAGCCTAGCGCGCGGCAAATGCGCCGGGTGCCAAGGGCTGCATAGTGGTTAAAATTAATTGCTGGTCTGCGCGGTTTGAGGAAGTGGAAGAGTGCGAGTGATCAGAAGATCCCTGGCATCGGAGAGGCTGAGATCGCTGGAGAGAGCGCGGAAATCAGATCGTCGCTCATATTGGTCTTTGTTGACGGTCTTAAATATCACTGCTCGCCCAGAGAAATAAATATTGATGACGGCGGTTTTCCACTGCTGAGGGCTGACCTCTACTCGCTCAAACTCCAGTGTGCCGCTGTCAATTCGACCCAACAAACCAAAACCAAAGGTCACCTGATTTATGAGCTGACCTGAGACTTTTGCCAGGCGCGTTTGGTTCGAGTTAATCAGAATGGTTCCGGCCAGGTTATGGATTACCCGGGCTTCATAAGTTGTCGGACTGTAATTGGGATTGGGGCGAAACTTGACGCGGAGAAGGTTTTCTTCGATTCCATCATGGTCAAAAAGAAAAGCTTGCGGCATCAGGCTCAAGAGCTTCTGGAGCTTGAGCTCGTCTTCGTCCTCCGCTTGCTTCAACTTCAGCAAGGGCCTGGGATCTTTCATCAGCTTGCCAATGCGCGCATCGTCCTCTTGCCGCTGGTCGGAGTTAAGCGCGGTGCCGTCGATAGCAAGCAAACGGAACAGTGGGCCTTCCTTGGTCTCTACTTGCACTTCGGTAAGCGTTTGCTTCCCCGCGCGTTTCTCGACCATACAGATCCACTTTCGCAACTTCTCACGGTCCGCCAACTCATTTGCGACGACCGTACGCACAAGTTCTCCCGCAGTCAGCGTCTAAGCTTGTTCTGGATCGTGGCCGGCAACAGAAACTGCCTCTGCGGACTGCGCGCCGGGGATACGGTCTGTACGAGAGGATTCGTCTCGGTGCGCATCGCGGAAGCGGCCTCGCGGGAAAGATTCTTCCGCCGCATCTCCGGAAAGCGCGTAGGTCGCTATACCAAACAAGAGGCTGCCTCCGGCCAACACAAACAAGAGAACAGATACTTTGGTCTTTTTCATAGCAATATAAACTGACGAGATGCGGGCGAATTTGTGTGCTTCAGCAGAGTAGCGCGTCGAGAGTATGGCTGCTGTGCAATTGGGAACAGATTTGCTCTTGTGCCTATTGAGACAGGCAGCCGGATCCCCGCTCGGTACACTTTTTTCGCTGATAGGCCCAGTTACCAGTTTGAAGAAAAGACTAGGTAATGCTATGTGGCAGAAAAAATGTCCAGTTTGTCGGCAACAGATGGAAAAGAAACTTCCCACCGAGACAATCTCCTGCCCTTGCGGAAAGTACGTCTGGAAGGGCTAGCGTTTTCAAGCGTGCATGAGGGTTGCGGAACGGGCCGCTTGCAAGAGCTTTTGGGTGTTTTCGGATATGTCGCCCTTGCCGAAGATGGCGTTGCCGGCAACCAATAATTCGGCGCCTGCACGCACAGCGTCGCCAACGGTGTCTTGAGCTATGCCGCCATCCACTTCAATGCGAAACGATTGACCGAGCGATTCGCGGACTTCCACGAGCGTCTTGATTTTTTGCAGTGCGGCAGGAATGAATTTCTGGCCGCCGAATCCGGGGTTCACGGACATCACCAGAACGTGATGAACGATGTCCAGCACTTCATCCA
>WNFG01008767.1_pt1 | contig 13351 bp, 10 predicted proteins | sample 5400431 | NCBI WGS metagenome assembly WNFG01 (sample SAMN13153346, study PRJNA577476) | soil metagenome | isolation source: 120 cm saprolite under Douglas fir tree site 2 hole 3 replicate 2 | place: USA:California | collected 2015-04-18
ATCGAGACTCGTCCAGAGCTCTTCGCGCACTGGCCGCTTCTCCATGCCAACCGCCGGATACTGGGAGCCGGATGAGCCGAGAGGTTCACGTCCGGTTCTGAGAGAGCGCGGTGGTGAAACTCCGCCGCGCCACTCGCCCGGAGAGCCTTATCCGCGGCGGAATTGCTTGCTTAGAGCGAGGGCCTGTTGCTGGTAGGAAGATCCGATGCCGACGCCGTAGATCTTGTCTGGGCGGGAGAGCAAAGGCATGTAGTTCAAGCGGCCGACGAGTTGTCCGTGCTCGATCAAAAATGGTACTTCATGGGCGCGCACTTCGAGGACGGCACGGGTGCCTTTGATTTCGCTGGAACCGTATCCGAAGCCGGGGTCGAAGAAACCGGCATAGTGGATTCGGAACTCGCCATCGGAAGGATCGAAGGGTACCATTTCCGCGGCGAAGTCTGGAGGGACGCGGACTCGTTCCCGGGATGCCAGGATATAGAAATCTCCGGCGTCGAGGATGAGGCTCTTGCTCTCGCTCTGCTGACGCGCCTCCCAGAATTCTTCCGGCGAGTAATGATTGATGCGGTCCAGTTCGATGATGGGGGCATTCCGCCTGGCCTTATACGCGATGACTTCGCCTTTCTCGCTGCCTTCCAGGTTGACCGTAATCCTCAGGCCCCGGTCGAGGCGGGCTTTGGTTGGACTGTCTTCGTCCATGTACACCAGAGTCTGCTCGCGGTCGAGTTTCCTGATGTCCTTGTCCTGAGAATCGGCGGTGCCTTGCACGAAGCGAAGCTGGCTCAGCTTCATTCCGGCGCGAATGCGGACCGTGAAAGTCCGGGGAACAATTTCGGCGTAGAGTTTGCCTTTGTAGCCTGCGGGAGCGCGATCAAATTCGATGCCGTAGTCGGTAATCAGACGGGTGAAGACATCGAGGCGGCCGGTCGTGCTCTTCGGATTTGCCTTCCCAGAAATGTTGTCCGGCAAGTGCAATTCTTCGAGCAGCGGAACGATATAGACGCAGTCTTTTTCGAAGACGGCGGCGCTGGTCAAGTCAACCCGGGTCATCCGCAGTTGGCTGATCTTGGCATCGACGGTGCTGTGGGGGCCGGGGAGAAAACTTGCCCGGACGCGGTGGGCGATGTCCCCCAGCCGCAAGTCGAGACTTGCGGGCTGGATCTGGTCTTCGGTGATGGCGGTGTTGCCGACGACGCATTCGCGGGCAATCAGATCCTGGATTGCCTGCGAGGGAAGGATTCCGGAGGTCCGGTGGGCGCTTGCCTCTTCGAGCAATTCGGGGAATAAGGCGACTTCGCCGTTTCTCAGGTCGGAAGTGGACATATCAGGATTCGCGCTTCTTGATTACACGCGGCGTGCCTTTTTACTGACGTGCTGCGGGACCTTCTGTGCTGCTTAACGGCGGGGCCATTGGCTGGGCGGCTTCCGCGGGGATTTCGACGATGGGCAGAGGTGATTCGAGTGCGACTGCCAGCACCTGGTCCATGGTGTCCACGAAATGCAGTTTCATGGCGCTGCGCAGATTTTCGGGGACTTCGGCGACGTCCTTTTCATTTTCTTTGGGCAGAATGATTTCGAACAATCCAGCGCGGTGTGCGGCCAAGAGCTTTTCTTTGAGTCCGCCGATGGGCAGGACTTTGCCGCGCAGGGTGATTTCTCCGGTCATGGCCAGGTCGCGGCGGACGGGAATTTTGCTCAACGCGCTGGCGATGGCGGTGGCGATGGTAATTCCGGCAGAGGGGCCGTCTTTCGGGATGGCGCCCTCGGGCACGTGCACGTGAATATCGAAATTGCGATAGAAGTCGCGAGTGAGTCCGAGCCGTTGCGCGCGCGAGCGGATGTAGGACATGGCGGCGTGGGCGGATTCCTGCATGACATCGCCCAGCTTGCCGGTGAGGGTCAACTTGCCCTTGCCGTCAACTACCGAGGCTTCGGTACTGAGAATGGAGCCGCCAACTTCGGTCCAGGCCAGGCCGGTAACCAGGCCGATCTCGCTCTTTTCGTGCGCCAGCGTGTCGCGGAACTTGATGACACCGAGGAAGTCGGCAAGATTTTCAGGCGTGACGGTGATGTTGTAGGCTTCGCCTTCTTTCACGACCTTGCGCGCGATCTTGCGGCAGACATTGCCGATTTCGCGTTCCAGGTTGCGGACTCCGGCTTCGCGAGTGTAATTACGGATGAGCGAAACGATGGCATCGTCGGTGAGTTCAACATTTTTCTTGTTCAAGCCGGCCTGCTCCATCTGCTTCCTGACCAGGAACTGCTTGGCGATCTCGACCTTTTCGGGCTCGGTGTAGCCATGGAGTCGCAGCACTTCCATACGGTCCTGAAGTGCGGGTGGGACGGTGTGCAGAACGTTGGCCGTGGCCACGAAGAAGACCTGTGAGAGGTCGTATTCGACGTCGAGATAGTGGTCCACGAACATGTAATTCTGCTCGGGATCGAGCACTTCCAGCAGCGCTGCCGACGGGTCGCCACGGAAGTCCATGGACATCTTGTCCACTTCGTCGAGCATGAAGACCGGGTTCTTGGTGCCGGCCTTTTTCATCATTTGGATGATCTGGCCGGGAAGGGCGCCGATGTAGGTGCGGCGGTGGCCGCGTATTTCAGCCTCGTCGCGGACGCCTCCGAGAGACATGCGAACGAACTTGCGACCGGTGGCTTTGGCGATCGACATTCCAAGCGAAGTCTTGCCTACTCCGGGAGGGCCAACAAAACACAGGATGGAGCCTTTGGGATTCTTCACCAACTGGCGGACCGCGAGAAATTCAAGGATGCGTTCCTTGATCTTCTCCAGCCCATAATGATCTTCGTTCAGGACTTTCTCGGCGCGCGAGATGTTGCGGATTTCCTTGGACCGCTTTTTCCAGGGAACGGCGAGGAGCCAGTCCAGATAGTTGCGGGAAACCGTGGATTCCGCGGACATGGGCGGCATGGCTTCAAGTTTTTTCAGTTCCTGAATGGCCTTGTCTTTGACTTCTTTGGTCATGCCGGCGTTTTCGATTTTCTTCTTGAGTTCGTCGAATTCGCTCTTTTCGCCGCGGCCAAGTTCTTTCTGGATGGCCTTGATCTTCTCGTTGAGGTAGTACTCTTTTTGCGCCCGCTCCATTTGCCGCTTCACGCGCGACTGGATGGTGCGGTCCATGTTGAGCTTTTCGATTTCGATGTCGAGCACATCGGCGATGCGGGTCAGGCGCTCGGCGGGATCAAAAATCTCAAGCAGTTCCTGCTTTTCTTCGATCGATAGTTGCAGGTTCGCGGCAATGGTGTCGGTCAGCTTGGCGGGATCTTCCATGCGCACGGCGGCGATCATGGTCTCGTAATTGAGCGACTGGCAGAGCTTCACATACTGCTCAAACAGCGAAGTCACCCGCTGCATGGCGGATTCAAGCTGGGCGTTGGTCTCGACAGCGTAACGCGCCAGGCGGACCGTGGCCTGCATGAAGCCTTCGGTATCGATGATCTGCAGGACCTTGCCGCGCTCAATGCCTTCGACCAGAACTTTGATATTGCCGTCGGGGAGCTTCAGGCTCTGGACGATGTTGACGACGGTGCCAATCTGATAAATCTCGTTGGATTTAGGCTCGTCCACGCTGGCATCGTGCTGGGTGGCGAGAAAAATCTTCTTATCCGAGGCCAGCGCTTCTTCGAGGGCGCGCACGCTGGATTCCCGTCCGACCACGAACGGAGTCATCATGTGGGGAAAGATGACCACGTCCCGGATGGGCATCATGGGTAATTTTCTGGTCTCGAATTTTTCCTTGGCTGTGGTCAATGGAACTCCGAAAAGAAGCTTTTAGCTATTAGCCATTACCTTGAACCTATGCTTTCATAGCGATGTGGTTCAAGCTAAAAGCTAAGAGCTGTATTACCCTGCCTTCTCCATCATAGTAAGCGAAACGTTGCGTTTTTCAACCATTTCGCGAGTGACTTCGAATTCTTTGACTTTCTTCTGGCTGGGAAGATGGTACATCAAGTCAAGCATGAGCTCTTCGAGAATCATGCGCAAGCCGCGGGCACCGACCTTGCGGACCATGGCCTGGCGGGAAATGGCGTGCAGAGCGTCGTCGCTGAACTTGAGCCGGACATTCTCGAACTCGAATAAACGCTGATACTGCTTCACGATAGCGTTCTTTGGGCGAGTGAGGATTTCGATCAGCGTGGCTTCGTCGAGGTCTTCGAGGACGCCGACGACGGGCAGGCGGCCGACGAACTCGGGTATCAGCCCGAACTTGATCAGATCTTCGGGCTGCACTTCGCTTAGAAGTTCAAAATTGTGCTTGCGCTCTACGACTGGCTCCTGCGGCTGCTCTTCTTCCGCTTTGAAGCCCAGTGACTTGCGGCCGGCACGGCGGCCGATGATCTTGTCGAGGCCTACGAATGCGCCTCCGCAGATGAAAAGGATATTGGTCGTATCCACCGGGGTAAATTCCTGGTGGGGATGCTTGCGTCCACCCTGGGGAGGAACGTTGGCGATGGTGCCTTCCAGAATCTTCAGCAGCGCCTGCTGCACACCTTCGCCGGAAACGTCGCGAGTGATGGAAGGGTTCTCGTCCTTTCGGCCGATCTTGTCCACTTCATCTATGTAGATGATTCCGGTCTGGGCGCGGCCTACGTCGCCGTCGGCGGCTTGCAGAAGTTTAAGAATGATGTTCTCTACGTCCTCACCGACGTAGCCGGCTTCGGTGAGGGTGGTGGCGTCAACGATGGCGAAGGGGACGTCCAACATGCGGGCTAGGGTCTGGGCCATCAAAGTCTTGCCGGTACCGGTTGGCCCGATGAGCATGATATTGGATTTCGCGAGCTCAATGCCGTCGCCGGTTTTCTGGCGGTTCATGTAGATGCGCTTGTAGTGGTTGTAAACCGCGACGGCGAGCTTTTTCTTGGTTTGCTCCTGGCCGATCACGTATTCGTCGAGAAAAGCCTTGACTTCGGCGGGCTTAGGAAGCTGGTTGGGAGTAGTGGCCGGAGGAGTCGCGGCCCGATCGTCTTCCAGGATGGAGTTGCAGACGGCTACGCACTCGTCGCAGATGTAGGCCCGCGGGTAGTCGCTCGGGGAAGAGATCAGCTTAGCTACGGCGTCCTGCGATTTGTGGCAGAACGAGCAGCGCAGAATTTCTTCAGTTCCGGTCCGGTTTTTCACTCGGCATTGCTCCTTTTATTCAAGCCCACTCTGTTCTTCTTCCGCCCCCGGCCGGCCGGAACCGCGCGCCGAGACCCCGAAAGTGACCGGCGAAGGCCGATCATACAGCCTAGCGGGTCTTATAGATGATATCGTCTATGATTCCGTATTCCTTCGCCTGCTGCGCGTTCATGATGAAGTCGCGCTCCACGTCTTTCTCGACCTTTTCCAATTTCTGACCGCTGTGCTTGGCCAGCAACTGGTTTGTTATCTCTCTCATGCGCAAAATCTCGCGGGCATGGATATCAATGTCAGTAGCCTGGCCGGAGAGTCCTCCCATGGACGGCTGGTGAATCAAAATCCTCGAATTCGGAAGCGCCAGCCGCTTCTTGGGTTCTCCAGCTGAAAGCAACAGCGCAGCCATACTGGCGGCCTGTCCGATGCAAATTGTAGTCACATCGTTCTTCACATACTGCATAGTGTCGTAAATTGCCATACCGGCGGTAATCGAGCCACCGGGAGAATTTACATAGAGCTGAATGTCCTTCTCCGGGTCCTCCTGTGCTAAGAAGAGCATCTGGGCGATGACCAGGTTGGCGATGTTGTCATCAATCGGCGTGCCAATAAAGATGATGTTGTCGCGCAGCAGCCGGGAATAAATGTCGTAAGCGCGCTCGCCCCGCCCGGTCTGTTCGATGACCATGGGGACGAGCATCATGCGTTCGTCTTTGTCTTCCATGCGCACTTCTCACACTCCTGCCCGGTAAAGCCGGGTTCTCTGGGGGGATGGAAAGCGTTCCGCCTAAGCGGATTGACGATACAGAAAATCGAGGGCCTTTTCGCTGCGGATTCTATTCCGGATTCTATCCAGCGCTCCATCACGTGTCAAACGAGAGCGGATCGCAGCGGGTGCCTGATTTGTCTGTTTGGCCAGAGCTTCAATCTCCCGATCTACTTCTTCATCTCCGACCTCGATTTTTTCGTTGTCGGCGATCTTGTCCAGCAACAAAGCGCCCTTGACTTCCTGCACCGCCTGGTCGCGTTGTCCGGCGCGCAGGCGAGGCAAGTCCATTTTCTTCATGTCCTCGGACTTCAAACCTTGCGCAGCCAGCGCGCGCAAGCCGCGCTCGAGGCGGACATCAATCTGGCGCTCGACTAAGGCTTCGGGGACTTCGAATTCATTGCGTTGAATGAGTTGCGCGAGGAGTTTATCTTTGGCTTCGCGCTCGGCGGCGTGGCGGCGTTCGTGCTCCATGCCTTCGCGGATGCGCTGGCGGACTTCGTCCAGGGTGGAGAATTCGCCGAGTTCTTTGGCGAAGTCGTCGTCCAACTCAGGCAGAGATTTTTGCTTGATGGCGTTAACTTTTACTTTGTAGGCAAAAGTCTTGCCGCGCAGGCGCTCGTCGGAAAAATCTTCGGGATAAACAACATCGAAGCTGCGTTCGTCTCCGGGACTGGCGCCGCGCAGGTTCTCGGTAAACTCCGGCATGGTGTTCTTGCCGCCGATTTCTACCAGCACGTCGTCCATGTGGACGGGCTTGGTGCCGTCTTCCTGCTGCTTGGGGACGCCATCGAGCGCAACTTGGGCGTAGTCTCCGTCAGCAATGGGGCGGCCTTCGATGGGGGCAAAGGCGGCTTTCTGTTCCTGCAGGCCCTTGAGGGAATCGTCCACTTCCTGGTCGGTGACGGAAATCTCAGGATGCTCGGCGCGCAACTCGCGGTAGCCTTCGACCTGGATCTCGGGCATGACTTCGAAGCTGGCTTTAAAGCGCAGGGCTTCGCCGGTGTGAGCGTGTAGATCGGTAACCCGCGGTTGCGAGATTGGGGCGAGTCCGAGGCGGTCGGTTTCCTTGCGAAAGTAGCGCGGCACCAGGGCGTCAATGACGTCGTTCTGAATGTCCTGCGCGAAGCGCTGGCGGATGATAGATGCAGGAGCATGGCCGCTACGAAATCCAGGAATGCGGGCCAGCTTTTGATATTTTTGAATCAGCGCATCCGTCTCGCGCGCGACTTCCTCAGGCGATATCTCGACTTCAATTTCTCGTTTTGTGCTGGCCGTGGTTTCGGTGGGGCTCAATGGTTACCTTTCAGCATTCCATCAGGCAGTAGCTAGCTACGTCTCTACGCGTAATTGAGTCTAAAGATCGTGCAAAGCAGCGTCAAACCTCGAATCATTCCGCGGGCGCATAATATCCGCTACGGCTGCGCACTTTCAGGCCTTTGCGGTTGGCCATGATTTCGATGGTGCGGTACCGGCCATCTTTTGCGAAGTTCGCGGGATGATAGGAAAGCGCGTACTGGCTGCGCAAGTCGTCCTGAATCTCGGAAAACGCATTGGCGACATCGGAAAGCTGAAAGGGCCGAAAGGAGCGGCCGCCAGTGGCCTCGGCGATGCGATCAAGGATTTTGTCGTGCTTGTCGCTTTCGCCGCTGCCCCCGAAATTGGTACTGATGGTGTAAACAATCGCGTCGGCCCGGAGCGCCATTTCGATGGCCTCCTCGCGGGTGACATGGCTGGCGTTGTCTTCGCCGTCAGTGACCAAGATGATGGCACGGCGCACAGAATCAACTTGCGACGACTTGAGCAGCTTGTCGCGGGACGCATAGTAGAGCGCGTCATACAATGCGGTACCGCCGCCGGGATGCAGCATCCGCACTCCATTGGACAAAGCCTCCATGTTGTCGGTGAAGTCCTGGGTAAGCTCGGGCTTTTCATCAAAGCCAATCACAAAGGCCTGGTCATATCTGCGGCGAATGGTATCGTTCAAGAACTCGATCGCGGACTCCTGCTCGAACTTGAAGCGGTCACGAATGGAATTGCTGGCGTCGATCAGAAGGCCAACCTGCAGTGGCAAGTCGGTCTCGCGGCGGAAGCTGCGAATCTGGTCCACCGGTCTTTCATCATCTACCACTTTGAAGTCGGTCTTGGCGAGGTCCTTGACGTAGTGGTTGTGCCGGTCGGTGACGGTAAATACGACGTTGACTTCGTTTACCGGAACCACGATCTTAATTCCGCCCTGGTCGCCAGCTTCCGGCTTGTCTTCAGTTGCGGACTTATTGGTTGCTGTCGCGGCAGGGGCGGAGGGTTGCTCCGCCGCGGCGGACGGGGCAGCCTGCGTTTGCGACGGTTGCGGTGAAGGCGCCGGTTTCGGCGGGGCGGTTTTCTGCTGCATCACAGCCGAAGGGGCGGATGGAAGATCTTGGGCGCTTTGGGCAGTTCCACCAGCGAGGCAGACTGCCAAGAAGATCGAAACCGGGAAGAGTCGCGTCCGCCGGAGAAGATGCATTGGGATCAATTATAGACGCATCCGGGGTGCGGGATTCAGCCTAGCTTCCGCAGGAAGTCGCTGAGCGGTTCCGGAATAGGACTGGCGAAGTTGAGGGCGTTTCCGGTCGCGGGGTGGGTGAACTGAAGTTCTGCTGCGTGATGGGTGCGACCGGTGTCAATCTTGACCGCGAGCAGAGTAAATTTGCCGTAATCGGATTGCAGACGGCGCATTACTTCGTAATGAGTGACGGCTTCGCGGCCTCCGCTGCGACGGGTGGTCATGCGGGTGCGGCGAATGGCGTCGCGACTGATGGCGCTCGCGATCGTGCCCTTGTCGTTTTTGGGCCAGCCGTGGACCAGCGCGATATAAGTTTTCTTGACGCGGCGAGCGGAGAATTCTTCTGCAAGCTTGCGATGGGCTGCGTCGTTTTTTGCGACCACGATCAGGCCGCTGGTTTCTTTGTCCAGGCGGTGCACAATGCCAGGGCGCAACTCGCCTCCAACCCCTGAGAGCGGCCCAAAACGATGCAGTAGCGCGTTGACCAGGGTGCCGCGATTGCGGTCGTCCTCGGTTGCTCCGGCGCCGGCGTGGACCATCATGCCAGCGGGCTTGTTGACCACCGCGAGATCTTCGTCTTCATAGACCACGTCGAGCGGAATCTCTTCGGCCATGGCGCGCAGGGGAGGTCTTTCAACATCACCGGTGATTTCAATTCGTTCGCCTCCGCGAAGATGGAGAGAAGGCTTGGGGGCTTTTCCGTCCACTAGGACTTTTTTCTGCGCGATGAGCTGTTGCACGCGGGCGCGGCTGGTTTCGGGGAGACGCGAGACGAGGAACTGGTCGAGGCGCTGGTTGGCGTGCTCGGCGGTGACGGTGAGGGTTGTTGGTTGCCCGTTATCTTTCAAGGTCATTCTGAGCGAAGTGTGCCGGTTCCGTCAGGAATCGGCGAACGGAGTCGAAGAACCCCTTGACCGCTTGTTCCAAGATGAACCTTGACGGGAATTTGTACAACTGGTTTGGCGCTGCCTTCGACAGCGCTTAGAGAATTCCTCGATGAGCCGATGCTGGCTATGCCGGCACGGGGTCCTTCGACTGCGTAGATGCTTCGCGTTGCGAACCATCTACTGCGCTCAGGATGACAGGGGTGTGGAAAGTCAGCGCGCGGGGACAGCGACAGCCACTTTGGGCGCGGGGCGCAGGTACCAGATCAGGCCACCGGTCAGGACTAGGCAGATGGCAATCAACTGGGTGCCGGTGAGAGCGCCACCGAACACGGAGCCGCGGCCGGGATCGCCGCGGATGAATTCGAGGAAGAAACGCGCGATGCCGTAGAGAAACAGATAAGCGCCCAGTATCTGGCCGTCGAATTTCTTGCGGGCAAACATCCAGGTGAGAATGAAGAAGATGCTCAGCTCGACGGCGGACTCGAATAATTGGGTCGGCTCGAGCGCCTCGCCCAGAGGTGTTCCTACGAGGGCTTTTGCCAGAGGATTGGTGAAAGTTACACCCCAGAAGTGGCTTGTGGGCTTCCCATAGCAGCAGCCGGCGGCGAAGCAGCCGAGGCGTCCGATGGCGTGTCCCATGGCCAGGCCGGGGGCGAAGGCATCGAAGGTGGCGAGGGCGGGCATGTGATGTTTGCGCAGGAACCAGACGGAGACGGCGAATGCGGCAAGCAGCCCGCCCGAGAAAACGCCTCCGGCCTGCAAAGTCTCGATGGTGAAGATTTCGCGGAGGTTCTCTCCGTAAGCATGACCGGTGCGCCAGTCCAGGATGATGTACAAAATTTTTGCGCCTATGATTCCGGCCAGGACCAGGGCAATACCGAAATCCCAGGCATTCTCCGTTTTGATCCCTTGTTTCTCGGAATTACGGACGCTGATCCAGAGGCCGACCAGGACGCCGAGAGCGACCAGGACGCCGTAGGTGGGCACGCCGAAACTGCCGATTTGAAAGAGTCTTGGGAACACTTGGCAATTAGATGCGGAGCGCGGAGCGAAAGTCAATTTCCAACCAGCGCAACCCCAGGGGCTAAAGCCCCATTCTCGTGCTGGCAATCGGCACGGCTGAAGCCGTGCCCTTCCACAACCAGGTTAAGAAGTGCACGCCACAACCATGGTTGAGAAATGGGCGAAAGGCGGGAGTTGGAAATGAGAAGCGGACCCACGAAGCCGTGTGACGGGCCGAGAATGAACCGTCGGTAGACGTTGGGACCCTCCGAGATCCTTTAGGCCTCTCCGCATGGCGGAGCGTGGCACACCAGATCAAATTCGAGTTAGGCCCCGTTCATTCAGCATTGGTTCAAAAATCGGTTACCGCCATCACCAACCTCGCGTGATTTCGCAAGAGGGAAAAAGTAAAAAGATGGTACTAAGGTTGCTTGGGAAACAAGACCGGGTCACCACAGAGACACAGAGGCACAGAGAAAACAGCCAGATTTAAATCTTCAAAGCGCCAGCATCGCTGTAGCTGACACAAGGTTGTTTCGTGTTTGTTGTTTTCTCAGTGCCTCTGTGTCTCTGTGGTGAATCGGTTTTGCCGTCCTCTGCTTACTGTTTTTGTGGTCGGCTCGCTGGCGGGATGATTCCGTTCATCCGCAAATATTCGACCATCTGGCCGTAGTGGTCAAAGGGATGTGCGGTGGAAAACGCGCCGATGCTCAGGCGGGTGACCTTTGGGCCATCGCCGAAGGGGTTGGGGATTTGGTCAAGTTCATTCTTGTCGGTGATCGAAGCCAATGCCTTGTGCAGATAGGCAAAGGAGTCGCTCAAATACTTCATGATTTCAGCTTTGGTCTTGATCGCGTCGGGGCCGCTTTCGCCGCCGATATCCACTGGTGGTTTCTCCTGCAGGATGCAGGCGCCGAAGATGTAATTGACCGCAGCGACGTGTTTGACTTGCTGGCCATAGGTGCGAACCCCTTTGAACTCGCCGGCAGTGGGGGCGAAGGAATACTTGTCTTCGGGCATGGCGTCGGCGGCGCCGGTAAATTCGCGAGAGCCGATGTCCAAGATTGCGTTGAGGGCATCGCCCGGGGTTTTTGCGGCTGGCATGGCCATCTGGCCGAGGGCGAATCCGGAACAACAGAGTACGACGAAAATTCTTAACAGCAACTTCGCATTACGCATGGTGAATCTCCTCTTTAATTTTCGCTACAGGGTGAAGTGCAAGTCGAAAGCATTTAACCGCAAAGGTCGCTAAGGAAACGCGAAGGTCGCAGAGAAAATCTCAATCCCTTACTACCGCGGGCGCGAATTCTAGTTCTTTCACGGTGAGACGGTAACGGCGTACCGTAACCAAGCCTAAAAGAAGGGCCACGGCGGAACAGAGCATTGTAGTCGGGAGGCCGACTTTTGTCGCCAGCGCTCCCCAGGCGGCGCTGCCCAGCGCCATGCCGCCCTGGAGGACGAGCAAGTACATGGAGAGGGCGCGGGCGCGCATCCAGGGCGGAGACATGGTTTGAGCGGCGACGTTGAGGCAGGCAAGAATCGCAATCCATGCCGTGCCGCTGGCGAATAAGACCAGCGAAAGCAGAGGGAAGGCGTGCACGCGTCCGGCGGCGAAAGTCATTACTGCGAAGAGCACGATGGCGGCGGCGACTACGCCATCCACGGATAGATGCGTCTTCAGATGGGGAAGCACGGCGGCTCCGGCGAGCGCGCCGAGGCCAAAAGAGCCGAGGAGCAGGCCGTATCCAGTGGCCCCATATTGGCAATGGCGGGCGATCAGCGGCAGAAGCGCGAGCAGGGAACTGGCGGCAACGCTGAATGCGCCGGTGCGAATTAGAACGCACTGAACGAGATGATCAGAACGAAGGAAGCGAAAACCGGCGCGCATGGATTCGAGGACGCGCCCGGTGGGGGCTTGCTCGAAACTGGGGCGCTTCCAGCGATAGAGAAAGAAAATCACGCCGAAAAAAGAAGCCGCGTTCAAGAGGAAAGCCACGCCGGAACTGGTGGCGGCGATGACCAATCCGCCGAGGGCGGGACCCACAGCGCGCGCGACGTTGAAGCCGACCGAATTGAGAGCGACGGCCGGGGCGTGATTTTCGCGGCAGACGATGTCGGGAGTGAGCGCCTGCCATGCGGGGTCGTTCATGACCGCGCCAAGTCCGAGGATGAAGGTGAAGAGCAGCAAGATCCACGGCGTGACGTAGCCGAGCAGGGTGAAGACACCGAGCAGGCCGGCGGCGGCGACCATCCAGGCTTGCGTGATCAGGAGGAAGCGGCGGCGGTCCGCCATGTCGGCGAGTGCGCCGGCGGGAAGAATTACTAGGAAGACCGGCAAAGTGCTGGCGGCCTGGACTAACCCGATCATGAGAGGGGACATGGTGAGCTGGGTCATGAGCCAGCCGGCACCGACGTTTTGCATCCAGGTGCCGGTGTAGGAAATGACGGCGGCAAACCAGAGCGAGCGGAATAGCGGTTCGCGCAGGGGATCGAGGGCGGAGCCGTTGGCTCGCGCGAGGCTGGGGACGGGAGTGGGGAGCGCGTCTGCCATCAGCTTGCCTGAATTTCGGTGGGAGATGCGAGCGGCTCGCCGAAGGGCCACTCTTTATTGCGCCATGCGCGGACGGTGTAGATTATGAGGCCGGCGATCAGGATTACGGCGGCGTAGCGGAGTTCCTTAAGAAAATTGTGCCGCGCGATGAGGATGTAACCAAATCCGGCGACGGCCAGGAGTGCGGGAATCGGATACAACCACATGCGGAACGGGCGCGGCATTTCCGGACGGCGGATGCGGAGCACGATGAGTCCGATAGCTTGAACGATGAATTGCAGAAGGATGCGAATGACCACCAGCGCCGAGATTACGTCGGCAAGTGGGAAAAAGCAAAACAGTATGCCGGCTCCGGCGAGCGCAAGCAGCGAGACGTGGGGAAAATGGTGAACGGGATGAACCCGCGAGAATATTTTGAAGTAGTTGCCGTCGAGGGCAGCCGCATAAGGGACGCGGGAATAGC
>WNFG01014123.1_pt1 | contig 13351 bp, 9 predicted proteins | sample 5400431 | NCBI WGS metagenome assembly WNFG01 (sample SAMN13153346, study PRJNA577476) | soil metagenome | isolation source: 120 cm saprolite under Douglas fir tree site 2 hole 3 replicate 2 | place: USA:California | collected 2015-04-18
TCATCGAGGTGGTCACCCTCAGCCAGCCACCGGGCCCGCCCAAAGTCCCCTACGTCATCCCCGGCGTCGGCCAGCGGGCGGATGACCTCGATGGCTTCCTCGGTCCTGGCCCGGTCGGCCAGCCAGCTGGCCAGCTGCCGCCTGGCGTGCTCGTCCCCCGTGTCGGCGCTCTCGCGAAGCTCCCCGGCCTGGTCGTTCTCGGCCAGCTGGTAAGCCCGCCACCACCGTTCCGCGTCATCTGCGGTATCACCCAGCGAACGGATCATCGCAATAGCCTCGCCCAAGGGGGCCCTAAGTGCGATCGGCGTCCTGCCGCACCAGCCCCGGTCGTGATCCCGGCAAGTACTCACGTTACGTCCTGCCAGCAACCGCCCTGTCCCCATTGACCCCCACCGCGGCCTCCGCGTTGACTGGCATCCATCCCGGAAGGACCACCCATCGCCTGGCACAATCGCCAGACCCTAGAAACCGTCAAGCATCACCTAAAGCCAAACCGTCAACGATCAGCTGGCACTAGGCACGACCAACCACACCATCTCAGCCGGTGTGCTGACCAACGCCAAGCGCTATCGCGGAGGGCTCCTCGCCGAGGGCGGCTGCGAGCCGAGCAAGAGTGCGGGTGCGGCAGGAAGCGCTCTGTCGCCGCTCCAGCCGGGCAAGAGTGTCCAGGCTGATCCCGGCTCGCCCTGCCAACTCTTCTCGCGCTAAACCTCGTTGGCGGCGGAGTTCTCGCAGCCGGTGGCCATCGACAACGGCGATCCACCGTTGTGCGTGATTGGTGTGTCTGGTGGCCATCATGAGGCGGGCCAGTTGAATCTTGCCCAGATGGTACGGGTGGTGTGGTCGCCGTCGATGCCCCAGTCGCTGGCGAGGGTGCGGACGATTTCGAGTCCATGATGCCGGGGCCGGCCCGCTCATTGCGGGGGTCCAGGGACCGCCGTTGTCCTCGACTTCGATCCAGGCGTAGTCGCCTGGGCTGATCGTGGCCCGGACGGTGAAGGTGCCGCCGGGCAAGCGAGAGTGGCTGTGGATGGCGGCGTTGGCCGCGAGTTCGGAAGCGCAGAGGATCACGTCCTCTGCCATGGGGCACTCGCCGAGCACTGCGCGCAGGTCGGCGCGGACAGTGCGAATGTGCTCGGCGCTGCCTGAGTAGGTGACGTCGTTGGTGCGTAATGCGAGTGCTCGAGACGCTGGTGTCTGCATGGGTCCTCGCTAGTGCGCTTCGTCCACAGACTCTGCCGACGCTGAGCGTACTCCGAGTATGTGCACCGTACAATAAGTACGTGTTACTTCGTGTACTGGCGCAGCACAATGAGTGCGAGCATGGCGTCACGCGACTTGGAGGAGACTGATGTTCGGTCTGTTCGTGCGCTTCACGTGCAAAGACGAGACCAGCGCCCAGGCTTACGACCGGCTGGTGGCCGAGACCATCGAAGCCATCAAGGCCAACGAGCCGGGAACGCTCGTGTATGTCTCCCACCTGGTGGACGGCCAGCCGCTGCAACGGATCTTCTATGAGCTGTACCAGGACAAGGCAGCGTTCGAGGCACACGAGGCAGCCCTGCATACCCGCCGTTACCTCGCTGAGCGTGACCAGTACCTGGCCAGCACCGAGGTTGACTGGCTGACGTTGCAGACGGGCAAGGGCACGGACGCTTGAGCACGCCGGATTATCAGCAGGCCCTCGGGCGGAAGATCGCCGCTGAACGGCGCCGCCGGGGCCTGTCCCAGCCTGAGCTGGCCAGGATGATCGACCGGTCGGTGGCCTGGGTGTCCCAGGTCGAGCGCGGCGTGCGCAAGGTCGATCGCATGTCGGTGCTCGAAACCCTCGCCACTGCGCTCGACATCCCGCTCGCTGAGCTGGCCGCCGAAGCGCCCGTTGTCGCTGCGGTGACCGAGGAACCGCCTGGCGTAGGTGGCCTGCGCCTGGTCCTGTCTGGAGCCCATGTGCTGCGCGCCATGCTCGGCAGCCGCCGCGCACCTGCGATCAGCACGCTTCGCACCAAGGCCCGCAAGGCTTGGGAACTCACGCACGCCGGGCACTACACCGAGCTGACCGACTTGCTGCGCGGCCTAGTCCCCGACCTGGAAACCGCCGCCCGTGCGGCGCCCGAGGACCAGCAAGCCGAGATATTCGAGCTGATGGCCACGGCCTACCAGGCCTGCTCGGCCGCCTTGGCCGAACTGGGCGAGCCTGAAGCCGCCTGGATCGCGGCCGACCGCGCCATGGCCGCCGCCGAGCGGGCGGGCAACCCGATGCTCGTTGCCGCCGGGGCGTTCCGGCTCGTGTTCGTGTTCCTCGCCGCCCGTCATTATGACCAGGCCGAGGAGCCCGCCCATACCGCCGCCGACACCCTCTGGCAACTGGCCGACGAAGGTGATCCGCAGGCCATGTCCCTGTGGGGTGGCCTGACCTTGCAGCGCGCCGTCATCGCCGGCCGGGTGAACGATCCCGACGCCGCCTATGGCCAGCTTGAGCGGGCCAGCCAGATCGCCCGGCGGCTGGGTGAGAGTCGGAACGACTACAACACCGAGTTCGGCCCGGCCAACGTCGCACTGTATGAAATCGCGGTCGCTGTGGAACTTGGCGACGCAGGTCGCGCCCTCCGAGTTGCAGCCAGCGTGGACACCACCGGGCTGTCCGCCGAACGGCGGGCCAGGATGCTCATCGACGTTGCCCGCGCGTACGCCCAGCGCCGTCAGGTCCACGAAGCGGTCGGCGCGCTGCGCGAGGCCGAGGAGATCACTCCCGAACAAGTCCGCAGCCACGACCTGGCCCGCCAGCTCGTCTCCGACCTGCTCACCATGCAAGACCCGCCAGCCGGCGAGCTACGCGACCTAGCAAGACGGCTGACCGCCAAAGCCTGAGTCCGATCCGTTAGCTCAGAGGCCCCCTCCAAGATCGGAAAGGGCCTCTGAGCTGGGAGCCGCCTCCCGGAATCGAACCGGGGACCTACGCATTACGAGAGGCACGCGAGTACGCCGCGCAGCCGCTACCTGCACAAACGGCAGGGCGGATAGCGCTGCATGCACTGATCCCACTGGAGTTTCGCGGTCCCTCGTTCCACGATTCGTTCCACGTCGCCTGTACCCGCTCAGCCTCCCTGCCGGTAAACCAAGCCCCCGGAGTGGGGCAGCAGGCCTGTAGCTAGTCGGTCTGTAGGCCGGGTCTTGTGCCTGGGCGTTCCTGGCCTCGGTTGATGCACTCAGCATGTTGTCTGACCTGCTGCTGAGATCTCGGCAGTTCTCAACGCTTCCGGACGGATCTCGCGTTGGTGTGCCCCCGATGTGCCCCGCCAGGTTGACGTTGCTCACGGATTTCGCGTGGTCCGACCAGGAGGAGCAGCTAGGCGTCGGGCGGGATACTTACATGGGCAACCAACTCCCGTTCCGGCCTGCGATGAATCGTCACCACAACGTCCAGCGGGAGACCCGCGTCCATGACCTCGTGAAGCCGTTTGTACGGCTTGCGCTCGAGGGTCCCGAGCACGCGGCCACCTTCCGACACGCTCCACCGACCTTTAGACCCAAGACTGAGCACCCCGTTACGACGGACCTTCTTCTCCTTCGCCCGACTGTTCAGGCTCTCATCTAGGGCCGAGGCGATGCCGTCGAGAAGATCAATGTCCTCCCGGTACTGAGTAGGTAGCAGCGGCTCACCGTCGTGTCTCCGTTCGGGCTTGCACAGACCCCACACGTCCACGTAGGTGCCGGACTCCAGCTCGACATGAATGGTGGCGGCTATCCCGTCACGGTTGAGGGATTCCACTACCTCCCGGTATTCGTCCGTTAGGCCGCGGGGAATGGAGGCGACCTGCCGGCCGTCCACGAAGACGCGCACAGCGCCCGCGTATTGCCCCGTCGTCTCGACCCGCAACTCGGCGAGGGCCAGCGCGCCGTAACGACGTATCGCCGCGTCGATCTCGCCCCGGTAGTAGGTCGGCCCCGACAGCTTGACCATTCCGGCGTTGCCATGCGAAAGCGTCGGGTATGCAAGCCACGACGCGCTTGGGCGGGAGAGGGCCGTTACGCCACTAGAGACAGGGGTGGGCAGCGGCGGGACGGTAGGCGTATACGACGGCGTGACGGTTGGTGCGGGTACCGGCGTGACGGTCGGTGCGGGCTTCCGCTTGCGAAACAGGGCCATGCAGAAATCCTAGGAAGCGCGGAACCCTGCCAGGGCCTCCTCGGTTGCTTCCGCCGGGTGACATCGTGACCGCCTGACCGTCGCATCGGAGTAGAGCTCGAACTTCTGGCGGTAGTCCCGGCACTTAGGGTTACACCCGCTGAGCTGGGATTTCACTGCTTGCTGGTTTGTGTTGTTTGGCGGTGCTGATCAGCATCAGCCGGAACAGAGACGGAACAGGGCCTCGGGGCTGGTGGCGCTCACGGTCGCAGGGCTGAGGTGACGACCTAGTGGTCATTGCCGATTGCTGGCAGTATCTCGAAGCGACCGAGCGTCCAGCGCGGCGGTGGTCTTAGCGACAATGTGATCCCTAGGCAGGCTTCCTGACCTGTAGGCCGGGTCTTGTACCCGGGGATGCTTTGACCTCGGCAGATACAGGTCATATATGGGCTGACCTGCGGTGGCGACATCACTAGGTCTCGTCGGTCGACATGGTTGCAGTGGCTGGTGGGATCATGGACTTGTGCTGAGCATCGACCGTATTCAAGTTCTGGCGCCTCATGCTGGCGACAACGTGCCCAAGCAGCACGTGGTGTCGAGGGTCGTCTTGAAACGCTTCGCGGCAACTCTGCCGCATAGGCGGGCTGGCTCGCTCGAAGTCGTAGATCTTGGTCACCCTGAGGCGAAGCCAACGTACAGGGGACCGCGCGGCTGCGGCTACATCGACCACTTTGTTCGTTACGCATCGAAGTCGTTGGAGCAACTGTGGGGGTCGGTTGAGAATGGGCTTGGCAAGGCCATAACCGCGTGCGAGGACGGTTCCATATTTGCTCATCCGGAGCACGTTAAGACGCTGAAGGACGTGATCGTCCTACATCTCGTACGTAGCGTTCACACCCGGGCCTTCCTCGACAAGATTTGGCACGAAAACCTCACTAACCTTCGAACAGCAATGCTTGATAGGCGGGATCTACTCACCAAAGTCTTTCTAAGCCGGTACGGGCTGTACCCCGGCGGACCAGAATGCCTTGGGCTTGTCTTGGACGACGCCCTCCGCTCATCGTTCGCACTCAAGGATGCCGATGCTTTCTTCCGTGAGAGCTTGGAGCGACTGTTCAATCTGGGGAGCAGACATCTTGAAGTCCGCGGACTTGAGGTCTCCCGGCTCCCAATTGGCGAGTTCGTCATCGGCGATGCACCGGCCGTGGCCGTTGGAGCGGGCGGTCGCATAGGACTCCTGCAAGGCGTCGGGATCGATTCGGCGACGACCATCGCCTTGCCGCTCGGCCCTGCTCTCATTGTCTCGACAGGCGATGCCGATGCCTTCCACATTCTCAGCCAGGAGCGGGTTGACGCGCTCAACCGGTGGCAGGTTCAGGCCGCTTCGCGGTATGTGTACTGCCGACCCGGCAGTGGCCTGGTCGAGGCCATCCGCGCTGCGGCCAGAAGCTCTTGATGAATTACGACTCGCAATCCCCAATCTGGGCTGTCAGGACGATATTTCCTGCCGCAGCCGGAAAATATCTTTCCAAATTATGTCAGTTCTGATATTCAAGGCTTCACTAACCGGAATCGATGAAGTTGAGATTCTTAACGTCGGACGGTCTTCACATGTGACCGGTTCAGTTGAAGGACTCGTATGAGCCGAGGACCTTGGTTTGACGTTTAAGCGTCATCATCGAGGGCCAGTCAGCGACGGCGCGTCAGCTCCGCGCGGACGGAGTGGCGGATTTGACAAGGGGCGACGGCCCATACGCTGGTCACGCGATCGGGCTGGCTTCTGGCCTGCCCGCGTTAGCCCGATCTGGGCCGTCGCGAGGGTTCCCTTGTCAAATCCGCCGCGGCCCCGGAACTTCTCAGTTGACCGCGACCCGCAAGGCTTTCGTTTTTCGCGCCAGCCGACCGGCGTTGGGCCCGCCGCAGCGGGAGCTCTAGCGGGAGCGGAGGCGAGGCCGCCGTGGCGGCGGTGCGAGCGGCCCGGCGGGCCGCCGCCTTGAAATCGTTCAGAAGGTCTGCACAGACTCGGGTCCGCGTTCCTTTGTCTGCGTTCCCTGCCCTGGCATCTGGGGCTACATCACCGGGGAAACGCCTCAGGCTGGCCGCCGTTCCGGGTGGGTGCCTCGCAGCGTACGGGCCCGCTCCTCCACCTGCAAGGGCACCTCAAGATCCTTTCCAACCGCTCCGCGGAAAGCATCTTGAGGCCCCACCCTTGCGCGCGGAGCCTCTGCGAACCCTGGGCCAGGAATCGCGGGCAGGCAGCAGCCTGCCCCAGCCGGCGCGAGGCCCCCACCCTCCACCCTGACGGCTGGTTGGCGTGCACACGCCAAACGGCCGCATCGGGATGCCCCAGACCTGACACCACGGTTCGGAAGGGAAGTGGTCGAGGCCCAGGCTCGGGACGCACGCACGCCGACCATCGCACTCCACACTGCACTGGTAACGCTAGCGGCTCTGTGAACACGTGTTCGTTTATAATGCTTTGAGCAGGCTATTCTTGGACTAGTTTGAGGCTCACACACATGCATTAACCCAACGTGATGGAGAGGGGGTGACGCTCAGTGACTAGCGTCACCTCGCTGGCGAAGGGCTACGACCCGCGCTACCTGTCCGAGGGCGCCGCCCTCGGTCATGCGGGCGGGACGAAGTATTACGCGGAGGCGGCCGGGGAGTCTCCTGGCCAGTGGGGCGGCCAGGCGGCGGCCCAGCTCGGCCTCCGCGGGACCGGCCCGTAGAGGAGCGCGTGGAGGCGGCCGTGGCCGCGCACATGGCCGCGCACCCGTTCGCCACGGAGGGGGACCTGGAGCTGGTCCGGGCGGCCGAGCGGGCGAAGGCCCAGCATTCGGTCCCGTACTTTGACTTCACCGTGAGCGCGGCCAAGTCGGTGTCGGTGCTGCACGCCTCGCTGCTGGTCGCAGCACGCCAGGCCCGCGCCGGCGGCCGGCGCACCGAGGCCGGGACGCTGGAGCGCGACGCCCAGGACATCACCGAGGCGTTGACGGCCGCAGCAGGCGCGGCGCTGTCGCGAGCAGAGCGGGCCCTGTACGTGCGGACCGGGTACCACTCGGCTACCTCGGGGGAGTACCGCGACACCGCCGGGGGCGTTGTCGCGTCGTTCCTCCAGCACACTTCCAGGGAGGGGGACCCCCAGCTGCACGTCCATAACGCGGTGCTCAACCTGGCCCAGCGCGCGGACGGGGCGGACGCCCGCTGGCGGACCCTGCACGGCGCCCTTCTCTACCAGGAGCGCCTGGCCGTGGCGGCCGTGGCCGCCCGGGAGCTGGCCACGCGTTTGACCAGCCTGGGCTACGTCCTGGTCCCCCGCGCGGACGGCAACGGCTTCGAGGTCGGCGGCGTGGACCAGGCGGTGATGGACGCGTTCTCCTCCCGCCGGGCGCAGATCACTCCCGAGGTGCGGCGCATGGCGGAGGAGTACCGCCAGCGGTACGGGCGGGAGCCGAGCCAGCGGACGCTGTGGGCCATGGCCCAGGACGCCACGCTGGCCTCCCGGAAGGCCAAGCAGCACGGCCGCTCGGACCGCAGCGGCATGCCGCAGGGCAGCGCCGGGGAGGAGCTGGACGCCTGGGAGACGCGGACCACCGAACGCGAGGTGGCCGCCCTGTCCGCTGTGCACGTAGCAGTGCGCGCGTTTGCCGCGCCGGAGGGCCTGGAGCGGCCCGGGGTGCTGTCGGCGCAACAGCGCGGGAGTGTCATCCGCCGCGCGGTGAACGGCGCCCAGCGCTCGGCCGCGGCGTTCACCCGGGCCGCGCTGCTGTGGGAGGTTCACCGGGCCATGCCCGCCATGGCGCCCGGGGTGGACCAGGCCGCCCTGGCCGAGGAGCTGGCGGCCGAGGCGGTGTCCTCGGGCGCGGTCCTGGCCCTTGGTCCGGCCCCGGACGTGGTGGACGTGTCCGCGCTCGGGCTCCGCGCGTCGGACGGCCGCAGCGTGTACACCCCGCCGGGCGCCGAGCGGTACACCACCCCGGCCCACCTGGACCTGGAGGAGTACCTGGTCCGCGAGGCGGCCCGCAAGGTCCCCCAGCTGGTCACCCCAGCCCAGGCCGAGCTAGTGCTGGCCCTGTCGGACCTGGATTCCGCCCAGGTCGAGGTGGCGGCCGGGCTTCTGGCCACACAGACGGCCGTATCCGTCCTGGTGGCCCCGGCGGGCTCGGGCAAGACGCACACCATGGCCGCGTTCGCCCGGGCCTGGACGCAGTGGACCGGCGGCCGGGCCGTGGGCGTCACCCTGTCCACGAACGCGGCCCGGGTCATGGCCGCCGAGGGCATGACGCAGGCCGTCAACGTGGCCCAGTTCCTCGGCCGCCTCGAGGATGGCGGGTCCCGGGGCGCCATGCGTCTGACTCCCCAGGACGTGGTGGTGGTGGACGAGGCCAGCCAGGTCTCCACCGAGGACCTGGCGGCCGTCCTTTCGGTGGTCCGGGCCACCGGGGCCCGCGCCATCTTGACCGGGGACACGGCCCAGCTCGGCGCGGTGGACGCGGGCGGCATGATGCGGCTCATCGCGGCGGACCTGGGTCACTGGGAGCTGGCCGAGGTCCGGCGGTTTGACGCGGAGTGGGAGGCCCAGGCGTCCCTCCAGCTCCGCGACGGTCAGCGGGCCGCGCTCCAGGCGTACGACGCCCGGGGGCGGGTCCGCGGCAACCAGCGCCAGGCCGCCATGCGGGACGCGGTGGTCCTGTACGTCGTGGACCTCCTGATGGGCCGGGACGCCATGCTCCTGGCGGGCACGAACGAGGAGGCGGCCGAGCTGGCCGCCATGGTGCGGGCCGAGCTGGTCCGTCACGGCCGCGTGCCCGAGCAGCTGGAGGTCCGCCTGGCCGATGGCAACGGCGCCGGGGCCGGGGATCTCCTGCGGGCGCGGGAGAACTCCCCCGCGATCGACGCGGCCGGGCGCCCGGTCACCAACCGGGACACGCTGCGCCTGGACGGTACGACGCTGGCCGCCGGGGGCCGGGTGGCCCTGGCCCGGCGCCAGCTCCCAGACGGATCATGGTCCCGCCAGTTCCCGGTCTCGCTGGACTACCTGGCCCGCTCGGCCGAGCTGGCCTATGCCGGCAATGTCTACGTGAGCCAGGGCAGGACGGTGGACACCTCGCACGTGTACGTGTCCCCGAGCCTGTCCCGCGAGGCGTTCTATGTGGCCATGACCCGGGGCCGGGCCGCGAACACGGCCCACGTGGTGACCGGGCCGAGCCCGGCCCCGGGCCAGGAGCCCACGACTCAGGCGGATCCGCTGGCGGTCCTGGCCGAGGTCCTGGACCGGGCCTCCAGCGCCACCACGGCGACCGAGGCCATGCGGGAGGCCCAGGCGTTCGCCACCAACTCCGGCCACCTGCTCACGATGTGGAGCGCGGCCGTCCGGGCCGAGGCGTACGCGGCCGTGGACCGGGCTGTCCAGGAACGCCTGTCCCCGGCGGAGTGTGCGCGCTACCAGGCCGAGCCCCAGCGGCCGGTGTTCCAGCGCCTCGTCCTGGGCGCGGTCCTCGCGGGGGCCGAGCTGGACGCCGTGGTGGACAAGGCCGCCGGGCGTGACTTCACGGCCGCGCGCTCGGTGTCGGGCGTGATGCATGGACGCCTGGAAGCCGCCGGGTACCGCATGGGCCAGGCCATCCTCCGGGCGCCGGAGCAGGAGGCAGCCCCCAGTAGCACTCCAGTCCAGGAGCCAGTTGACGCTCCAGAGACCGCCCGGGGCCGCCTGGAGCCCTTGACGTGGGCGGCCCGGGTCCCCGAGGTCATCCGTCCCAAGGCCCGTAAGGTCGGTCTGGCGCTGGGGGAGGCACTGGACGCCCGGGGCCAGGAGCTGGCCGACGCCCAGGCAGAGCGCCCGGAGCCCTGGGTCCTGGAGACCCTAGGCGCTTTCCCGGCCGCGGGCTCGCCAGCGCTCCAGGCGGATTGGCTGGCCCGCGTCGGCCAGGCGGCGGTGTACCGGGAGGCGGCCGGGCTCACCAACCCCCGCCAGGTCGTGGGGCCGGTCCCCGAGGGGCACCCCGTGCTGGCCGCTGCCCACGCGGGCGCGGTCCGCGCGCTGGAGATCCGGGACCCGAACCAGCTCGTCTGGGCTGTCCCCCGGGCCGAGCTGGAGGCCACTGTGGCCGCATACGAACGCGTGGCAGCCACCGCTCCGCGCGAGGTCTCGGCCAAGCTGAGGGCAGAGCGGCAGGCCGAGGCGGACGCGCGGGCCCGGGCGCTGGAACTGCGCGCCCGGGGCCAAGCCGAGCTGGCCGCCCAGGCCGAGGCACGGGCCGACGCTGGCAACACCCGCGCCACGGAGCTGGAGGGCACGGCCGGGGTGTACGCGGCCTGGGAAGAGTCCACGGCGCCCCAGCGTGAGGCGGCCGACCTGGCCCAGGCCGAGCTGAGCCGGCGCGGGGCCGAGGCCGAGGCCAAGTCCTCCGAATCGGAGACTCCGGTGACTCCTGCTGGCCTATCCGCCCCGGTCAGCGCCGGGCCGGAACCGGAGGCTTATAGTTCCGGTCCCGAGCTGGAGGCGCCCGCGGCTGTGGCCGGGGGCCTGGACGCGGCCGTGGACCAGCGCCCCGAGCTGGACGCGTCCACCGTGAGCCCGGCCACGGAGGCTCGCCTGGAGGAGCTGGCCGCTCGCAAGGCGGCTCAGGCCGAGGCGGCCGAGGACGAGGCGCAGCGGGAGGCCAACCGCGAGGCGTACACGGCGGCCGAGCTGAGCGCCCCCGAGCCCGGGACGCCATCCGCCTGGGTCCAGGGACCGGCCACGCCGGAATGGGGCGGCCCTCAGGCCAGTGTGCCCGAGGCCGAGGCGGCCGAGGCGGAGGCGGGGCTGTAGACGCCGCAGAGCCTGTCGCAGTTGTTGTTGCAGTTGCAATTGTTGCAATTGTTGTGCCCTGTGACAACTTTCTCTACGGTGTCAAGGGCGCTCGCCTGCGGCTCCCGCCAGGCGCGGGCCATGCCCGCGCGCAGGGATCGAGGCCGGAGACGCGAAGTGCCTGACGACTGAGAGCGTGGGACGAAGCGAGCAAGACCACCAGGGCCAGGGGCTCAGCGGGAAATGTGCGGGGGAGATCCACGCCAGGGCGTCGGCTGTGCCCCGCCCTCTCGCGCCGGGGGCGCTGCCGGGCGCGGCGGCCGACGCCGGGCGGCTGTCCCCGCTTCCCGCAGGCCGGTGGTTGCTCGCCGTCACGGGGTCTCCGGCACCGCGCTTAGCCGATCAGTGCGGGTGACCCGTCCAACGGCGCCGACGATTCTTTCGCCGTGAAAGCACGCCGTCTAGGGCGCTCCCGTTGGTCGCGTCCCTTCGGGATGGCGCACGCGCCACCCTAGACTGCGCCCTCCCACGGCAAAGCCATTGGCACCTATCAGGTTGGACGGGGCAGGCTGGCGGCCGGGCGAACGGTTCGGGACCGTTTTGCCGCTATTGGTGTGGCTCATCCACCCACTCGCGCAGGGCCGCGCCGAAGATCGTGCCCAGCCGGTACCTAACCCAGCGTGTGGTCTCGTCGGGAAGCTGCGGAACCTCGCCGTAGGCAAGCACCGTGATCGCAGAGCCGTAGCCATCCTGCTCGATCCAGAGCTCCACGGCCCTTACGGCCGAATCCACCCAAGGTTTAAGAAGCACGGCATCGGATCGTCGTGAAGCGGCCACCCTTGGTGCGACCTCGCCGGTCAGAAGTGAGAGCCACTGCTCGATGTCACCAACGACCGCTTCATACATAAGCCAGGGAGGCGGGGCGTACTTCCACTTTCTACCTACAACGACGTGTTCCGTGGGAGCAGTCCACGGGCGATCGCTTTCCACGCAGCTACCCTACGGCCTGATCTTCTGGCAGTCTGGTCAGGTGACCGGCCCAGCGGCGCTGCCGCTGGGCCGAGTCTCGTCCGGATAAGGGAGCGAGCTTGACGGCGTTCTGTCACTGGCGCGTGCAGCCTACGTGCAGCATCGAATGGTTCCCGGTGGCCACGAGACGCTACAGCCGAGCGTGCAATGCCATGATCGCGAACGCGCGAGATCAAGATTTCCGCAGTTCAGCGTATATTCACTGTCACAGGTCACGTAGGAGTCGTGAAGAACCATTGAAGCTGATTCACCATGAGCGGGGTGCCCATCCAGATCTGTGCACCGTTGCTGACGTTACCGTTGTCGTCACCCACGAGCACCGGGTTGTTCGCGAGCCCCGTGTCGATGTACCGGAGGTTGGATGCGTACACCGGAACGAGGTAGTCGTAGGTGCTTTGGACGAACCACTGCCGGGAGCTGGCCGAGTTGCAGGCTCGGATCTGCAGCATGCCGATATCGGTATTGGCGTTATAGTTCGACTGATCCTGGCACCAGCGTGGGTCATTGTAGTATACGAACTGCCAGACTATGTTGTTGTTATACCGGGTATTCAGTCCGGACCCAGGCGCGAAAGGCCAGCAGTTCGTGGTGCAGTTCTGTCCGTTGACCGTGCCTATCTCGTAGATCTGCCACTTGTTTTCCAGGTTGTTCCCGCCAGCTTGGTAGAACTTGACCGGCGCACCGCTGGACCTGTTGTTGTTCCATAGGTTCTGGCAGTGGTGGTCCCAGCAGATGTTGACAACCTCCTGCGCGAAAGCTGCGGGAGCGGTTGCTACGGCGGCGCCGGTCCCTGCCCCGACGAGAAGCATCATTACCGCGAGCATGCGTAGTTTTCCGGGGAGTCTCATGCCGGTCTCCTTTCTTTGTCAGAAGGACAAGTCTGCCGTGCAGGGCACACCAGGGACGAAAGTCCTGTACTGCTAGGATTTAAATCTGGCATCATCCCCTTCCGGTACTTCGCCACCAGCGCAAGCATGGCAATGCTGCACTCCGGGGCACCATTCGTGTTCGTGAGCACGTCCCCCAGTCTGGGGGCCCGGTTCACGCGAAAATCTTGGAAATAACTCCCGCGCATACCCGCAGTCACAACCCAGGCAGCCGCCACAGCTGCCTGGAGAACACTGTTACAGTAGTTGCTCATGTAGCCGTGTGGTGAAGACCCATGCTTAGTGGCCCGCAGACTTACGTGGGCTCAGTACTCCTGACATCCTCACATAGAGAGTGACATAGAGAGGTAGTTCATGCAATGCCAGGGTGGGGTTTGACCGTGACTGGTCAGGTCCACAGCAAGGATCCGGATCGATCGCTTGCCGCTGGTGGAGCGTAATTGAGATGACCTGTTGTGGGGACAGCCCCAGAATGGGCCGGTGGGCCTTGACATAGAGGGTTTCGTCCGGGAT
>WNFG01012414.1_pt1 | contig 13350 bp, 13 predicted proteins | sample 5400431 | NCBI WGS metagenome assembly WNFG01 (sample SAMN13153346, study PRJNA577476) | soil metagenome | isolation source: 120 cm saprolite under Douglas fir tree site 2 hole 3 replicate 2 | place: USA:California | collected 2015-04-18
CCGGCCGCTGCCGTTGCAGCTTGGCTTGTCAGGCTTGGCAAACGGCCACCGCAGGAGGTGCATGGTGGCATCGTCGACATCGCCAGTATAGCACGCAGGATCACGAACGTCAGTAGTCTAGATACGCAAACCGGGATTGACGGTGACGTCTCGGAGCTTTCGATTGACCCGCGGCCGCAACAGCGCTAAGTCCAGTAGCAAAGCCGGCGGGTTTCAACTACCGCCGGTATGCTGTCTGCCAAATGCCTTCTCCACAGAGGCTGCAAACATGAGTCGCTATCAGGTAGATAAGCTGCTGCGTGATCTGAGACGAGATGATCAATTGGCAGCGCGGTTTCGCGACGATGTCGACAGAGTCCTCGATAACTATAAGCTCGAGGTCGAAGAGCGCGAGTTGCTGAAGCGCTGGGAAATACGAAAGCTGTATGATCGCGGGGTCAATCCGTTGCTGCTGCTGCTGGCGCATGGCCAGGCCGGTAAGCACATGCGGGATTACAGCACCGCGATGAACCCCGGGGGTGTTCGGGGAGGAGAATGAAACATGGCACAAATAGTCGCCGGGATTGCGTGCTCGCACGTTCCCTTCATGGCCTCGGAAGAGAACTGGCAGCGGCTGCGCGAGCCGGAACGTAACAATCTGCGAACCGGCTTTGCGCGTGCGCGTCAACTCCTCGAAGAGTCGCGGCCCGACGTTTTGATAACTTTCGCAGATGATCATTTCGACCGTTGCTTCTACGACAATCTGCCGGCGTTTCTGATCGGAGTGGGAGAAGAGGCCGCGGGCCCGGCAATAGCGGGTTTCGATATACCGCAAGTGCGTCTGCCGATCGCGGTCGAACTGGCACGCTTTATTTTGCGGGAGGGACTCGAAGGTGGGGTGGACTTCGCCTTTTCGGAAGAGCTGGCGCTCGATCATGCCGAGCTTGCGCCGATGATGCATTTGACGCCACGCTGGGATATTCCGATTATCCCCATCGTCGTCAACGCCTTCGCCCCGCCGATGCCGACGCTAAAGCGGTGCTTCGATGTCGGTGCGTTCGTTGGTGCGTGTGTCGAGCGCTGGCCGGAAAACCGGCGGGTCGCGTTTCTCGGCACCGGCGGTTTGTCGCACTGGGTGGGGCCGCCCCAGACGGGCAAGATCAATGAAGAATTCGACCGGTGGTTTCTCGATCGCCTGACCGGCGGCGGGGTTTCGGAAATCACGAGCCGTTATGCGCGATCTGAGGACCTCGAAGCCATCGCCGGCAACGGTGGTCACGAGATTCGCGACTGGTTGGCCGTGGCGGGAGCAATGCCGAGGCGGATGCAGCCGCGAGTGCTGGCCTATGAGCCACTAAAAGCCTGGTTCACCGGCACCGGCATCATGGCGTGGTCCTCATAAGATGGCGAAAGATGGCGAAGATCCCCAAAATCCTCCATGAACACATCAACAACGCAGCCTTTTCGGACAATGTCTGTTTGATTGGGACTGTCCTTCCCAACGGATTTGCGCAGGTGACCCCACGTGGCAGCACGATGGTGTTTGACGAGGAGCACATCGCGCTGTGGGAGCGCGGCAGAGGTTCAACCACCGAGAATCTTTCCAATGGGAGCCAGGTGACGATTTTTTTCAGGAAGTCTTCGCTGCGCTCGGAGGGTATCCTGCCGTTGGGAGGAATTGCGCGGTTTTATGGCATCGCCGCGATTCACAAGTCAGGACCGGTGCGCGAGGAGGTTTGGAATCGGTTGATTCAGCCGGAAAAGGAGCGCGACCCCGAGCAGAAAGGATTCGCAGTTTTAATCAAAATCGAGCGCGCCGAAGACTTGTTCGGCCAGCCACTGAGGCTGGACTAATAAAAGCTGTACTCCGACAGCCTTTCACGTCTGTCCACCGCCCGTTTTTTACATAGGGCGGGCGAAGGCTGGGTACGTCAGCGTTTGGAGTATTGCGGACGCTTGCGCGCCTTGTGCCGTCCGTACTTCTTGCGTTCGACTTCGCGCGGGTCGCGCGTCAGCATCCCGTTTTTCCTGAGCGTCGCGCGCAGCGCTTCGGAACTGGTTAGCAAAGCCCGCGAGATTCCATGACGAACGGCGTCGGCCTGCGCCGAACTGCCGCCACCGTTGACGCTGATTATAGCGTCGAACTGTCCGGCAGTTTCAGTCACTTCAAACGGTTCAAGAATCCTCATTCGCGCCGTATCCCGGGGGAAATAATTCTCGAGGGTTCTCTCATTGATCGAGACTTGGCCCGAGCCGGGCGTTAGCCGTACACTGGCGATCGCAGTTTTGCGCCGGCCGGTGCGTCGAATCACGTTTTTCTTTTCTGCCATCGTGGTGTAGTCGCCTCAATAGCTAGGCTGCAACGGCTGAGGTCGCGCAAGGCTCAGAGCGTAACCGCTTCGGGCTTTTGTGCCGCATGTGGGTGCTCGGCGCCGCGGTAGACTTTCAGTTTGGTGAAAAGACGCCGCCCCAGGCGATTCTTCGGCAGCATTCCGCGCACTGCCGTCTCGACCAGACGCTCAGGTTTCTCCTGGCGCATTTTTCCTGCGCTAGTAGTGCGGATCCCGCCAGGATAGCCGGTATGACGATGATAGAGTTTGGCCTCAGCCTTGGCGCCGGTCAGCCGCACCTTTGCCGCATTGATGACGATAACGAAGTCTCCGGTATCCTGATGGGGAGTGAAATCGGGGCGATGTTTGCCACGCAGCACGGTGGCGGCGCGTGACGCGACACGGCCTAGCGAACGTCCTTCCGCGTCGATCAGGAGCCATCGCCGGCCGCGCAGTGCGTCTTCATGGGAAACGCTTCTGGTTTGTTCCGTCAGCTTCAAGTTCCGCCACTCGTGACACGCCGCCGGTACGTATCGAGACAGTAAAATTGGCGGGGCCGATGGGATTTGAACCCACGACTTCCGACGTGACAGGCCGGCGTTCTAACCGGGCTGAACTACGACCCCACCGTGAATGATTCTTTTATCGCTTCCTGTTGACCTACACAACCAGCTTAGCCGTGGTTGTTGGATAAATCCGGGATAAGAACGGCGCGGGTTTCGCTAAAGGGCACGTATTCAGAATCGGAACTTGCGAGCGCCATCGGTATTGGCCTATTTTAAGCCGTTCGCTTGACCTCCTCGGGAGGCGAGCAGGCCACCCGGCCCTGGAGATTCGTAAAGACGTCCGCATATGTGGATTGTAAGTCTGGCCCTGCGCCGGCCGTTGACGGTTGCGGTCATGGCGTTGCTGATGCTGGTGCTCGGGGTGCTGTCGTTCACCCGGATGAATGCCGATATCTTTCCGGCAATCGATATGCCGGTAGTGGTGGTGGTGTGGAGTTATCCAGGATTGTCGGCGGTGGAAATGGAACGCCGGGTGGTGATTATCGACGAACGCGCCTCCGGTAGTGTGGTTAATGACATCGAACATATGGAGTCGGAGTCGATCGCCGGTGCTGGCGTGATTCGGTTTTATTTCCACTCGGGTACCACGACCGCGACCGCGATTGCGCAGCTCAACGCACTTGCCGAGACACTCCTGTTAGCCTTTCCCCCTGGGATGCAGGCGCCTAACATAGTTGATTACAACGCAGCTAACGTCGCGGTGGCGCAACTCAACCTTTCGAGCGAGACCCTCTCGGAGCAAGCGATCTTTGACTATGGCCTGCAGTTCATCCGGGTACGCCTTTACAGCATCGAGGGCATCTCGGTGCCTTCGCCGTTCGGCGGACGCAACCCGGCGATTATGGTCAACCTCAATCCGAGCCAGATGTACGCGAACGGATTGTCGGCCCAGGATGTCGGCAATGCGCTTACCTCAAGCAACATCATCATCCCCGCCGGGTCGGCCAAGATCGGCAATCGCGAATACCGGGTTGAATTGAACGGTAGCCCCAACGAAATCACCAATTTCAATCACCTGCCGGTCAAAGTGGTCAACGGCACGCCGGTTTTTCTGGGCGAGGTGGCGCCGGTGGCTTACACGCACATGGTGCAGACCAACATTGTGCGCATCGACGGGCAGCGTGCGATGGACCTGCCGATTTACAAGCATGCGGCGGCGTCGACTCTGACGGTGGTCGATAAAGTGCGCCAAATGATCCCGCTCATCCGGGAGATTGCGCCCAAGGGGATGAAGATTAACCTCGGCTTCGACCAGTCGGTGTTCGTGCGCGGTGCGTTGTGGGGTGTAGTGCGCGAAGCGGCCATCGCCGCCGGCCTGGTCGCGCTGATGATCCTGATCTTCCTCGGCTCGGCACGCAGCATGCTGATCGTGGTCCTGTCGATTCCGTTGTCGATTCTGACGGCGATCATCGCGCTGAAGCTTTCCGGCCAATCGATCAACATTATGACGCTGGGCGGACTGGCGCTCGCGGTTGGAATGCTGGTGGATGACGCGACCGTCGCGATCGAAAATATTCACCGCCATCACGCGATGCACAAGCCGTTACTGGTGGCGATTCTGGATGGTTCCAGCGAGATCGCAACGCCGGCGCTGATTGGTACGCTGGCCATCTGCATCGTGTTTTTCCCGGTAGTATTACTTTATGGTGTAGCACGGTTTCTGTTCACGCCGCTGGCGCTCGCAGTGGTGTACTCGATGCTGACGTCATACCTGCTATCGCGCACGCTGGTGCCCGCGATGGGCCGGTACCTGATGCCCGAAACCCACGAGGCTCAGCTCCGAGCAGGCCTGTGGGCGCGCTTCGCCGGCGGCTTCGAGGCAGGCTTCGAGCGCTTCCGCGAAGGTTATCGTGTAAGCCTCGGCAAATTCGTCGCGCGGCGCGGGTTCGGGTTGCTATGCGTCGCCATCCTCGTGGGCTCGTCTTTGTTCCTGGCGTCGGTGGTCGGACAGGATTTTTTCCCGCGGGTCGACGCCGGTATGATGAAACTGCATTTGCGGGTGCCGACCGGAACACGGGTCGAAGAGACCGAGCTAATTGTCGATCAGGTCGAGCGGGCGATTCGGCGCATCATTCCTGGAAACGAAATCGATCAGATAAGTGACAATATCGGGCTGCCACCATTCGCTTATGTGCTCGCTTTTTACCAGACTGACAGCGTCGGCCCGCAGGACGCCGATCTGCTGATCTCGCTCAAGCCCGAACACCGCCCGACCGTGCAATATCAGCGGAAAATCCGCGAAATGGTCGCGCGTGATTTCCCTGCGGTGGGAGCAGTCGATGCGGGCGATTCCCGGACTAACCGACGTGCGCATCCCGCAGCTCCTGGATTACCCAACGATTCGGGTCAACGTCGACCGGGTCAAGGCGCTGCAACTCGGTATCGACCAGCGGAAGATCGCGTCCGACCTGTTGACCTCGCTGGCAACCAACACCCTGCTCGCTCCCAACTGGTGGCTAGATCCGGTCAATGGCGTCAGTTACAGCGTGCTCGAACAAGTGCCGCAACATCTGATCGACTCGGTTCAGGCACTCAACAATACACCGCTCTCAGCGGCTGCTATGGACCATGCGACAGGAAGACCACAACTACTCTCCAACGTCGCCGCCATCCGTCAGGAAGTGGAGCCTGCGGTCGTCAACCATTATGACGTGCAGCGTGTGATCGATGTGGATAGCGGCGTCGAAGGCCGTGACCTCGGCAGCGCCGCCGCTGCAGTGCAGCATGCGATCGACCAGCTTGGACAATTGCCGCTCGGAATGCGGATTACCGTGCGCGGCCAAAGCCAGGCGATGCACGAATCCTTTTCCTCGCTCGAACTCGGGATCATCCTCGCGATCATCCTGGTGTATCTGCTGATGGTGGCGAATTTCCAATCCTGGATGGAGCCGCTGGTGATCATGATGGCGGTACCGGGGGCGCTCGCGGGGGTACTCTGGATGCTGGCGCTCACCGGCACGTCAATTAACGTCGAGTCGTTGATGGGCGCGATTATGGCGGTCGGTGTCGGCGTCGCCAACGGGAACCTCGTGGTAATTTTCGCCAACGAACTGCGCGAACAGGGTTACTCGCCAGGTGCGGCGGCGATCGAGGCGGCGCGGACGCGGCTGCGGCCGGTGCTGATGACCGCACTCGCGATGATTCTGGGGATGCTGCCGATGGCGCTGGCGCTGGGCCAAGGCAGCGAGCAAAATGCTCCACTTGGCCGCGCGGTCATCGGCGGATTACTGGTCGCCACCTTGATGACGTTGAGCATCGAGAACACTTAGATGGAGGAAGACCCCAGGGAGTACAGGCCGAAGCCGCCGGGCGGCTTCTTCTTTATGGGCTGGGTGTTGCTGGTGGCGGTAGTGCTCGGCTTGACCGCGGGGCTGGTGATGGCACGTGCCCGGCTGCTCAGCCGACAAACCACCGAGTTGGAACAACAACAGGAACTCGGCCCCCGGGTACTGGTGGTGCCGGTCCTCCACACGCCGCCGGTGCGCTCGATTGAGGTTCCGGGCACGATTCACGGTTACATAGAAACGCCGGTCCATGCCAAGATCGCGGGCTATTTGAAACGGATTTACGTCGACAAGGGCGATCGGGTGAAGCAAGGACAATTGGTTGCCCTGCTCGAGTCTCCCGAATTGGATCATCAGGTCGCCAACGCGCGCGCGACTTATGAGCTCGCCCGCATCACCGACCAGCGCAATCAGGCGCTGGTCCGCTTTGGAGTCGTTGCGCAGCAGCAAGCTGATAATGCGCGCGGGCAAATGAAGGAGGCCAAGGCGGCGCTTGATCAACTGATCGCGACCCAGTCCTATGAAGCGATTCATGCGCCGTTCAACGGAATTGTCACGGCGCGCAATGTGGATCCGGGTGCGCTCGTTCCTCAGGCCACCAGCCAAACGGGGACGGTGACTCCGATAATTTCGATGGCGACCCTCTCCTCGCTCCGGATTTACTCAGATGTGCCTCAAAGCACCGCGCCATTTATCCGTAACGGTGACCCAGCGACTGTAACCGTGACCGAATATCCGCAACGAGTCTTCGCGGGCACAGTTACGCGTCATTCCAATGCGCTGACCAGCGCAACCCGGACGATGCTGGTCGAGGTTGATTTGCCAAACAACGACCAGGCGCTCTATCCGGGGATGTACGCGACGGTAAAGTTCCAGGTGAACGTGGCGGCAGGGGCGCCAATGGTGCCCGACGACGCGCTGATTTTCCGCGATGGGAAGCCGTTCGTCCCTGTCGTCCGCAACGGCCATCTCAAACTAGCGCCCGTGAACCTGGGTTATGATGACGGCGTCAACGTTGAAATCACCGCGGGCGTCACAGAACAGGACGTGGTGGCCGTAAATGTTGGTCAATCGGCCCGCGATGGCGAGCCCGTTCGCGCGATCACTCTGACGAGCGCACACTGATCGTCCGGTTGACGGCTGAGAGGAATTATGGTCGATTCTTCTTGCCCATCGGTCGGGCAAAGATCGTGCACGAGGAGGTGGCAAATGGTCTGGAGCAAGCCTACATTCGTCGAACTACGCTTTGGCTTCGAAGTTACCATGTATATCTGGAATCGTTGAGATACGGTGAGGATGCCGGACGGCCAGCGCCGAATCGGCATCCTTTGCCCGCGAACGCCGAGACGGCCTCCGGGGCGAAAGTTAGAGTCCGTTCAAAACCCGGCACTCGAGTTCACCTCCGTCGTTTCAGATAATCCACGAACCGCCAAATGAGGATTCTCGTCCTTGGCGCAGCGGCGGGTGGTGGCTTTCCACAGTGGAACTGTAATTGCCGCAACTGCCGGGGTCTGCGTGAAGGGTCACTCAATGCGAAAGCGCGGACCCAGTCGTCTATCGCAGTCAGCGCCGATTCACGGAGTTGGGTCCTCGTCAACGCGTCCCCTGACATTCTCGCCCAACTCAAAGCCCTCCCGCAGCTTCAGCCCGCCCGCCAGCTCAGAGACACCGGCATAAGCGCAGTCCTCCTGGTCGACAGCCAGCTCGACCATACGCTGGGTCTTGCGATGCTACGCGAGGGTAGTCGGCTTGAAGTCTATTGCACCGCCAGCGTACGAGCAGACCTGATTACGGGTAATCCACTGTTTCGCATCCTCGAGAACTACTGCGGCGTTAACTGGCACGAGATCAAGCTCGAAAGTGGTGGCTTTCGGATACCGGGGATTGAAGATATCGAGTTCACTGCGGTTCCCGTGACTAGCAAGGCGCCCCCTTATTCCCCGCATCGTGACGCTCCACGCGAAGACGACAATGTCGCTCTGATGATCACGGATGCCGCTAGCGGCCAGTCCGCTTTCTACGCGCCTGGGCTGGCTGCGGTGGATAGCAGGTTATGGCAGTGCATGAGCCGGGCGGCTTGTCTGCTGATCGATGGGACGTTTTGGACAGATGATGAGATGATACGGCTCGGCGCGGGCCGCAAGCGCGGACGCGATATGGGTCATCTGGCCTTGTCGGGCGAAAGCGGAACGTTGTCTTATCTGCGCCGTCTCCCCGACGTCCGCAAGGTGCTGATCCATATTAACAATACCAATCCGATTCTCGACGAAGACTCCGCGGAACGACGTGAAGTGGAGCGAGCTGGTGTCGAAGTTGCCTACGATGGTATGGAAATCTTGCTCTCGTAAGGGGGGCTCTTGAGCCGTTCTCCAAAGCGTAGAATAAAGTATGCCGACTGAACCCTGGAGCAGGGCTGAATTCGAACGGCGCTTGCGCGCCAAGGAATCCGGCTATCATACCCATCATACATTCCATCTCATGATGAACGAGGGCAAACTCACGGCCGCGCAGATTCGTGGATGGGTCGCCAATCGCTTTTATTATCAGTTCAGCATCCCGATGAAGGATGGTGCCGTCCTGTCTAACTGCCCCGACCGGGAGGTGCGGCGACTTTGGATTCAGCGTATCCTCGACCAGGACGGAAGCAGTGGCGAGGCCGGAGGTCTCGAAGCGTGGATTCGGCTGGGCGAGGCGTGCGGCATCAGCCGTACGGAGTTAATATCGCTGCAAATGGTGCTGCCCGCAGTGCGTTTCGCGGTCGATGCCTACGTAAATTTCGCCCGCACTCGTCCCTGGGAGGAGGCGGCTTGTTCGTCACTTACGGAGTTATTCGCACCGCAAGCGCATAACGATCGCCTGGCCACCTGGCCGCATCATTACAGATGGATCAAGCCAGAAGGACTGGAGTACTTCCGCTCGCGCATTTCACAGGCGCGGCGCGACGTCGAACACGCACTGACTATCACGCTGGACTATTTCACGACGCGCGAGATGCAGGAGCGGGCTTTGCACATTCTGCAGTTCAAACTGGATATCCTGTGGGCATTGCTGGATGCGGTCCAGGCAGCCTACAGATAAGTTACCGGGGCGGCCCGCTCTGATGCCCCAACTGAGCGTCGCTTATGAGCGAGCATGAACTGAACATCCAGCCAGGCAATCCGTTGTGGTTGCTGGCTGAGTTGACTTACCGGTGTCCTCTTCACTGTGTCTACTGCTCCAATCCAGTGGAATACCGCCGCTACCAAAGTGAGTTATCAACAGACGCCTGGATAAGAGTACTGCGCGAGGGACGCGAGCTGGGCTTTGTGCAACTCGGATTTTCGGGCGGCGAACCGCTGGTGCGCGATGATCTTGCCGTGCTGGTCGGCGAGGCTCACGCACTGGGGTATTATACTAATCTTATAACCTCAGGAGTCGGGCTGAACGAAATCCGCATTGCGGAACTGCGCCGCGCGGGACTGGATCATATACAGCTCAGTTTGCAGGACTCGACCCGCGAACTGAACGATTTCCTAAGCCACAGCCGCACCTTCGAGCTTAAGACCAGGATTGCTCAACTCATTAAACAGCAAGGCTATCCGATGGTGCTCAATGTGGTGTTGCATCGGCAGAACCTCGACCATATCGAGCAGATCCTGTCGATGGCAGAGCGGCTGGGCGCAGACTATGTCGAACTGGCCAATACTCAGTACTACGGATGGGCATTTCTCAACCGCGAACATCTGCTTCCGTTGCCTGCGCAATTGGCGCACGCCGAGGAAGTGACGCGCCGTTTTCGCGAGCGCGTCGGCTCTAAAATCAAGGTCTATTTCGTGGTGCCGGACTATTATGAGCAGCGGCCGAAGCCATGCATGAACGGATGGGGTGCGGTTTTCATGGTAGTCACTCCTGACGGCATCGCGCTGCCGTGCCATGAGGCGCGGATACTGCCCGGACTCCAATTCCCGCGCGTCGAAGAGCATCCTCTGCGATGGATCTGGTACGAGTCGCCGGCCTTCAACCGTTTCCGCGGCTTCGACTGGATGGGCGAGCCCTGCCGCTCATGCCCCGAGCGCTTCAAGGATTATGGCGGATGCCGCTGTCAGGCATACTTGCTGACTGGCGACGGCGCCAACACCGATCCAGTCTGCGAACTGTCACCGATGCACCGCAAGGTAGTCGATGCCGTCGAGCGGGTTCGGCAGCAGGTAAAACCAGCGCGGCCGCTATTTTTTCGTGACGATGCTAACTCGCGTGCACTAACTTCGAGCTAGCATTCCCGGCCGAATCACGCATGACCGCAATCGACTGGACCGCCGCACAACTGCCGACGATCGTTGAACGGCTAACCAACGGTCTGACCGTTATCGCGCATGCTGCGCCCAAGTCACCACTCGTCGCTGTTTACGTCGGCTACCGGGCCGGCTCGCGTGACGAGCCGAGGTCCAAAGCCGGCTTGGCGCACCTCTGCGAACATTTGATGTTTTCCGGGACAAGGAGGAATCCGGGCTCCTACTTCGCATCGTTCGAGCAGGCTGGCGCGTCATGGATGAACGCATTCGTGAGAGAGGATTATAGCGCCTATTTCGCGACGGTGCCGGCCGCGTCCCTGGACTTCGCTATGTCGATGGAGGCCGATCGGATGGCCAACATCGCCGAAGCATTAGATGCTGACAAGGTTGAACGCCAGCTCGGCGTCGTCGTCAACGAACTCCGCCAGCGGGAGGGCGAACCCTACGGCTGCACGGCTCGTGTCCTTGCTGAGCTCGCGCATTCGTCCGGCCATCCGTATGCCCATCCGCCCGATGGTTTGATAGCAGAGCTGGGCAATATATCGATCGACGATGTTCGCGTGTGGCTCGGATCGCTGCATTCCCCCGCGGAAGCGACCGTAGTCGTTGCCGGCGATATGGAACCCCGGCAAGTAATCGAAACGGCGAAGCTTCATTTCGGCTCGGTTGCGCCTAAATCAGGGGTCCCTCGGCCAGCGCCCCCGGCTATCGATTCGACGGTCACGTCAGGGCGTCAGATTGAGTTGCCAGTCAAGTATGGCAAGCTCTGCATCGCGTGGAACGGCGCGCTCTTTGCCTCTGCTGATTACCCAGCGCTTGAGGCCGCGTGCGACATTCTCGCTGGCGCGAAAGGCTCCAGGTTGTGGCATCGATTGCTGCACGCCAAGCAGCTCGCAAGCGAGGTCGCGGTGGAATTGCGCCCTCGCGAGTTAGGCTCACTGGTGGTGTTGTCCGTCACGGCGCGGATAGGAGTCCCCTTAGGCGCCGTCGAGGCGCTCGTACGGCGCGAAATCGAGCGGCTGTCAACGGACGGCCCCGAGCCGCGCGAATTGGACGTCATGCGCCTGCGGCTTTTTGGAAAAATGGTGCGCGGCTTCGAACGGGTCGGCGGACCGCAGAGCAGGTCTGATGCGCTTGGCCTGGCGACGATAGTGGGCGGGACGCCCGACTTGCACCGACAACGCTTGTCCACCCTGGCCGCGATGGGGGCAGATGCCGTGGCCGCCGCCGTCAGCCGATGGCTGGCAGGCAAGGGTGCAGTTCTGGAAATGCGCCCGGCAACTGAAAGAAGTGGCCCCTGACACGGTTCAACCTACCCGTCCGTCGGGTTCGCCGCGGTGGAGGCGCCCTTTCGAGTTCGTCCTTGAAAACGGGCTTCGGGTCCTTTTCGTCCAGCGTGAGGAGTCACCTATCGTCGAACTTAGATTCGTCATCGACGGCGGTTTTGCGGCCGACCCCAATCAACGAAACGGGCTGGCCGGACTTGCGATGGCAATGTTTAGCGAAGGCTTTTTACGCGTCGATGATGTTCAAGTTGGCTTTGCCCTGGAGGCACTCGGCGCGGTGCTTCATGGTCAACTGACGGCAGACGCGGCCGTCATCGGGATGTCGGCCCTCACCGCGAACCTTGGCGACGCGCTGAGCATGTTTGTCAATGTGCTCACGCACCGTCAGTTCAAACCCGAGGATGTCGAGTCAGTGCGGGCAAATCGACTCGCACTGATCATCCGTGAACAGCTCAGTCCATTCGATCTCGCGCTCCGCATCCTGCCGCCGATGGTCTATGGGACAGACCATGTCTACGGTCGGCCATTCAGCGGCTCGGGCATCCAGCAGGATCTTGCCGCCATCACTTACGACGACTTGCGCAGCTATTACGCCACGCACCTGATGCCGCAGCGCTGTACATTAATAGTCGCTGGATCGTGCGAAACGGCTCATCTGCACGCACAGCTCGATGAACAATTCGGACAATCGCGAGCCGTAGCCCGTGTTGAAAGGACAGCTCCGGCAACCGAAACCACCGCAAACGCCCCCTCGATAATGATAGTCAATCGTCTGGGTGCCGCGCAGACGGCGCTGGCCGCGGGCTTTTCCACGCTTGCGTGTAATTCCAGCCACGCCGACGCCCTGATGGTTGCGGACACGATTCTGGGCGGAATCTTCACCTCCCGGCTCAACTTGAGCCTGCGCGAAAGCAAGGGCTGGACTTACGGTGTGCGTTCCTCACTGGTAGATGCCCGCCTGCAGGGCTTGTGGCTGATTCGAACCGTTGTTCGCACGGACTGCGCGGCGCAAGCGATGGCCGAAATCGCGGGCGAGATTGAAAACCTGGCCGGACGCCGGCCGTCCACGCCCGCGGAGTTTTCTCGCGCCGTCGACTATCTCGCCGCGCGAATACCTTCCAGTTACGAAACCTGCGCCCAGATGGCCGATGCGCTCGCGCATGACATCATCTACCGACTCCCTATTGAACATCCACAAAACCTTTCAACTCGCTTGCGCCACTTGCGGCCCGACGACGTGACGGAGACCTGCCGGCAAATTTTGGCCGCAGGAGGTCCACGATGGATGATCATCTGTAAGGCCGCCGAATTGCTTGATCAAGTGCGCAACGCCAATCTGGGGAACATCGAGGTCATTGATTTTAATAGCGCTTGGTAGTCCTAGCAGGGGGCGGAAAAACCCATTTCTTCATGAAAAATCACTCCGCACCCTGCGATCAAACTGGCTTCCTTCCTTTTTGATTCGCACCTCGCGGACTCGTTAGCTCGCTCCGCCTTCGGCTCCGCTAGTGCTAGTGTTTACTTCTCCCCCGCTCGGGGAGATTACAGAGAGGGAAAGCAGGCTGCGGAAGGCCTTTTTCCGCATCTGCTAGAGCTCGGAATGACTGAGCTGTCTACTGTGCGCGTTCGGTTGC
>WNFG01003377.1_pt1 | contig 13346 bp, 14 predicted proteins | sample 5400431 | NCBI WGS metagenome assembly WNFG01 (sample SAMN13153346, study PRJNA577476) | soil metagenome | isolation source: 120 cm saprolite under Douglas fir tree site 2 hole 3 replicate 2 | place: USA:California | collected 2015-04-18
TTATGAGGCACCATCATGAAAACAAAGGTTTTACAACGTAACCATAGCTTTTGGACCGGTTTTGCGGCTGCCCTGGCGGCAGGAGCGGTTGCTTCTGGTGTCATGTTGCTTCTCAGTACCACAATCGGCGGTGTCTCACTACCAGAAGTTGTAGGCTCAGAGCTGACTGCTCTTATGCCACCTCCCCTGTTTAATTTTCTGCATCAAACGATAGGCGCGGATGCAAAACATATCTTCTTCTATGGCATCCTGGTGGGCCAGTGCCTCGTATTTGCGCTCGGCGGGGCGCTTTATAATCGACGTATCAATCAAGAGAACCGGTTTTTGCAGTGGTATGATGGGCTGCTGCTCGCGCTGGTGCTCTGGCTTTTTGCGGGATTGATCCTGTTACCGCTCAGCGGGGCAGGCATTTTTGGTGCGAGTCTCAGTGCGGGATATCTTGCCGGTTTGCTGAGCCTTGGCATAGTTGGCCTGGTCTTTGGCCTGCTGTTCGTGCTGCTCCAACGTTTGATCGCCAGGCAAATAGCAGCTCGCGATGTGACGGGGGAGAAGGCTACTGCTCTAGATGCGGATGAAGAGTCATACGGAGCATTATCGCGCCGTGCCTTATTAAAGAACGTTGCCGTGGCGGCAGCCATCGTCTTAGCGGGTGTGGGGGTCATAAAGTTCATTACATCGGGGATCAGTACATCAAAGGTAGCGGTGGGTCAGCTAGTTGCACATTATAAGAGTAAAATCGTGCCTCCGCCGCAACCAAACTACGGAGAGCTTCACCCGGCGCAGTTCCTGTCACCTGCAATCACTTCAAACGACCAGTTCTATGTCGTCTCCAAAAATCTTTACGCCGATCCAACAGTCAATGGCAATTCCTGGAGCTTAATGGTAAATGGACAGGTTGACAGCCCTTTTACGCTCACCTACCAGGAAATGCTGGCGCAGCCCATGAAGCAGCAGTACGAGTCGCTGATGTGTGTCAGTAACGAGGTGGGCGGCTCGCTCATGAGCAATGCGTTGTGGGAAGGCACTCCCCTGGCGGATCTATTACAGCGCGCAGGCGTAAAGGTCGGGGCAACCAAAGTAGTATTCCACGCGGCTGATGACTACACCGATAGCATTCACCTCACAAAAGCGCTTGAGCCGACTACCTTGCTCGCTGTGCGCATGAACGGCGTCACCTTGCCGCAAGGGCACGGCTTCCCTGTGCGTATGCTGGTACCCGGTATCTATGGCATGAAACACTGCAAATGGCTCACACGCATCGAGGTTGTGAACTATGATTTCCAGGGCTACTGGCAACAGCGCGGGTGGAGTGATGCCGCGCCCGTGCGCTTGACTTCGCGCATCGATACTCCTTTAGACGGCACATCAGTAGCTGCCAATCGCATCACCTATATCGCGGGCGTCGCGTTTTCAGGGAACAAAGGCATAAGTGAAGTTGATGTGAGTACCGATTCCGGCCAGACCTGGCAGCGAGCCACGCTCAAACAGCCACAGTCGGATCTAACCTGGGTGCTCTGGGAACTGGCGTGGCAGCCAAAAGCGGGCAGCTATGGCGTGGTTGTTCGCGCAATCGACCTGGAGGGTAATGTCCAGGACCCCACTGAAGAAGCCCCACTCCCAAATGGGTCATCAGGCTACCATAGCATCTCAGTAAACGTCTCATAGACAGTACTGGTTTTGGTGCCTTGCAAAAAAATCACCTAAAAATGTCCGTTTCAAGCCTTCTTGTTGATTATAGTAAGTGAAGGCACATCACACAGAAAACGGAATAGATTGCTGATTAGGCCAAAATGGTAACAGACGTTCAGGGGGTAGAGCGTCTGCGGGCACGAGATGCACAGGCCTTTCGTTCTTTGATCGAACGGTTAGAACAGCCCATCACTGGGTATTTGCATCGCCTCGTAGGTGACCGAGAAGTGGCTCTGGACCTTGCACAAGATACTTTTGTACAGGTTTATAAAGAAATAGATAAGACGTCTGAAGATCTCGCTCTGGACGCCTGGATCTATCGTATTGCCACGAATTATGGTCTACGTTACCTGAACCGTAAACGCCTGAAACAGTTTGTGCGACTGGAAAGTCGCGAGGACTTTGATCAGAGCCTGGCAGTCGCTGGCCCTGAAGATCAGGCCGAAACTCGTATTCTGGTGCATCAGGCTTTAAACATGTTGAAGCCGATAGATGCCGCGGTGTTACAGCTTCATTACGGTGATAATTTTACCTACGAAGAAATCGCCCAGGTCGTGAATATGAGTGCGGAGGCCGTCCGTAAACGAGTTGCTCGTAGCGTAGAGAAGTTTCGCGAGGTGTATGGAGAAAAGATGCCCTCGACGAAGACCAATCATGCAGGTGCTCAGCGTAGAGAACCCAAAAGAGGCGATGCATAGCATATGGTAAGTACTACAAAATGGATACAAGCCAGTGATGGCAAAGAGCATCCTGAAGACAGTATATTACTGGCCTATATGCGCCTCCAGCAACTTGAGGATTGGCCGAGAATCAACCAGCATATTGATGTCGAACTGTGCCCACGCTGTCGCCGCAAATGCGACGAGCTGGCACAGGTCAGTGCTACGCTAAGCGTACTCAGGCAAATGGCAGCGTACCAGCGCTATCCCGAGCTATCGGCAGCCCGTACATATGCGCGTATACAGGAGTCCGTAAACAAACGAGCTCCTTTGCAAGCATATCTACACTGGGCCGGTAACCGGCAGCGTCCCAGGAAGTCGCCTGTTCGCCTGGTTAGCCTTCCGGTTGCATTCGGGCTTGCGTTACTCTGTGTAGTACTGGTGTTAGCTGCCCATTTATCCGGCGGGTCGTTACCTGGGTCATCTCAAGGGCATGTGAGCCCTGGTCAGAACAATGCAGCGACCTTGCAGCCGCAGTATACAACACCAGCGCCGCGTCCGGCTTTGACTGTTACTGCGGGAGCAACTACAACCCCGGCTCTGACGTCAACTGCGACATCCACAACCGGGCCGCAGGCGTACCTGATGGTATGTTCGACCGCTGCCGACAATGCTCAGTTGCACCTGGTTATCTGCGGGTTCAACTTCGAGCCCTACCACAAGGTGGCGCTGGTCGTCGATGTGCCTGGAAGGCCACTGGTTACACGACATCCTGTGTTTGTGGATCAGAAAGGTGCATTCCATGATGGATGGGACATCTATAATTGCAAATACCTTCCGGTTACTGTTTATGCAGAGGATTTCACCGCCGGGACAGGAAATTATGCATATACACTGGTGAATATCGCGTTTGCGAATTGCCCTGTAGCGACTCCAACTGCAGGGCCAACAATTGGAACTAATACTGGGATCTGAAGGCATCATCTGTCTGCGCTAAAGGAGAAGGCGCTTCGACAGAAGGGGGCTTAAAGCAAGAAGCAGTCGCAACATCGATAAATCAATGGTTCGGTGTGGAAAGGGAGAAACTATTATGCAGCGACAGTGCGCATGGTGCTTACGTTTAACGGATGCCTTTGGAGAACCGACATCTGCGCTACCCGTACCGAAGATCTATGAAGCATCTCATGGTATGTGCAGGGTATGCGCTACTCTCTGGTTGGAAAAAGTTATGCAGGATACAGAAAAACAGGCTGTGCTGCGTCCCGTAGCAGCTTTAGCCGAGGTAAAAATCTCTTACTAAGAAGATAGATATACTTTCTCTGTATTTGGCGGCGCTAAGCGTTGCCAGGAGGGCCGGATCGGGCTCATTAGTGAGCGAGCTGCATATCCTCCCCCCAGGACGCAGCAACGATTCGGCCCTTTTAGCTCTGCGGAGAGTGTATTGCCCCACCCCCGGCAACCTCTCCGTAGAGCGGCCGTGAGCAGGGCGACCCTGAGTAGCCTATGAACGATGATTCCGTTCCTTTTGTTTTTGTTTGTGCCTTTTCGTCCATAGCTTCCTCAAGGTCGCCCGCCGTCACTCACCTTTGGTTTCGCTATAGATGATCGCCCGTTTCACCTGCTCGATCAGGTCGGTCACAGGAATACCGCGTGGGCAAGCATCGGAGCAGTTGAAGATGGTGCGGCAGCGCCAGACGCCTTCACGCTGGCCCAGGATACCCAGGCGTTCCGCGCCGCCCTGGTCGCGGCTGTCGAAGATGAAACGGTGCGCATTTACGATTGAGGCTGGCCCAACCCAGTCGGGATTTCCCCATACCGAGGGGCACGAACCTGTACACGCGCCGCACAGGATACACTTCGTGCCTTCATCGAAGCGAGCACGTTCCTCGGGGCTTTGCAGGCGTTCCGTTCCTGGCTCTGTATCGTAGTTGATCAAATACGGCTTGATCGACTTGTACTTCTCAAAGAACGGATCCATATCCACAACCAGGTCTTTGATAACCGGGTAGCCCAGCATTGGCTCAATGGTCACCCTGTTACCTATATCGCGTATCAGCACCTTGCAGGCCAGGCGATTGCGCCCATTGATACGCATCGCATCTGAACCACAGACGCCGTGGGCGCAGGATCGCCGGTACGTGAGTGTGCCATCCATAGTCCATTTAATGGTATTCAATGCATCCAGCAGGCGATCAATCGGGTCGGCCTCGACACGAAACTCATCCCAGTAAGCCTTACTCTCCTTTTCGGGATCAAAGCGCTTGATACGCACTAATACATTCATGCTGATCTCCTTAGTACTTTCGTTCCTTGGGCTTGAAGATGGGATCATCTATCAGCAGCACATCCTTGTAGTCGAGCCGCACATCGTGGGCCTTACTACCTTTGTAAGCAAGGGTGTGCTTGAGCCAGTTTTCATCGTCGCGCTTGGGATAGTCGGTGCGGTAGTGCGCGCCCCGGCTCTCGGTCCGCGCCAGCGCCCCGTGGGTGGTAGCCTCAGCACAATCAAGTAAGAAACCAAGCTCGATTGCTTCAACCATTTCCGTATTGAAGGTTTTTCCCTTATCCTGCAACTGCACCCGCGTGTATGCCTCTTGCAAACCATCGAGCGTGTCGAGTGCATGACGCAGGCCGGTCTCGTCGCGCTCCACAAATACCCGTGCGTCCATCTCATTTTGCAGTGTGCTGCGCACACGAGCCGCCGATTCGCCGCCGGTAGAACTGTAAAGGCTATCCACCAGCTTGCGTGCGAAATCTTCTGGCTGTGGTGGAAGTTGTACGTAATCGTTCTCGGTGATGAATTTTGCCATATGCTTACCTGCGCGGCGGCCAAACACGATCAGGTCCACCAGCGAGTTGGTGCCAAGGCGATTGGCGCCATGCACGGAGACGCAGGCTACCTCGCCAGCCGCGTAGAAGCCCGGCAGCGGCGTCCACTGCGGATCAATGACCACGCGAGCATCGAGGTCGGTTGGAATACCGCCCATTGCATAGTGCGCCGTGGGTTGTATCGGTACAGGCTCCGTGATTGGCTCAACGCCGAGATAGTTTCGCGCAAAGTCGGTGATGTCCGGCAACTTTTCGTTAATCACCTTCGCCCCCAGGTGCCGCAGGTCCAGGTACACGTAGTCCTTGCCGTCGACGCCGCGACCCTCGTGGATCTCCTGCAGGATACAGCGCGAGACGATATCGCGCGGGGCCAGGTCTTTCAGAGTCGGCATGTAGCGTTCCATGAAATATTCGCCCTTGCCGTTCAGTAGTTTGCCTCCCTCGCCACGCGCAGCCTCACTTAAGAGCACGCCCAATTTATAGATGCCCGTAGGATGGAACTGGTACATCTCCATGTCTTCCAACGGAATGCCCCGGCGGTAGGCGATTGCCATGCCGTCACCCATGCAAGCAAAAGCGTTGCTGGTGACCCGCCAGGCGCGGCCATAGCCGCCGGTGGCGAAGAGAACGGCTTTAGCATGGAATGTATGAATCACGCCTGTGCGAATCTCGAGCGCGACAACGCCGCAAGGCCGCCCTTCGTTCAGGAGTAGATCCAACACCAGGTACTCATTGAAGAAGCGCACCTGGTTTTTGATGGCGTTCTGGTACATAGTCTGGAGAATCATATGCCCGGTGCGGTCGGCAGCATAGCAGGCGCGGCGCACCGGAGCCTCGCCGTAGTTGCGCGTGTGTCCACCGAAGCGGCGCTGGTCAATGCGCCCGTCTTCAGTGCGGTTGAACGGCAGGCCGCGATGTTCCAGTTCGTAGACGGCATCGATAGCTTCCCGCGTCAGAACCTCTGCGGCGGGCTGGTCTACGAGATAATCACCGCCTTTGACCGTATCATACATATGCCATTTCCAGTGATCTTCTTCCTGGCTGCCGAGCGCCGCGGCCACGCCTCCTTGCGCTGCGCCTGTGTGGGAGCGCGTGGGGTACACTTTACTCAGCACGGCAACACTGGCATTTGGAAGCTGCATAGCGGCCATCAGGCCAGCACCACCTGCGCCGACAATGACCACATCGAATTTATAGTACATACCTGTAACCTCGTTTCATCCTTTATATATACTCTCCTCGATGCTTGAGGCGGGAGACGGGGGCATGTAGCAAGAAAGTATATGGATTGTAAGCTTATTATACTGCACGGCGGGAGCAAGGCGCAAACAGAGGATACTTGCTATCTTCTATTCCTCCTTTCACCAACCTGACTGACGCTAGTCAGTAGCCGCGCAGCGGCGTTGGTTGGTGTCTTGCAATAGCTCAGCCTGTTGAAAAATGCTGTTAAAGACTCATCAATAGAGAGATGCCTTGTGTTTCATCACTCTTGAGTCATCTGAACCAATCGGGAAGGAAAAAGACCACGACGCCGTAAAATGCGGGCAAGCCAGTCGAAAGCAGCCAAAAAGAAAGCAGAAAGGGCCTTTGCTGGTCCGGGACGATGTCTCCATCCTCGTTTTTTCAGCAACCGCTTCAGATTTTGTCCCGCCGCTCGCATCAATGCTTCACAATTGACCCGCTTCAGTTCACGCAAGCGGAGCCGTCGCATGCCATGCCAGTCCTTGCCTTCTGCGAAAAGCGGTTCCACCCACACACTGCGCTTGCGCAGGGCTTTCTTGTAGGACTCGGTCGGTTGATAGGCACGCACTCGATCTAGATACGCTTCATCCACACTGCGGCACAAACTACGTCCCTGCTTATTGGGGGTACACTGGGCTCGCAGTGGGCACGCGTTACAGTCCTTGACATACGCCCGGTAGCGGCGTTGTCGGTCCGTGGATTGCCCCTGCACAAAGTGCAGTTCTTTGCCTGCTGGACAGATGTAGATATCGCGCGACGCCTCGTAACGGAACCGCTCTGGACTAAAAAATTCCGTGCGGTGGTCGTGATCGGGCAGGGGGATGTAGGCGTGGATATGCTCCCGTTCAATAGCGGCAATGTTGTGCTCCGTGCCGTACTTGCGATCACCGGTCACTTGCCTTGGCCACAGCTTCCAGCGAAAGCGCACCCGCCACAGCAAATCCAGCATCGGTTGGTTGTCCATCACCTCCGACGGGGTCACCAAGACATTGAGGATGATCCGTGCTTTGCCACCATCCACGACATAGTGGGTGTGGTAGCCCATATCCGCTCCACCCTTGGTCAGCATGAGGGTGGCATCGGGATCGGTGGTGCTCACGCGCAGATCAGCCATGCGTTGATAGCAGCGATGGGTGACACTGCGATCTTGTGCTCCCAGCTGCTCGATCCAATCATGGCGCGCTTCATTGTGCTGGGCGAGGGCTTCCTGTTCCTGCTGGGAAAGTGCAACTGGCAGTGGCGTCGGCAGAGGTGTCTCTTCCCGCTCAACTGGCTCATTGGAGAGACCTTCGGTTTGCTGCGCTGGTTGAGTGCTCTCCTCCGGCAGTGCTTCTGCCTGAGCTCTGAACAGATCAGCCAGGTGTGCCTCGACAAAAAAGCGTGGTTTGAGCGAGTCAACTGAAGCATTGGCTTGTACTTTGGTGCCATCGAAATACAGCTCTTTGCCCCACACCAGCCCTGCGGCTTGACATTGCTCGACAATCGCTTCAAAAAAGCGACGAAAGATATCGACGCCATAGCGTTCGCGGATACGGGTCAAGCTCGAATGATCAGGCAACGGCTCATTCAGATTGTATCCCACGTACCAGCGCACGCTGAGTTTATCGGCCACCAACTGCATGAGCAACCGCTCTGAGCGGATATCTTCAAAGAACATCACCAATTGCAGCTTGAAGAAGACCACCGGGTCAATGGATGGGCGACCACCATGAGCATAGGTCTTTTTGACGAGGTCACGCACAAATGACAGATCCAGGACGCGATCCAGGTGACGATAGAAATGCGTCGCTGGCACAAGCTCCTCCAGCGAGACCACCGCGATTGGCGTGAAGAGACGCGCTTTCGTTCCCATCATAGCAGTAGCCTTTCCCTTCAGACAGTCCAGTTGAGCATACTTGATCAACACCTGGGGTACGTATTTTTGCGCTCACCCTTTGCGGAAAAAATGGTCACACTTGCTCAGAGGATGGTAGACAGATACTGGCTGTATTAACTGGCGGGCTGTTCGACAGCAGCCCCGACGTCAGGTACGAGTATATCGATGGCTGGGGGTAGCTCATGGCCGGCAGTAGTCTTGACCATTCCGCTATCGGGCTAAACATGGGGCGCTTGCTTCAAGATGCGCTAGAGGAACGGCCCTGCTGGGTGTACAACAGCGATTATGACGCGCACCCGTACCCTCCCCATCGGAGGGTAACGGGTGCAGGCTAGCCTCTACGAGCGTTTTCAGGCCATCTTGGAGGTTCTTGCATAACCCCTCAAAACGGTGCACTACTGGGCTTGGCCTCGCCACAACCGCTCTTGTGGGCAATCGGCAACATGGAATGGCATGTGGTCCAGCGCCTACGCACGTACCAACCCCAGCGCAAGCCGCCTGTGATCGTGGTGCAGGAGGCTCTCTTTCCGCTAGAAAGACAAGCTACAGAACCCGCGCCTCCAAGTCCGGGCGCATCACCACGCTCTCCTGCTCATTCGGGTCGGTCCGCGCTCCCACGAAGACGGCCGGGGTCGCGCTGCGGTTGACCGCCACGTGGGGCACCCCGGCCGGGATGTACAGGTAGTCGCCGGGATGGGCGACCTCGCGGTGCTGGAGCTGATCCCCCGTGTACAGCTCCACCTCCTCGCCGCTGACGAAGTAAAAGGCGGACTCGTGCTGCTCGTGGATGTGGGCTTTGGTCCGTCCACCGCGGGGCGGTAGGGTGACCGAGCCGAGCCAGAGTGCCCGCGCCCCCACCGTCTCCGCGCTCACGCCCGGCGTGTAGTTCGGGCCCTGCTTGCCCACGTAGCTCTGCCCCGCGTGTACGACGCAGCCGCTGGTCGCCCGCTTGGCCTCTACAGTTCGATCAACAAAGTGCCTGTCATCGGACGGAGTTTGCTGACTCATCCTCTTGTCTCCCTTCTTGTGACCCTGGACGCACGAATGCATCCTCTTGCTTGTCGTCTGTCTGATGCCCTGTCCATACCGTCAAAGCCTCTTCACTGGTAAGCTGCACTGCTCTCTCCAGGAGATCCCATGCGTGATCATCGTGCTGATGGACATGGGGTAGGGGCCCAGCCAACTGAGGCGGAAACGCGTGCTCGACCAACGAAGAGCGCCCATGCGTCTGCGGGCTTCTGGGAAGGCCCGTGGTCCTCGTGGGACCGATGGCGACCGACTTGACGCACGCCTGCGGTGATTCCCATGATGTCTTGCATCCCTCCCCCTTGCCAAATAGCGTCCACCATAGACGGCGATAGAGGACAGGGCGAGCTGCTTATACGTTTCATACCGCTCTTGGTCCAGCACTTCGATTTCAACCAGTACGTAAGCCGACATATCGCACGCTCCTAACCATCAATTTCTACTTCAGCCTCGCAGTTGACCGGCGCATTGAGCGGGATGAACATGCCAATCGAGGAGCGCGCATGGGCTCCCACCGCTTCTCCATAGAGTTCAAGAATCAGGTCTGAGTAGCCATTGGTAACTAACGGCGTCTGGTTGAAGTCGGGGGCCACATTGACCATCGCAAACACCCGCAGCCACGCAGTCACGCGATCCAGATCACTCAGCGCCCGCTTCAGGCTGCCCAGGTGCGCGAGAGCGACAAGTCGGGCTGCGTGGTATCCCTGCTCTACCGTGACCTCAGCACCAACTCTGCCGAACGGTTCAGCGATTGTCCCGTCTGGATTCTGTGGGATATGCCCCGATATGTACGCACGATTACCACGCACGCGCACCCAACTGAAAGGCATGTTAAGACCTGCGGGAACTTTCAAAGGCTCAGGCAGCACCAAGCCCATTGCCTGTAGTTTTGCTTCGATTTGTGACATTGCAGTCCTCCTGCTACGCCCAACGGTCGAGTTCGGCGGCTGGGATTAGGTTAGGGCTTGTTGGACACGTTTCACAACCCCGCGCAACCGATGAACTGGCTCATTGGCGAATACCAAGCGTACATATTTATCGCTGTTGGCACTGCCCCAATTGACCATCGGCGTAGCAGCGATTTTGCCTCGTGCGAGCAAGTGTCTTGATGCGGTTGTGCTATCGAACCCGAATTGCGAAACACCCAGAAACAACGACCAGCCCATGCCATGTTGATCAAACTGGTTTGCCTTATGGTGCAGCGTGCGCTCACTGGCTTCGGTTTCTTTGGCTCGTTCCGCAGCAGTCTCGCCAAAGAGCACGACGGTCCTGAGCTACTCATATGCCTTCTGTTCCGGGAAGACGAGTATATTGCTGAATCTTCTGCCAGTCATGTGTGCGCTCTCGGCGCTCACGCCTGCTTCGGGGCACGACTTTCACCTCGTCAAACTGGATGGACTAATCATAGCATACCGTGTTTCGTGCCTGTTTTCAAGGTTTTACCCGCAAAGGGTGAGTGCAAAAATACGTACCCCAGGTGTTAATCAAGTATGCAGTTGAGTACCCTTGCTCTGGATCTACCGTCAAAATGGGTTGATTTTCTCGACCTGATGGAAGTCAAAGACAAAGGGTGTCGGCTTGCCCCAGTAGGAAATCACCACAGTCACTTTCTGCTGTTGCCTGTTACTCTCCCTCACCGTCCCCACAAATTCGGTGAAGGGACCTTCAACAATACGTACGCTTTGGCCTGGGGAGAAAGGGAACTTCGCCTCCTCAGGCTCCTGCATGCCAGACGGATCGGTTGTCATAGATGACTCCTCTTCCCTGATCTTGAACCTACGTCTTCTTTGGGTTGATTCTAGCTAGTTTGTCAAGGAAAGGGATGAGGCAAGGATTTGGAACATCTGCTTTGAGGGATTTTTCAACAGGCTGAGCTGATAGGCGACGCAGTCGTCCTATCACACCTTATGCACCTGCTTTCGATCAGTTCAACGAGCGCGAGGAAGTAGAGCTGCCTGCTCTTGTACCCACGCGACTGCCGTTTGCACAAACAACGTTGCTCCGGGGGATGCCGTTGCTTGCGACCTGACAGCGAGTCCGATCTGCAACTGTCGTGGTGGATCAAGCGGAATGCCACAGATCCCCTCCAGCTTTTCAGGGAGCATCATGCGCGGCAGAATCGTGATGCCGAGTCCTTCACGGACCATCGCGACAATGGTGGCGCCCTCACTTGCTTGATAGCGAATGGGTGGTCCATGCTTCCCGCGTTTCTGATCGAACATCTCTGGAACTTCACATCCCGTCCTTGGCATAATCAAGCGTTCTTCACGCAGCTCGTTGACCGTGACGGAAGTTCGAGCATGCAGGCGGTGTCCTCTCGCAACGAACACCTGCATTTCATCGGTCGTAATCAGGGTACTCTCCACTTCTTTCGCGGGATGGTGCACGAACCCGACATCAATCATGCTGGTGCCAATCCACTCCTGCACTTCTTGGAGGGTGCCTTCAAAGAGCGCCACTTCGATATCGGGATACTGCTGTTGAAAATGGGTGAGCACGCCAGCAAGCAAACGTGGAGAGATGGGCGGAATACTTCCCAGCCGGAGTTTGCCCTTGGCCAGCCCACGTGCGGCCTTTGCTTCTTGCTGGATGGTTTCTGCATGTGCCAGGAGCGCACGCACGTGTGGGAGGATCGAGTGTCCGACGTTGGTGAGCGCCACCACGCCTGTATGGTTGCGCTCCAGCAGGGTCACGCCTAATTCGCTTTCGAGAGCCGCGAGAGCGTGACTCACCGCCGATTGCGTCAGGTCAATCGTATAGCCCGCTTCCGTGAAACTGCCCGTTTCGGCAACTGCCACAAAGCTTTGGAGTTGTGAAAAGTTCATATGCATATCCCTCATACTCTCATGACGAACATGATTTGCATTCATGGTACCACATCAAGTATACTCATGACAAACGAGAAAGACAAGTGGCCTCGTTCCGGCTTTCGATCTCCAGATGAAGGAGAGGTGTCGCGATCCGTGGGTGGTGCAAAGCCCCGCCACGGATCGCGAGAGGCAAGTCCTTGCTGTACTCGTTTGTCATTCCACGCCTGTTGGAAGATTTGTCTTAACCGTACATCCGTTCAACCGGACATGCAACAAAGAGTTTGTCGCCTCTCGAGCCGGGAAAGGAAGCAGGAGAGGCAAGGTTCAACATACTCTAGGATACTGCTGGCGAACTCTCTCTGTCTGCTCCCTCTCCACGCAGTGGAGAGGGCTGGGGTGAGGCCGCCGCCCTTTGGATTCGCCAGCAGTATCCTCTAGGGATTGCTCGATGCTATCGCTCTCATACAAAGGAGAAGAAATATGCAAGACACTCGACACACTGATAGGACAACGCTTGTTCCAAATGCTGAGTTCGCCCGCCTGGCCAGCGATGAACAAATCGCGACGGCGGTTGCCGCACTCACCGCGAACGGCATGGCCGCCGAGGTGGTCACCAGCGGTGCACAGGCCCGAAGCCGCGTCCTCGACTTGTTGCCGGAGGGCGCTGAGGTCTTCACGTCGATGTCGCGCACCCTCGACACGCTCGGCCTGAGCGAAGCAATCAACGAATCCTCCCGCTACCACCCGCTGCGATCGCAGTTGAAGGCGCTGGATCGACAGACGCAAGGGCGCGAATGGCGCAAGTTAGTGTCGAGTCCCGAGTATGTGGTCGGCAGTGTGCATGCCGTGACGGAACAAGGGCAGGTGCTGATCGCCTCAGCGAGTGGCAGTCAGCTTGCGAGCTATGTCTTTGGTGCCGGCCACGTGATCTGGGTGGTAGGCGCACAAAAAATTGTGCGCGACCTGGGCGAGGGGTTCCGCCGCGTACGGGAATATAGCTATCCGCTTGAGCACGAGCGTATGCATGCCCTCAATGGGCTTGGCAGCTTCGTGGCGAAGATTCTCGTGGTCGAGCATGAACGGCCAGGCCGCATCTCGGTTCTTCTGGTGAAAGAAGCACTGGGATTCTAGTCGAGCTGGTCCCCTCTTGCCAGCAGTAATGATGGGTTGGGGTTGAAGAGGCGAGGGATATAGCATTTCAACGATATATCCCTC
>WNFG01003385.1_pt1 | contig 13328 bp, 11 predicted proteins | sample 5400431 | NCBI WGS metagenome assembly WNFG01 (sample SAMN13153346, study PRJNA577476) | soil metagenome | isolation source: 120 cm saprolite under Douglas fir tree site 2 hole 3 replicate 2 | place: USA:California | collected 2015-04-18
TTAACGTCAACGGGCAGCGTCCCACTAACAACAATTTCCAGTTGGAAGGCATCAACGCGAACGACGTAAACCTTCCCATCTTGGACAACGTGCCGCTGCCCAACCCCGATACCATCCAGGAGTTCAAGACGCAAACGTCGCTCTATGATGCGTCGTCGGGCCGCAACGGCGGAGGCAACGTCCAGGTAAATCTGAAGAGCGGCACAGCTCATTATCACGGAGACGCCTACGAATTTTTCCGCAACAACGCCCTGAATGCGAACGATTTCTTCTTCAACGCGGCAACGCCGCAGGTCCCTCGGCCGGTTCTGCGCCAGAATCAGTACGGCGGTTCGTTCGGCGGACCCGTTCCGAAAACAAAGGACTTTTTTTTCTTTGTGAATTATCAAGGAACGCGAGAGACGTCTGGGATCTCCGCAGGAACGGTGCTGAACTCGCAGATTCCGGTTCTGCCGGCGACTCGTGACGCGGCCACCTTGGCGGCGAGGGTTCTTCCGGCGGGCTTCTCGGGTTCGCAAATTAATCCTGTCGCCCTGGCCTACTTAAATTTGCCAGCGTCGAGGTGCCCGCTATTCAATGACGGAAAGTTTTGTATTCCAACCGTGGCCCCGACCTTAAACAATCCCAACATCGGCAACGTGACGGCAAGCAGCGTGGGAGCGTTCCAAGATGATCAGTACACCATCACGGTCGACAAACAACTAACGGAAAAGGATAAGCTGACCGCGCGGTGGTTTTTCTCAGACAACAATGCTTCGCAACCCTTCGGGACAGGCGCGAACAACGTGAATAGCCTTCCGTTTGCGAAAGGGCTGCCGGGCTCAAACCGCTTTCTAAAACTGGGTTGGACACGCGTCCTCTCCGGCAACGTCGTAAATGATGCCCGTTTCGGATTCAGCCGGTTCTTTTTCGCTCAAGACCCTTCCGAGCCGATTACACTCGCGGACATTGGAGCCACCCGTGGCAACTCTGCGCAGTTCCCCGCTGCGTATCAATTGATTATCACTGGTGGTCTTCCTTTGGTCATAGGGACGGGCGTCAATGACAACCGAGGCGGGGCGTTTAATACGTTTTACGGAGCAGACGACCTTTCTATCACGAAGGGAAAACACTTGCTCCGTTTCGGAATGGATGTCAGCCGATACCAACTCAATCGGTTCAACAACTTTGCGCAGCGCGGCAGCGTCACTTTCAGCAACACGGCGGCAGGAGATGCATCACCAGGTTTTCCGAATCCCCCGGCGCTGAGCGGTTTCCAGAACTTCCTATTGGGCCGCGTGGATACCACGCAGGCGGAAGCCGGTTTCTCAAGTTTTCACTTCCGGGCCTTGGATTTTTCCGCCTACATCCAGGACGACTGGAAAATTAAGCCGCGCTTCACGCTGAACCTTGGATTGCGTTGGGAAGGAATGAGCACCGCTCATGAACTCAATAATTTTCTTTCGAACTTCCGGGGTCTCGAAGACGGGCAGCCAGGACCGATCAGCATCATTCACCCCTCAGGAGCCGCGAACGTCGGCACGCCTGGAGTTTCGAGTTGCACGCTGACAACTTGCTTCAGCGCGGGAAATTTCGCGCCCCGGGTCGGCTACGCCTGGGACGTATTCGGTAATCAGAAGACCGTAATTCGCTCCGGATACGGCATCTACTATCAGCGCGTCTCGAACCAGTCTCTTCTGCAGACCGCTGGCGGCTTGCCCTTCTCCGAAGCCATCAGCGCGCAGAAATTCTCCGTGACGCTGGCAAATCCGTTCCCGAGCATCTTGCCAAATTCCGCATTTCCACTTTCGACTGATCAGGTGGTGCCCGCGCTCATTGGCTTTAACGGAACCACGGGTGCGCCCATTTTCCAGAGCGCAAGCGGAGGGCCGCTCTCGGGCAACTTCTTCTTCCCCATTCGGAGTTTCCGCCCGCCGTACGCCCAACAATGGAACTTTAACATCCAGCGCGATCTTGGGAAGGGATGGTTGCTGGAAGTGGGATATGTAGGCACCCGCGGTTCGCACCTGCTGGGAACCGGCCGGCCCGGAAATCCGGGCCGGATCTGCACAATTGCCGCGCCCTGCATCCTTCCGCCTTCCATTGCTGGAAACCTGAACGTGCCCGCGGGCACGCCGTTTGTAACCAAGAACTCAGACGGAACCATCGCCATCACGGGGAGTACTGCAGCAAACCTCGACGCTCGGGTTCCGTCGCAATTCCTGGGACTTGCGAATTCCCGCGGATTCTTCGCGTTCCAGGACGGCAGCTCGACGTACCACGGGTTGCAGTCCACTTTAAGCCACCGGTTCAGCGGTGGCCTTTATTTCCAGGCCGCCTACACGTATTCGAAATCCATTGACAATGGCTCGGGATCGGTCTTCGGTGATGAGCTGAATGGCTTGACGCAATTTGGCGACCTCTTGAACCCGAGCGGTCAGCGCGCGGTTTCGGATTTTGACCGCAGGCACCGCTTTGTTATCAGCTACAACTATGATTTACCGATTGCGAGGCTATTCCACGGCCGCGGGCCGAGCAGGTTGGTGAACGGCTGGGCCGTCAATGGAGTAACCATTTTCCAGTCCGGGTCGCCAATCACAGTCTCTGATGGCTCAACTTTTACGCTCCAGGATCTTGAGGGGATTAACGGGACCAATTTTGCGACTCTTGCGCCGGGTGCCACGCTGGCGTCGGCGGTCCCTTCTGGGGGTGTCGAGAGTCGCCTCGGTTCTTTCCTTAATCTGAACGCTTTCACGCCTGGCGGCAACTGCGTGAATAACCAGAATGTTCTGGTGCCCTGCCAGATCAACGGCGCGCCAAATCCCGCATCCGCCGGCGCGGCCATAGGGAACGTTGGGCGCAATACGTTCCGCGGCCCGTTCCAACAGAACTGGGATCTATCCATCACTAAGAGGACAAAGATCACCGAAGCCACTTCGATGGACTTCCGCGCCGAATTCTTCAACGCCTTCAACCACCCGGTATTCTCGGGTCCGCAATCCGGCGGCTTTGGATCAGCCACTGGCAATTTAGGGCTAGTCAACATCGCAAACGGATCGAGCGCCATTTTGGCAACGGCTAACCGTCCCCGGATCATACAGTTCGCGATGAAGTTCAACTTTTAGTGTCCTGCGATTGGTATTTCTATCTTGCTTCCTGCTCCGGCACAGTGTTGGAGCAGGAAGTCTTGGACAGAACGCGAAGCGAGCGCGTCGTTCGCAGCCCCAACCGCGGGCACACGGGCTCGGTGAGTGTTGTTGTGTGCCACAAAACGGGGAGCTACCGCGAATATGGCAGTGCCGCGCTTGGCACCGTGATCTAAAGGAGCATGAGGCGTTTGCCATGGCTCGAATTCAAACCGCGTACGGACCATTTGATTTGCGACCGCAGTTTGCCGGGAGACATGCCGGTCCTTTCTTCGAGATTGAGGCCTGGATGCCGAGTGAAATCAAAGCCATCTCCCCGCTGGTGAACCATTTGATGCGATTGATCGAGGGATCCCATTGCGTTTGCGGTGAGGAACCCTCCGTTCAACTCGCACTTATGGAGGCCCTAAACAACGCAGTGGTTCACGGCAACCATATGGACCGCGAAAAGTTGGTTCAAGTTGTTTGCTGTTTTGAATTGGGAAAGGGCGTTTCCGTCGTCGTCAAGGACCAAGGACAAGGATTTGACCCGAACGCGGTGCCCGATCCCACGGCTGCCGAGAATATCTTCGCCGACCACGGGCGTGGCATCTGGGTGATGAAGTCCGTGATGGACGAGGTTTCTTTTGAACGCGGCGGCACCGAAGTCCGCATGCGGAAGGCACCGACACGCCAGCCGGGAACCGAGTGTGAGGCGCCAACAAAATAGTCCCTCAGCGCAGCAAATAGCGCTGAGCACTGCGCCGCCGTTGTCGGCAGCCGAACGAGTCAATTCGTCAAACAAGAGAGGTTGACGTGTTGAAGATCACCAGGACCGAAACATCAGCAGAAGAGAAATGGACTCTGCATGGCCGCTTAGTCGGGTTGTGGGTTAGCGAACTGAGAAGGTGCTGGAAAAAGACCCATCGAAGCGACAACAAACTGAAGTGCATTGTCGATCTCAATGACGTCACGTTTATCGATGAGAAGGGTGAGAGGCTCTTGCGAACCATGTCAAAAGAGGGCGTGCAATTCATCGCTAGCGGTATCTACATCAAGTATTTGCTTCAACAGAGGTGTGAAAGATGAAACCACGAAGGGACCTAACTGTGTCGCCGGAATTCATAGACGACGTCGGTAAACAAGAAGCTGCGATTGCTTGTGCCTACAGCCTTTCCGACCAAGGAGACATGACTCTCGTCGCGGCCGCGAAGAACGAGAATCGTCAAGCGTTTGAAATTCTGGTCGAACGCCACGCGCGAAGGATTTTCTTTGCGGCGCGGCGCATGACCCGAACGCGAGAAGACGCCGAAGATGTCGTGCAGCAGAGCTTGCAAAAAGCATTCGTCCACCTGCACCAATTCAAAGGGAAATCTTCCTTTTCCACCTGGCTAACGCGTATCGCCATCAACGAAGCTCTCATCTTCCTGCGGAAGGGTCGTGGGCTGCGTGAAGTGTTGATCAACGATTCCACCGAGGGCGAGGAAGCACAATTCGCGCTGGAGATCCCTGATTCAGGTCCGAATCCCGAAGATAGCTATTCACAGCGGGAGCGGCAACGAATTCTGTTCTCTGCTTTGAATGAGCTGCCGCACGGAACACGGAGGGCAATCCAGTTGCGCGAGCTTGACGAGCGATCGACGGAAGAGACCGCCCGAATCATGGGAATTTCCGGTGGCGCGGTAAAGGCTCGAGTGTTTCAAGGGCGAAGGAAATTGCGCGCGAGAGTGAAGCGCTATGTCGAATCAGCTTGGGCGTCCGGAAGGGAGGCTTCACACACGATCGGTAACACCACACATGTCTCCCAAGATAAGGTCGGCTGCAATGCGTGTGGTTAAAGCGGGGACGAAAGGAGGCTCCTATGGTGACGTTTCTGTTTGTCTCACTATTGGCGCTCTTGGGCTTTCTGTGTTTCACAGGCCCGGGCGGCATTATCGGCCCGAGGCATCGTCACTGAATCGAGTTCGTAACGACACGATTCCGTCGGGAGAGCGGGTTGTCGGCCAAAGTCTGTTTGGTCGAATTGGTTTTGTCGTTAGGCAACGAAATCCAGCAAGGGAGAAAGAAAAACATGATTCGGAAGCTTGTTGTGGCAGCAATTCTTGGAATCCTAGTGACCGCTTCGGGAGCGATGGCCCAGGAAGGACACTGGCAGGAAATTAGCGCCCAAGGAACAGGATTCTTTACGAAGGATTCGAGCGGAAATGGAATCAACCAGCATGCCACGGACGCCGGTGGCTTTCTCCTGAGCTATCGATATCACTTCAATCGGTGGCTAGCGGCTGATGCAAGTTACGGCTACGCCCGGAACACACAACAAAATTTCACTTCCTCTGGCCCATTCAACGTTCAAGGGAATGTGCACCAGGCTACGGGCGCGCTCGTCGTGACAGTTCCGCGCCGCGTTTTCAGAGTCCATCCCTATTTTCTCGCGGGCGCCGGCGCCCTCGTGTTTGACCCTACGGGTAACGCGGGCGGATTTGTTTCCGGAGCGCAGAGCCAGTCCAGGGCAGCGTTCGTGTATGGCGTTGGCGCGGACTATGACCTTAGCATCCACTTCGCACTTCGCGCCGAATACCGCGGTTTTGTGTACGGCCGTCCAGATTTTGATCTGGCCTCGCTACACTCCGGTGCGACCACGCATTCAGCCGAGCCCTCCGCCGGTATCGTCTTTCGCTTCTGAACCAACGGTACCGTCATTTGGCCACGGGTCCCGACTTACCCCGGCCGGGATCCGTGGCGCGGAGTTGTCAGGGGTCTGCTGAGATCGAGAGGAATTCAACCGCGAAAGGAGAGGACTCGGGCATGAAATTGAAAGGCAAGAGAAATGTGACTTTGGAGCATGACGCAAGTCCCATTCGGCCTGACGCAGAGGATACTTCTGCAAACCACGAACCAACTCAGGAAGAAATCAGGCGCCGCGCCTATGAAATCTATCTTGAGCGTAACGGCCTCCCAGGCGATGAGCTTGATGATTGGCTCAGGGCCGAACGTGAGCTCCAAAAGGTCGCTCTTTTCAAACGAGGCTGGAATCGTCTTCAGAAGCAGCACCATCCCGACTCCGAGGACAGAAATTGACATTCAGCGCATGGGAGCAATGGGAAGGAGAAACCAATGGCGATGCTGGTGTTTCTAGCAACCATGGTCGGCGCAGCCCTCGTAGTGGCCGCGGTCGCGCACATACGCCGATCGCGCGAGAACAAGGAGCCGATCCAACTTGGTGTAGGCAGGAAGATCCATTCCTGGGAATTAAGGATCAAAAGGAGGAGATCGTGAATTACGCCGCTCGCTTTCTGATTGGCGATGTACTGCGACAGCGCACTGGCGCCGTCTTCTTAGTCGTCGCCGCCCTCGGCATTTTTGTCTCTGGCTGCAACAAGAGTCAGGCAACAACAGGGACGCCTGTACCGGAGGTCGAAGTGGCCACGGTAGAACAACGCGACGTCCCCGTGTACAGCGAATGGGTAGCGACGTTGGACGGATACGTGAACGCCCAGATTCGACCACAGGTTTCAGGCTACATCGTCAGGCAAAACTACACAGAAGGTTCGCTCGTTCGCAAAGGCCAAGTACTGTTCGAAATAGATCCCAGGCCCTTCACGGCAGCCCTCGACCGCGCAAAGGGCGATCTCGCGCAGGCGCGAGCACAACTTGGCAAAAGCACCCTTGATGTGGAGCGCGACACGCCGCTTGCAGAAGCCAGGGCTATTGCCAAGAGCCAATTAGATAACGAGGTTCAGGCCAAGCTTGGTGCCCAGGCCGCCGTCGAATCGGGCAGGGCGGCCGTGGAGCAGTCCGCACTCAACCTCGAATGGACCAAAGTCACCTCGCTGATAGATGGAATTGCGGGGATTGCACAAGTCCAGATCGGCAATCTGGTCGGACCCAACTCCGTGTTGACTTCCGTTTCGCAAGTCGAGCCTATCAAGGCTTTTTTCCCGATCAGCGAACATGAATATGTCCTGGCGCAAAAGAGCAATGCCAATTCCAGCAGCCACACTATCCGCTTTTTCGGAAACCCGGTGGAACTGATCCTGACGGACGGCAGTCTCTACACGCACAAAGGCAAAATCCTGCTTGCCGACCGGCAAGTGGATCCCAACACGGGCACGATTCGCATCGTTGCTGCCTTCCCCAATCCCGGCAACATTCTGCGGCCGGGCCAGTATGGACGGGTGCGCGTCGAAACCAGCATGAAAAAGGGCGCTCTGCTGCTACCACAGAGTGCTGTGGCGGAGTCGCAGGGAAGCCATCAGGTGGCGGTTGTGGGCAGCGATCACAAAGTCAGTATGCGCGCCGTAAAGCCCGGCGAGACGGTCGGGACGATGTGGGTTATTGACGAGGGTCTCAAGCCGGGTGACCAAGTCGTAGTCGAAGGATTGCAAAAGCTCAGAGAAGGAACTCTCGTTACACCGAAGCCCGCACATTTCTCCGGGGAAGGAAACTGAGCTATGTCAAAGTTCTTCATCGACCGTCCGATCGTAGCGATGGTGGTCTCCATCCTTATGGTGATTGTGGGCGCGGTCACCATCACAAGCCTACCCGTGGCGCAGTTTCCTAACATCGTTCCGCCGGAGATTAGATTGCAGGCTACGTTCGTGGGTGCGGACGCGAAGGCCCTCGAGCAAGCCGTGGCCACGCCGATCGAGCAGCAGGTGAACGGCGTGGACAACATGGATTACATGTATTCGTTAAACGCGACGGGCAATTCGCAGGTGACCTTAAACGCTGATTTTGATCTCAAAACGGACCCCAATATTGACCTGATTCTCCTTCAATCGCGCGAGCAACTGGCTGCCGCTCAGCTTCCGCCCGAAGTTAACAACTATGGCGTCACCATCAAAAAGTCAACGTCCGCACCGCTCATGCTGGTCTCATTATCGTCACCGCACGGCACTCACGACGAAAGGTTCCTCGCCAACTACGCGACCATCAACCTTAACGATCCCGTCGCGCGCTTGTACGGCGTCGGCCAGACGCAGGTTTTCGGTGCGGGGGATTATGCCATGAGGTTGTGGGTGAAACCTGACCAATTGGCGAAACTGAACATTACCGTCACTGAAATCGTCAACGCCATCCAGGCGCAGAACAAGGTTAATCCGGCGGGCCAACTCGGCGGCGAACCAGCCCCGGCGAACCAGCAATTCACCTATTCCGTTCTCGCGGAAGGCCGCCTGACTTCGCCGGAGGAATTCGAAAACGTCGTCGTCCGTGAAGCTCCGGATGGCGGAATCGTCCGAGTAAAAGACGTCGCGCGGGTCGAAATGGGAGAGAAGGATTACAGCATTGTCAGCCGCTTGAATGGCCAGCCGTCCGCAATCATCGCTGTCTATCAGTTGCCCGGTTCCAACGCGGTCCAGACAGCCGAAGGCGTCCGGAAGCTGATGGCCGAGATGAAGCAGCGCTTCCCGCAGGATATGGATTACGCCATAGCCCTTGACCAGACGGCAGCCGTTACAGAAGGCATGAAGGAGATCATCGTAACCCTCGTGATTGCCATCGTCCTGGTCATCCTTGTCGTCTACCTCTTCTTGCAAGACTGGCGCGCGACGCTGATCCCGATGCTGGCCGTGCCCGTCTCTCTGGTGGGCACGTTTGTTCTCTTCCCTCTCTTCGGTTTTTCCATCAACACCCTTTCCATGTTCGGACTGGTGCTGGCTATTGGCTTGGTGGTGGACGATGCCATCGTTGTCGTCGAAGGCGTACAGCGCCACATCGAGGAGGGCCTGCGTCCCAAGGATGCGGCGCGAAGAGCAATGGAAGAGCTTTCCGGCCCTGTCATCGGTATCGCCCTAGTTCTCTCGGCGGTGTTCGTGCCGACAGTGTTTATCCCTGGCATCACTGGCCGGCTCTACCAGCAATTTGCTTTGACCATCGCGATTTCCGTAGTTCTCTCGGCTTTCAACGCCCTCACACTCAGCCCGGCGCTTGGCGCGCTACTGCTCCGGCCAAAGAAGGAAAGCCGCGGGCCGCTGCGAAGGTTCTTTGACTGGTTCAATCGTATTTTCGGGCGCGCTACGGAGGGGTACGTCCGCCTTTCGGGAGGATTGATTCGGAAAGGCGCGCTGGCGCTGGCGGCACTCGCAATTTTTGGTGTTGGAGGGATCGTCTTTGCCCACTTCCTGCCATCCAGCTTCCTACCCGATGAAGACCAGGGTTATGTCTACATCAACATGCAACTTCCTAATGCTGCTTCGCAGGAGCGGACCGCGGCAGCATCGAGAGATATCGAAAAAATCCTGAGCGAAACTCCTGGGATCCAGTACTACAGCAGCGTGATTGGCTTCAGCTTGCTCAGCTATGTCCGCACCACTTACAACGCCTTCTATTTCGTCACTTTCAAGCCGTGGAGCGACCGCGAAACTCGAGCGGAACAGTATCAGGAAATCAAGGCGCGGTTAAACCAGCAGCTCAGCAAGCTTCCACGAGGGACCGCTTTCAGTTTCTCCCCGCCAGCTATACCTGGAGTCGGTACTTCTGGCGGATTTCAGTTCGTGCTGGAAGATCGCGCAGGACGGGACGTTCAGTTCTTGTCCAACAACTTGGCCAAATTTATGGCGGCGGCTCGTAAGCGTCCCGAAATTGGCACGATTGCCACGACATTTCTACCCAGCGTGCCCCAGAAATTCGTCCGAGTGGATCGAGAAAAGGTGCTGAAGCAAGGGGTAGCCATCAATGATGTTTACCAGGCCATTCAGACTTTCATGGGCGGTCTGTTCATCAATTACTTTAACGATTTCGGCCGTACTTGGCAGGTGTACGTGGAAGCGGAAGCTGCTTACCGGTCGGATCTGGCGAACCTCGGGCAGTTCTATGTGCGCAACAACAGAGGGGACATGGTACCTCTTACCGCGCTGACCAAATTCGAGTCGCGTGACGGCCCGGAATTTACGATGCGTTACAACGAGTACCGGTCAGCGCAGATCAACGGCAGTGCTGCGCCAGGCTACAGCTCAGACCAAGCCACCGCGGCCCTGGAAGAGGTTTTCAAGCAAACCATGCCAGGGGAAATGGGTTTTGATTACATGGGCATGTCCTATCAAGAGCAGAAGGCACGGCAAGGGCTCCCGGCATCGGTGATTTTCGGCTTCTCGTTATTGTTTGTGTTTCTGATTCTGGCGGCGCTTTACGAAAGCTGGTCTTTACCTTTCAGCGTTTTGCTGAGCACGCCGGTCGCGGTGTTCGGCGCCTTTGGAGTGTTGTGGCTGCGGCGGGCAGTACTCAGCGTTTTCTATCCGGCTTACATGGTGCAAATCGAAAACGACGTCTACTCGCAAATCGGCTTGGTCATGCTGATCGGTCTGGCCGCAAAGAACGCGATTCTTATCGTTGAGTTCGCCAAAGAGGAATACGAAAAGGGAAAACCCCTCATAGATGCTGCGCTCGAAGGGGCAAAACTTCGTCTGCGTCCTATCCTGATGACGTCCTTTGCGTTCATTCTTGGCTGCGTGCCGCTTTGGATCGCGTCCGGCGCGGGATCGGTGGCCCGTCAGATCATGGGCACTACGGTAATCGGTGGCATGGCGGCTGCCACCGGCATTGCCATTTTCATCATTCCGGCGTTGTTCGTCATGGTTGAGCGTCTGGCGAAACGCGGTGACGCGCACGGTCCTATTGTTGCGCAACCCAGCCCATCGGAGGCGGATTGAGGTGAGAGGACTTGTCGCTATTTGTCTGGTTATGCTGCTTGCATCTGGCTGCGTAGTCGGGCCGAACTATAAGAGACCGAGCGCAGACGTTCCTGGCACGTACCGTGGAGCTGCACCGCAAGAGGCACAGCAGCCTGCGGCCGAATCGCTCGGTGACCAAAAATGGTGGGGGGTGTTTCAGGACCCGCAGCTTCAAAACCTGATTCACACCGCCCTCCGGCAGAACTACGATGTCCGCATTGCGGCCACACGAATTCTGGAAGCCCATGCGCAGGTGGGCATCACGCGGGCCGACGGGTTGCCGACGATTAGCGCCGGAGCTCAGTCTTTCGATCAACGCTCTCCGCGCCAAAAATTCTTCCCGGCATTCGACACAAGCGCTCACCAAGTGGATCTCTCATTGGCTTGGGATCTCGATTTCTGGGGAAAGTATCGCCGCGCCAACGAGTCCGCGCGGGCAACCCTGCTAGCCACTCAGTGGGCGCGTGAAGCGGTTATCGGCACACTGGTTAGTGACGTTGCTGCAGCGTACTTTCAGCTTCGTGAACTCGACCTGCAGCTCGAAATCTCGCGTCGCACGCTGGCTTCGCGTCAGAACTCCCTACAACTGACGCAAGTGCTGGCAAACGGCGGCGGTACGTCGATGCTCGACGTCCGGCAGGCCGAGCAGTTGGTATTCACTGCCGCCGAGACAATTCCTGATCTGGAGCGCCGCATTGAGCAGGAAGAAAACTTCATAAGCACACTTTTGGGAAACAATCCCGGCCCCATTGCGCGCGGAGCGAAGTTGACGGAGCAACCGCATGCGCCCGAGGTTCCGGCGGGCCTTCCCTCAACCCTGTTGGAGCGGCGGCCCGACATTCGGCAAGCCGAAGCACAATTGATCGCGGCCAATGCGCAAATTGGAGTAGCGAAAGCAGCCTACTTCCCGCAAATCAGCTTGACCGCGAGCAGCGGATTTCAGAGTTCAGCGCTTACCAGCCTGTTTACAGGGCCGGCTGGGTTGTGGAGTTTCGGAGGATCACTGGTACAGCCCATCTTCACTGGGGGAAGAATTCGCTCCGGCGTGAGGCTCTCCGAAGCTCGGCAACAGGAAACACTACTGATCTACAAGCAGACCATCCAGCAAGCTTTTCGTGGAGTTTCGGACGCGCTGGTCGAGTATCGCAAGGACCGTGAGTTCCGAGAGCAGCAGCAGCAACTGGCTCTCTCCGCTCAAGACGCGGCGCGACTCTCTGAGATGCGCTATCGAGGCGGCGCCACAAGCTACTTGGAGGTCCTAACAAATGAGACTAACTATTTTAGTGCGGAGTTGGGGCTCGCTCAGGCTCAGTTGAATGAGCTGTTAGGTCTGGTCAGCATTTACCGAAATCTCGGTGGAGGCTGGCAAGAGCAATGAGCCTCGCGAACCAAAAGCCTGCCGTCTGGGCCCATTCCGATTGCTGTACAGCTCCCCGGCGAACGCGTAGTCAAGGCACCATCGGCCGCCGTGACCTGCGCACGTGTGATTCGCTCGGGGGACGCAAGCTAGTTGTCAATCTCACGGGCCTCAAATAATCAGCCCCTGGAAGAGGCCCAAGCCGATGAAAGTGAAGAGGAGGTTCAAGAACATGGACATTTTCGAACGTGCCGCGGGATTCTTAGGACTTCGGTTGGGCACGCGAATTTTAGTTTCCCTGTTGCCGTTGGCTCTGTTGTTCGTGGCTTGGCCTCGGAACCTATCGGCCCGACAAGACGAGCAAGACCCGATGCAGGCCTCGCAGGGTCAACAATACATTCAGCAGACTCCCGAGCAATTGCAGCGTCTGGTAGCGCCGATTGCGCTGTATCCAGATTCGCTTGTAGCCCAGATCCTTGCTGCGTCGACGTTTCCCGAGCAGGTCGTCGAGGCCGACCAATGGGTGCAAGCGCATCCTGACTTGAATGGCGACGCCTTGGCTCAAGCTGTGGATCAACAACCCTGGGACCCTAGCGTCAAGGCACTCACTGCATTCCCATCCGTCCTGGGCAATATGGACAAGAACCTCTCATGGACGTCGTCTCTCGGCGACGCTTACTACAACCAGGAACAAGACGTGATGGATGCCGTACAGATGATGCGCCAGCGCGCACAGGAAGCGGGCAATCTTAAGAATACGGACCAGCAAACCGTAACGTCCGAAAACTCGACCATCATCATCGAGCCTGCTAACCCCGAAGTCGTCTACGTCCCCGAATATGATCCATGGGTGGTTTACGGAGGTCCCATAGAGGCGTGGCCGGGATGGTACGAATATCCCGGAATCTGGTATGGCGGGCTGTACCCGTCGTACGGAGTCGGCTTCGGAATCGGCTTCTACGGCGGATATGGGTGGGGCTGGCGTCATTGGGGATCTGACTGGCATCACCGGTCCGTAACTTATGACCACGACAGGTACTACTCTCGGAGCCGCACGTTTTACGACCGGAACAACTACTACCGAGGTGGAGAAGCGCGCGGCGAATTTAGCCGCGACAGCGGCAGATTTAGCGGTGACCGGGACGGAGATCGTGCCCGCAACAATGAAGGGAACAGGCCTGCCAATGCGAACGCCGG
>WNFG01003386.1_pt1 | contig 13328 bp, 11 predicted proteins | sample 5400431 | NCBI WGS metagenome assembly WNFG01 (sample SAMN13153346, study PRJNA577476) | soil metagenome | isolation source: 120 cm saprolite under Douglas fir tree site 2 hole 3 replicate 2 | place: USA:California | collected 2015-04-18
TCATCGTGACCAATCTTGCGACCTCAAGCCGGGCGGTGGTGCGCTTCTACAACAAACGTGGTACGGCCGAACAGTGGATCAAAGAAAGTAAGCAAGCGGTCTCAATGACGCGACTTTCCTGCCACCGCTTTCGGGCCAACGAGGTGCGACTGTGGTTGAGCGTCATCGCCTATAACTTGGGGAACTTGTGGCGGCGGCTGGCGCTGCCGACGCGGGTCGCCACCTGGTCGCTGACCAGCTTGCAGCAGCGGTTGGTCAAGACCGGCGGACGGCTCATCCAACATGCACGCTACTATTGGTTGATGCTGGCGGAGAGCCATCTGACGCGGCGGCTGTTCGCGGGCATGCTGGCGAAGATCGCGATGCTGCCGTCGCCGGCCGGATAAAGTGAGCGCGAAGCGGAGCAGATTTCGATGCCGACGCAGGGGACGCAGGGAGAAGTGTCGCCAGAATCGATGGGGAAACAGCATCTTCAGCCGTCGGGAGCCCGCCAGACGCGAAACCGGCTTCTCCTCGCACTCCTGGGAACCATGCGGAACAAAATCGACTAAAACCTTGCCGAGCAAAGCCGTCCGATCTATGGGAAGAGTTGAAGTTCGAAAGTCAAAAAGGAAATTCCCGTTAAAAGCGGCCGCTAAAAATCGAGTAGACTGCGGGGACCACGAAGAGCGTCATCAGGGTGGCGAAGAGCAAGCCGCCGATCACTGCGCGACCCAACGGCGCGTTCTGTTCAGATCCCTCTCCAACGGCCAGTGCCATCGGCAACATGCCCAACACCATCGCGAGCGCGGTCATCAGAATGGGGCGCAGGCGCGTCGCGCCCGCCTCGATCGCTGCCGCGACCGCATCGCGCCCTTCCTCACGCAAATCGTGGGCGAACACGATGAGCAGGTTGCCGTTTGCCACGCCGACGCCGACCGCCATGATCGCACCCATCACCGACTCGACATTGATCGTGGTGCCGGTCAGAACCAGCATCCACAAAACGCCCACTACACCCGACACTGCCATCATGATGATTAGGGATAAGTACGACTTGCTGGGCAACGCTATCCAAGTCACCGACGCGGACTACCACGTGACCACCATAACGCGGCCGGCGACGCTAGATACCGTGACTACTTGCGATCCCGCGAACCAATGCGAAATCCTGAACAAGGACGCAATGGGCCGTCGGACCATCTTTACCGATAAGCGCGGGGTAAAAGACGTCTATACGTACGATGTGCTGGGCCGACTGACCAAAGCTGTTTTCAATTCGGCCAATAAATCGCCCTACGACCAGCGCACCATCAACTATACCTACGACGCTAACGACCGGGTGACGAATATCTCTGACACCGGTGGCGGCATTCCGAACCTCCCCGGCAACACGATCGCATACACCTATGATGGCGTGGACGACCTGATGGCGGAGCAGACCAGTCCGGGCGCCACTGTCAGCTATCACTACGACGCCGCCGGCAAACAGACCACGATGACCGCTGGTAGCCAGCCCGGGGTTACTTACAGTTACTATGACGACGACCAGTTGAACACCATCGCCACTACAAACGCCACCGCCACCTTGACATATGATGGTGACGGCCGGCCCTCGGCGATGACGGTCAACAACGTGAGCGCCAACAAAAGCGTGACCACAGGCTACGGCTACGATGTCGCTTCGCGCTTGACCTCGATGAACTATACGGCCACCGGGAACGTTAACCTGGGCAACCTGACCTTCGCGTACGACCAGGACGGGCGGATTCTCACCAAGGGTGGCAGTCTGGCGGGGGTGACGTTCCCCGCGGTGATGTCTGCCACGTACCTGAACACCAACCAGATCCAAATCTGGAGCGGGATTTATGCGGCCGCTGACAGCGCCAACAATCTCACGCAAAATCCGCTGACCTTCGACAACTACACCTGGGATTCGAAAAACGAGCTGTCGACGATCAACAACATCGCCCACGGCTACCTGTACGATGCGAACGGGCGGCGGGAGAACGCGACCGCCAACGGCTACACCACCTCGTACCTGCACGACGGCGTGGCGCCGGTGCAGGCCAGTTCGGGCGACACTGTGCAGGACTTTTTCTATGGGCCCGCCGGGGTGATGGCATTCTCGACCACGGCGGGCGGTTCGACCACAACGAAAATACCGACTTAATAAATACGCATGTTCTGGTCGTAGCTGTCGGTGAATGGGTCTGCTTATCCTCAATTTGCCCCGACTGTCCTCGTCGGTTCTCTCGGAAGGATCCGAGGTGCACGCTTTTCAGTAGGTACTTCTGTTACCATACATCGCTCACAACCTGTTTTGCTTCAACCAAGCCCCTAGACTGATGATCGATGTACCTTCGGCGACCAGCCTTCCCCCCCGCTGTGGTTCGAGCGTCCTGTCGGACATTCCCCAGCGACCGTTATCGAGCACGCCGAGCAGGTATTTGCTGTGCACGTAGAACCGGGCACCCTGACGCGACGCTACTGCCTTAAATCCATAATACGATGCTACCTTGTCGTACGGATTAAAGACTTGGGCCAACCGTTTATTGGTTTGAACAGAGCCGCTCACGCCGGGGGCGCTATAAATGTCTGCAAAGACGCGATTCAAAGCTTCTGTTAATGCGCGACCTTGCCTTGTGGTTGGGCTCGCGACTACAGTAGAGGAGGAATTGCGGTTGGGACGCGGGCATGCGACGAGCAATGCCACTACGGGCATCAGCATTATTCGCCTCACCTTATGCCAAGTCGCGTTGTGCGATTCACGTCTCATTAAAAGCATCTACAATGCGGTGAACGTCATCGAAGGTTAAGTGGGTACTGAGGGACCCGGAGACAGTAGAGACTCAAGGATAGATGCAGTTACTTACCATTCCTTCCTTTCGAGCGTCGATCGTTCAAATCAGATTTGTGTTAGCAGTGTTGCGGCGATGATGGTTTGGCCCTTCCATTAAAAGGAGTAAACCTTTAGTCTAGAATGAAGCGAATCAGTCGGATGGTACGTGCGCAGTTCACGACCCATTGAGTTCGTTGGAAGTCGGTTCTGAAGCGGATGCGAGTTCTAAACACCAAGCTTCCTAAATTCCAAACGATTTCCGACCTTTATGTTCATTCTCCACAGGCGACGGAGCATCTACGCATTGGTGTCCTGCTGGATACGCCAGAGGTCTTTAGATCGGTCGCTACCGTGCTCCGAGACATTATCAGAAGTGATTTCGCCAAACTGCAACTCCTGGTACTCAACGCTGCCGCACAGGAGGCTCGCTCCAACCGGCCACGTATTTTCGCACGGCTATGGCCTCTAGTCAGGACTTCGCAGGCACGCGCAACGCTGCTCTGGCAGATCTACAATTGCTTCGATCTGCGCGTTTGGCAAGTTGATGATGGACCGCTGGAACGTGAAGACTGCCAACATCTTCTCAAGGGTATCGAGTCGATGGAAGTCCTTCCTATAGCGACCGCCTTTGCGGACCGATTCCCGGAAGATGCTGTGAGCGCGATCCGTTCTAAGAATTTGGACGTCCTGCTGCACTTTGGTTTCAACGTCATCCGCGGGGACATACTGAACGCGGCTAAATACGGCGTCTGGTCGTTTCATCACGGAGACACTGATTACTATCGCGGAGGCCCTGAATATTTCTGGGAACTTTGCGAGCAAAACCCTATCTCAGCCGCAGTGCTGCAGATTCTAGGTGAGGAACCGGACTCCTGCCGTACGCTCGCCAAGGCATTTTTCCCCACGCAGACGGGCCTTTCGCTCCTTCGGAACCGCGTCCAACCTTATTGGAGTTCGACGCACCTGGTCATTCAGAAACTGTGGGAATTACACGCTAGGGGCTGGAGTTTTGTGGAGAGACGAATTCTGCCTCCGACTCGATACCGAGGAAAAAAGGAAGTTTATACTGTTCCCGCGAACATTCAAATGGTCCGATGGCTAGTACCCGCGGCCGCACGCAAACTCTACCAGCGCGTCGGACTGACAGTTCGCCGCTCAGAAAATGCGGCGTATTGGCAAATAGGTATCCGAACGGGAGGTCACTTTATTCAGGGTGCTGATGGCGCTCCGGACACAACAGGCTTCCAATGGATAAAGGCACCGGCAGGCCATTTCTACGCGGATCCGTTCGTTTTCGAGAGGTACGGCCGGCACTGGGTTTTCTTTGAGGACTACGATTACAAGCGAGGGAGGGGGACCATCGCATGCGCTGAAGTGTCACCGAGCGGTCGAATAGGTGCGTGCCAAGTAGTCGTCGAAGATGAGGTTCATCTATCTTATCCCTATGTATTCTTGGAAGGTAACTCCATATACATGATTCCCGAGTCGGGCTCGGCGGGTGTGGTGCGGTTGTATCGGTGCGTGCGCCTGCCCGGGCAGTGGACGCTAGTAGCCGAGCTGTTCTATGGCCCCGCGTTTGATACGTCGGTTTGGAAACAGGAAGGTAAATGGTGGTTTTTTACAACTCTTATGGATCCGCGCGGACACGGAATAGCATTATATTTGTTCTTTTCCGAAAGTCTGACGGGAAAATGGCGATATCACCCGGCTAACCCGATTTCGCAAGATGTTCGAACCGCACGCGGTGCCGGGCGCTTGTTCCGAAGGAACGGCAGGCTTATACGACCCAGCCAGAATTCCATTTTTCAATACGGATATTCGTTTACTCTGAATGAGATCGAAAAGCTGACCCCCTCGGAGTACCACGAGCGAGCAATTCTATCGGTAGAACCGAACCGGTTTCATGGTCTGCAAGGCACTCATACGTACAGTCAATCCGGGTCGATCGAGGCTATCGATGGCAAAATACCCTGGCGTCGCTCGCGGATTTGATGATTGCGCTCTTCGGAGCCTCCGGTTCCCGCACCGATGGTTACGACACAAATCCAGTACTCGGTCTGAAAACCTACAATAATCCAAGGGCGCGAGCTAACCTCGCGAGCCACAAGTTAAGGGCCAGACTCCGTCTGCGCTTCCGCTCCGTTCTCAGAAGTTGTGAGGGACGGAGACGGAAAGTTGCTTACTCAATCAGAGAAACGAAAATAGATATGCCCTGCGACCTGATCCAATTCGGCGGCGTTGAGATGTCCAGCCCGAAGGAAGGGTTCACTCCAACCCTGGGTCAGTTTTGCAGCTGCGGCAACAAGCAGTTGACGAAGGCGATGAGGTGGCCGACAGCAGCTCAGTCTGAGCGATGAGGCATAAGAGTTCGTCGAATTGCCAGTCGGCGCGTGGCTCCAGTTGAGCGAGGCGAAGCCGCTCCAGAACGGCTGCAGCACTTTGCGTCATGATGCCCCACTGCCCGAGCTCGTGCAGCCAATTTGTAACTTCCCCCAACTCGTGCACACGCCGCGCGACATACGTGGGATATGTCGGAAGCGTACGCTCAAGGAAGTCCATGATTCCAGGATAGAGCCGCCGCATTAGTTCGAGCATGGGTCCGAGCTGGCCATGGCTTACTGAGGCGCATACCATTTCCAAAAATAGCGCCGGAAGCGCCTTAGTCATGATTGCTAGCGCCATCTTGAGGGCGGCGGCCTGGCCGACCACGTCTCCAACAAGCCGCACTTCAACTATCTTCTGGAGAAGCAGGCCGACTCGGCTAGCACTGGAACCACTCAACGCAAGGACGTTATCCCTGCCTATCCGATTGGTAGGCCCGAAGAAAGCGCCATCCAGGCAGTCTATCCGGGCGTGAGACAGGATCTCGGCAATTCGCTTTTTCGTCTGAGGGGAGACCGAATTGGCATCGAGAAAAGTCGGCCTAGTGTCGCCGAATCGCCCAAGGTGGACACAGTGGGCAAAGTAGCGGGCGACTTCAACAGCAGTCGAAGGCGACACGACGGAGATGACTAGTTCACTCCGCCGCGCGATTTCGACGAGCGACGGCAGAACAACAAAATTGGCTGCTGCCGCGCGGTCGCGCGTCGCCTCGCTCCGACCGGAAAGACACGTAATGGCTGTGCCGCCCGAACGCACAATGGCTAAACCCAAGGCGGCGCCGAGCCCTCCCGGATACAGAATGCCTATGGGGTTCATCCTTCTACTTCGAGGCTTCGGGTGGCGCGCGCCGCGCCAAACCTCGGCACCAGCTGCGCTCCGAGCTGCTGCACACGGTGGCCCAAGACTGCGAAGGCAGGGATCGGATCCCGCCATTCGAAAAAAGGAAACATATTGGCGTGACGCAGATCAGTGATCCACTCGTGGAGTCGTAGCTCGCCCCTCTTGTGTAGCCCCCAAGCGGCCAAAGCATCCTCGATCGGTCTGCACAAGACCAGCGATTGCTCAAAATCCATGATGGGCGGCTGTGGCCGACCCATGATGCGGTTGTACGTGATGAGCGCGAGATTGACGCCGCTCTTCGCAATTAGGCAGTCCGAGGCGGTGAATCGTGCGTTTACTTCAATGATCTTTAGCCTTCTATCCCGCTCGTCCCACTTGAACTCGATGTTGCCGAGACCCCTGAAGTTGAGATGGCGGAAGAATCGCAGACCGAGTTCGGCTGCCTCCGGAATCCAAGTGGTTACATGATAAGTGCCATCCCCTGACTCCAGCGGAAAGCGGCGCTTCACGCGCTTAGTGAGATGCACGAGCGGGTTACCATCTTCGTCGAGATAGGTATAGTAGCTGCAAAGCCGGTCGTCGCCGCCCGGTATGTATTCCATGAGCACGATGCCTACTCCGAGACGGGCCGCAACGCTGAAGTGCTCTGCGAGCGCGGTTCGGTCGGAGATTAGAACAGCCTTAGTAGACTTGAGCAGGTACCTATGCGGCGAATACAGGGGCTTCATTATCAATGGGAAACAAAGTTCAGGCATCGCCCGTTCAAGCTCTTCGCTCGAGCGGACGGCCCAATAACCAACGGTTGGTATGCCGGCTTCCTGAGCTCGCTGGTAAATGACGAACTTGTCGAGAAGCTCTCGCCGTATTGCGTGGTCAGTCTCTTCCAGCAAGAATTTGCGCGACAGTACGGCGTAGTTGTTGACGATGATCGAGATCGCTTCGTCGCTGCACGGTAGAAGCACCGATCCATGAAGATGATCGGATTCGCGCCCAAGCAGAAACCGCTCCCAAGCGTTCGGCGTGCATTCACCGCGGAGATGCATATAGCGCGCGTAGCGAGAGAATCTTATAGCCTCATAGGGGAAATTGATGGCTACGACTTCGATCCCATGACGCGCCAGGTTGCGTGCGACGGATAGCGCGTTCTGAGAACCGCCCAGGACAATGGTTGGCACGGGCACCTGTGTCGCGCCCCCGGGGCCAGTGCAGGCCGCCGGCTGCTGGGGCGCACCTTCTGAAGGGTTCTTATAGAACATTGAATTTGGCCGCCACAAAAATCCCTGGAATCTTACCGCGTTTTAACAGCCACTAACTGATCTGAGAAGCTCGGGTCTATCCGCCGTCTTTCGGCAGCCTGTTGGCGACCAGCCGCAGCGTTAAAAAACCTGTTCAGTACGCGCTCAGCGACGGGAAAACCCGAGTCACCCACACGATAGTGATAGTATAAACCAGGGTTTAAGTTGACCTCGATGACAGCGCCATGCGATTGTTCCAAGGGAACTTGGGTGTCACGACACATGATATCGACCCCAGCCAAACGTGCGCCAACCACCTCTACTGCTTTGCGTGCCGACTCCAGAATGGCCGGACAGAGACGGCCGTTGGCTGGGACGTTGTCACGGGTACCGTTGTCGTTAATAACACGCTTCAACACCACGACTCTGCCGTTCGCCGGCCGAGAGCCGAGTCTGAGACCTTGGTTGGATAACGAATTGCGAAGATCAGGATCGATTCGGATTAGTCCTTGCGCCAGCTCCGCGCCACCTTCCCGTCTCAGCTTGTTCTCATAACGTACGAGTTGCCGCACGGTCGACCGCCCGTCGCCAATGATCTTTGGCGGATGCCGCACAACGGTATCGACCACCTCCCCATCCATCACCAGAACGCGGTAGCAGTCACCTTCTAGCTGCTCCTCGATCAGGATGCGGGGTCCGTAGGCGCGGGCCCACGCAACGGCGACTCGGAGCCGATGCTGAGTAGTCACATTCGTCGATACGCCTGCTCCAGCACCTGTATTCGCGGCTGGTTTGACAACGAGAGGAATGGCGGAGGATCGGAGCATTTGCATCGCTTTCTCAAACTCGCCAATCTCGATAACGATGTGATGCGGAACCGGGATGCCAGATCGAAAAAGCAGATCAGAAACCAGCAATTTGTCAGCTGCCCGTGACGCTGTTGGGCCGTCGTCGAGTGATGTCTTATTGTCGCGAACCTTCATCAGCTGATTGCTGCGCCAAAGTTCCACAGTGCCGTCGGGAAGTGCGTTGAAGTGCGCCCCAGCCGCTTCGGCGGCACTGCGCCACATAGTTTTATAGAAATTCTCCCTCAACACGCGCATACGCCTGACGCCGGGCTGAGCTTTGCTGCGCAATCCCCGCTTGATGAAGCAGTAGGCGCAAAGGAGGTTCATCGTCGCCAGCTCGACCCACGCATAGGGATCAGTATTTCGCTCTCGCATCGTGCACTATCGAGCGATCTATTATAAATAATCCACAAATTGAAAAGTCGCGGTCAAGACAGAAGTCAGTCTAGAAAGTCAATCGCGCCAAATTTGCCCAACCTGCGTATTCGAGGAACATGGGAAAGGAGCTGCTCCTCCGAAATCTCTAAATCTATCAAAATGTCTCTTACCCTTCGGTGCCCTTGCAGCGCGAAAAGGAAGCGAGAGTCGTCGTCGGAAAGCGTGAGGTCCTTCTCGCCGCTGACAGAGGCCTGAAGGACGGGTGTCCAATCCGGCCGAGTGTAGCGGCGGCTGACGTGTTGCAGCCGGGACGAAAGCTGGACCACGGCTCGCAGCAGCTCCTCATCGCCCTTACGCTCGAGGATCTTCATCCCGTTCTCTCGTCGAGCTGGTGTAGATGGGTCCTCACCTAGAGGATCTAGGCCCATGGTGTTGAACTTGAAATAGAGAGCTGCGGACTTAGCGGCGTTCAAACGACCGTGATAAATCGACGAGCCAGCAAAGACGACCAGGTCGCCCGGCCTCACATCGAGCTCGACCAAAGCTGGGATGCCTAGCTCCGCTTCTTTGGGATACTCGCCGTCCTCCAAGCTCCACCCCTGCACCGATTGAGCGCGCGACTCCGTAGCTCTCGCGCAATAGATTGCGTTGTCGAGAAGATTGACCCCTCGTGCACTGTCCGGCAAGAGCGCAATGCGCGCGTCCGTACTCGTCTCGAGAGGTATCCCGACTGCTACCTGGGAAGCGACGCGATCTTTGTGCAGTGGGGGTAAGGAAGAAGCATTTTCGTCATAAATCATTATATGTCGCTCAGAGAGCAACATCTGTGTAGCAGGCAGATTGGTAAGCGCACCAATCGCGCCGGTCAGCTCATGCAGAAAGTCGTTATCGTCTGGCAGTTCGAAAAGGTATTGCTTCTTTTTGTTCTTGATTTCTCTCGCCGCAAGTTCATTCTGTCCGGAGAGTCGGCATTGAGCCAATTGTTCTTTCGCGAAGCGTAGAAACCAACGGCTTACCCCCTCTCTGATATGGAGGTAGCCCTTTTCCCTGTACTCGGCTGCCAACGCGTGCGGAGCAAATGTGAATGGCTTCATGATTCCTCTATCAACGGTCGAGAGCCTCGCCTTTCGATCTCTCTCGTCAGGCAAATTGGCTCGCCAAAAGAATCACAGGTTATCCCTCAAACTCGCATCGTGCGCCATCGAGGAGTTGGTCCACCCAGGAATTGGAGAACTCGCCTCTGCGAACCTTTTGGAGGTAGGTCACCGCCCGCTCGTTATGACAGAGAAGCTCCCTGTGGAGTTCCTCGATACACGTCCGCGGCAACACCACTACACCACAGCTCTCAGCAATGATGATGTCGCCTGGAGAAACGACAACGCCGCCGCAACAAACCGGGTAATTGATCTCTCCCGGCCCCCGGTGCAGCGGTCCAATCGGCGTCTCACCGCGGGCGTAAACGGGGTACTCTAATTCGCGTATGGGGGTTACGTCACGGACGTAGCCATCCACTATGAAGCCAGCGATTCGCCGGTGCCGCGCCTTTATACTGATCGTGTCGCCCAGTACGGCATTCGCCATCGACCCGCGCGCATCGATGACGACAACATCCCCTGGCTTCGCTATGTCGAGAGCCTTGTGAACCATCAGGTTGTCGCCGGGGTAAACCTTCACGGTGCAGGCCGGTCCCACAAGACGACGGTTGCCGCCGGACAAACAGCGGATTGAGCAATCGACCGTATAGAGCCGGTTGAGGTGATCCGAAATATCCGCGAGTCCGAAAATCTCAAACATCTTTTCGACGTCAACGGTCAGTCTGGAGAAATCACGCTTTATTCGGAAGCCAACACCGGGAAACATTTCAGCCGAAGCAGGTGCCCGAGAGCCAATCGTTGTATTTCGTTCCATTGGTGACTGTCGGGCCGCAGAAGCGACAGTATGACCATCTATTTCAGCATTTCCGTCCATGACTTCACCTCATAAAAATCACGTTGTACTAAGACGCTCTCTGAAACCGTCTGCCAATCACTTTAAGGGTATTCCTAGGTTTATTTTGAAACTAAGCGCTTGGCGAGCTGTTTTTGACCGTAAGCCGGGTATCATTGGTCAGAAACGACGGCAGACGACTCTACGGCCTAATAAACAACAAACCCTTGGCCAGATCGGCAAGACAAATTTGTTGCACTCCAGCCAGCTGCTCTCCTCTCCGCATCCCAAGCGTTACGCTGTAAAGGCTCCTGATGCATCTCCTCTAGGGAGCTCCGCATGCTGGCGCAATCGTAGTTCTTACTAGCGTTACCGGAAGAGCGTAGCCACCCCAACCGGTCCCCCCACCTTGGCCCGGAGCTGACCGCCTGGGTTTATGCAGCGGCGGTCCAAAAGAGAGTAAGGCTCCGCCTATCGTCTTCAGTGGCAACCGATCAGATTCGGCATATATGGCTCAAGTGACGGAAATGATGGGCGCACCCAGAATCGCGACGATAGCGGAAGAACCTTCCCTGCACAATACGTACGGCGGCGCTCGTGATCTGAAGCTCGCACTCGTTTTTCATAATCTCCGTAGGATGTTGCGGAGTCACCTCCGCGATCCGCATCCGCGCGGGCACTTGCGGTGTTGAGATCCCAGGGTATTGGATTGACGCACGGGCAACAATTCGAGTCTGTAGGTCACCATAAAAGCCTTGATTTCCTCAACACAGAGTTCACACAAGCAGACGGGCACCAGGTCGATGGCCCGCTAGAATGCGACAAAAGTTCTCCCTGTGGTTAAGCACTGCCGGATTAGCGAAGTGACTGCTCCCTAATTGCCATCGCCTTCCCGTCCTACTCGCACAAAGTCGAAGCCTCAATACGCACCCTTGCGTAAAAGCACGGCGGGTATTGTCTTCAATAGTATATCAACATCGGTCTTTACCGATTGGTCCCGGATATACTCGATATCGAGCGTGGCCCGATGCGAATAGTCGGCTACCTCGCTTCGGCCGTGTATCTGCCATTTTCCCGTGACTCCTGGCTTTACTGACCTGAATAACACACCGTATTCACCATATTTATCGATTTCAGGAGGTACAATCGGTCGCGGACCTACCAGGCTCATATCGTTCTTTAGCACATTGAAAAGCTGCGGTAATTCGTCGAGGCTAGAACGACGTAGAAAACCACCAAGATGGGTAATCCTCGGATCTGCTCCCTTAGGCAGTTTGTAGTTGTTCTCGACATATTTCTGGTATAAAAGCGAATCTGATCGTAGAATTCTCTCAGCATCCTCGTACATGGTCCGAAATTTGTAAATGTGAAAGCGATGGCCACCTTCGCCCAATCGTTCTTGTCTAAATAATATCGGCCCTGGCGAGGAGGTTCTGACCAGCAGAGCAACTATCGCCATCACCGGACCTAACACTAACAAAAGGATTAATGAACCAACGATATCCAGAAGGCGCTTGGCTCCGGCTTGAAGCCCGTTCAGTCCGTAACCACCGAGGGACAGAACAGGAATGCCGTCAAAATCATTCACGTCTTGCCGGAACAAACTAGCATCAATAATTGCTGGCACAAAGTGTACCCGCTTGCCCCGTTTCATGAGATCTAAAATGAGCCGATCGCGATCTGTCGAGCCATCACTAATCACTACAAAGAGTTCGTCAAAGTCCATATCTGAGGGATCGCGGGATGCGGTCTCTTGTCCAGTCCACGCCTTGACAATGCGATAGCCAGTCGTGACTTGGCTTTCAATCACTTCAGAGAATCGCGCCACACCCTCCGGATCTCCCACAATCGCGACGGAGCGTAGATTAAACCCCTTTGCCCTGAGGAATTTCAGCACAAAGTAAGCGGCGGTTTGACGAACGTGCAGCAAGAGCATGCTCAATAGTAAAAACATGACAAAGAACGTGCGGCTGATCATTTCTAGCTTGAGGATAAAGGCACAAAATCCAACTAACATGATCCACAGAGCGTGGCTGACGGTGTTGTGCCACAAAATTGGCAATGACCCCTCAGTCCTATGTACTGAATAGGTCCCTCTCCACCGGGCAACCGCGGCCCAACTGCCAAGGCTGGCAACGAAGAGAAGCGCGTACTGGGAGGCCGAGGGGAGTGCGTGCGAGCTACCCCATCCTGGCACCCAGGCAAGGGGTTCCACAGCCTTCAATCGTTGACAGACTGCTGCCCCAACTGCGAACGAGGCCGTTATAACGCCGAGGTCAACCGCTCGCGCAATCCCTACGAAGGTCTTATCATGTTCTTTGAGCATAGCATATTTTCAATCGGTAAAGTCTCAGCGACGGAATACTCTTAGATTACCTCACAAGGAAAAAAAGCCCCCCTTTTGCTTGTCTCAGGTCGAGAGATTTTCGAAGCACAGCGAAGCGCCGCCCACACCGAGGCGTAGTTGGGACGACAATCCAGCTCCCTTTTCGGAGCTGCTACGTGGAACTGAGGAATGACTCGGTTCTACTATTGCAGGAGACCGTGCGACCCTGGCCGGATCCTGATGGCAATTCTAATAGGTTGTTGAGCAACCCAAGCTAACCACAAGTGGCTAATAGCCTTCCTGCCACTCCATGCCTATACATCTTCTCCCCTGTTGCCTAGCAGGTTGCGGAAAAACTAGTGCTAGACCTCAATACTCAGTATTCATAGCGCGATTAAAGACATCATAGTGCATAATTGCGTCATTCGAAAAACGGGCCAAAAACCCTTTTGTCGCGGTAGGGACGCTGGTTGACCCAGCGCCCCCCGCACAGATCCGTACGTGCAGAATTACTGCATACGGCTCCTACCTCGGATACTTGGCGTCGAAGCGCAGGTCTTACCTGCTGCTTT
>WNFG01009724.1_pt1 | contig 13328 bp, 15 predicted proteins | sample 5400431 | NCBI WGS metagenome assembly WNFG01 (sample SAMN13153346, study PRJNA577476) | soil metagenome | isolation source: 120 cm saprolite under Douglas fir tree site 2 hole 3 replicate 2 | place: USA:California | collected 2015-04-18
TTACCGACGAGATGGATCAGTTGGCGGCTGAGATCGCCAAAGAAGCACGTGCCGATAGTGTCGCGCTGGGTGACCGGATCGACGCATTCAAGGCGCTGACCCCCTATTACGTCTGGACCATGAAGAACAAGGGTCGCGACGAGCCGACCGATGACCTGCCGAATTTCGACAATTTCACCGCTAACATCCATGCAACGGAGCAAGAAGATGGCGAAGGAGAATCCGGGCTTCGAGATCGTCGGCGGAACGGAAACTGAGCAGTCGACGCAGCCCGATCCCAATGCGGTCGCGATTGCCATGATCACGCTGGGGATCAAGACACTGAGCGCGCGGACGCTGACCGCGGCGACCGACCTGTTCACTCTGATTACTGTCGGCTCGGCTTTTTGGTTGTGGTCGACTATCCCTGAGCCGAATGATCGCCAGATCATCTCGCTGTCGATTTATGCTGCGTTCGTACTGGCGGCGAATTACATTGTGAGGAAAAAGTGATGAAGCGATTACTGGGAATTCTCGCCGCTGGGGTTTTCCTGGCGCTTGCGTTCATTGCTCCTGTATCGGCGCAGCAGGTCAACAACTACTGTACTCAGAACACGGCGCCGCCCTATACATGGGCACCGTGTTCGCCGGTCAATACACTTCCGGTAAGCGCGTCAGTTTCTGCGTCTATTAGCGGTTTCCCTGGGGCCACTCCGACCACGGGAACGCCGATCGCGGTGACGACTGGCGGCGTCACTGGCGCACTTCCGGCAGGCGCAGTGGTAGTTGGTTTTAACGTCGGTACTACCAACACGGCGTATTGCAAGCTTGGCGCGTCATCCACGACAAGCGACACGGCTATCCCGCCTGCGAGCTGGTTTGCTTTCACTGTTGGTGCGGCAACACAGCTTACCTGCATCACATCGACGTCGACCACGACTGTGAACATGGTTGGCGGTTCTGGCCTTCCAACCGGTGCTGGAGGCGGGGGAGGTGGCGGGGGAGGTGGTGCTGTCACAGTCGCTAATGGCGCGGATACGGCGGAAGGAACAACGACCGACGCAGTAGCTGCCGTTCCGACTTCCGGCACTGCTGCGACTACTATTGCGCTTTTGAAAGCATTGACCAACGTCGCCAACTCGGCAACTCCCGCCGGTACAAATAATATCGGCAAGATCGATATTCTTGGCAATGCCGGCGCTACGCTTGATGGTCCGGCGGGAACTGCTGCAACGCAAGCACTGACTGTGCAGGGCGTCGCGGGCATGACCAAGTTGCTGGTCACGCCTGATAGCGTGGCGCTCCCTGCAAACCAGTCGGTCAACGTGGCTCAATTTGGCGGTACGTCCACGTCTACAGGTCAAGTTGCCGTATCTGTTGCTCCGGTGACGGCGACGAACACAGCATTGGTGACTGCGCTCAGACCGGACAGTCCGGGTATTATAGCGCTTGGACAAACCACCAAATCCGCATCGGTGCCGGTTACGATTGCCAGCGATCAGTACGTTGACCCCTGCCAATCTCCGAATATTGCAAAATCGAGCGTGGCGATAAACATCACCTCGGCAGCTACGACTTCTCTTGTAGCTGTATCGGGGTCGACGACGGTTTATGTTTGTGGTTTTAGCGTAACCATCAGTGAAGTTATAACGACTCCTAACACGATTTTATTTGAATACGGAACTGGTGCGGCTTGTACCAGTCCAACAGTTCTCACCGGGCTTTATGGGGGTGGCGGCGTCACTGCTGGTGATCCGATACCAGTATCATACGGTGGGGCCGGTATGACTATTTTCAAATCCGCAGCATCAGCAGGTATCTGTGCTTTGACCGCTATAGGCGGGTCTGGGTCATTCCAAGGCGTTATGACATACGTGCAACAATAGGAGAATGCGATGACCATACAAGTTAAAACAATTGTTTCGTTTGTTGCTTCTGGTGGGGCAAACACTCCAGTTACCGTGGGAGTTTCTGGACAAAATCCTCTCGTCAGTGGCGATCCTATTATTGAAATTACAGATATAACCGCCGGGGCACCTGCCACGCAATTTTTTGGTTCTGTAATTGTAGGTACAGCAGCCAATAATTTATTCATATTAGAAACTGTCGCCAACGCAGGCATCGCTGGACATATTTGTTTAGCTCTTATCGGTTCGAAATAAGGGCTATCAACTGTGAAAAAACTCGCTTCCCTTTTCGTCGCGCTTTTTAGCCTTGTCTGGCTGACGGGAGCTGGATGGTTGCCACTGGCACAATTGAGCGGCGGGGCTTGCACAGGAGGGACGCGCACTACTGATGGTAGCGGTAATACAGTTATTACATTTCTCGCCAGTGGTACACTAACATGCCCGTCTGGCTTCACAGGTCACATTCTTGTTGTTGCGGGCGGTGCTGGCGCGGGCGGCGGCCAAGGCGGCGGCGGCGCAGGCGGATATTGCACAACCGAAGGAACGTCCACCTGCAGCCTCGGGGCGACTGTCTCCGTGCCATCTGGGGCGACAACCGTAACGGTTGGGGCTGGTGGAGCTGGAAAGACAGGGAACACCGCCAGTCCCGGCGATGCTGGGGGCAATTCGGTTTTGGGTTCAATCGTTACAGCGACCGGCGGCGGCGGGGGCGGCGCCAACAATGGTAATGGCCAAAACGGTGGCTCAGGAGGCGGAGGGGGCTTTGGCGGAGCGAGCCAAACCGGCGGCACTGGTTCACAAGGCAGTAACGGCGGGGCTAACAATGCCTTAGGTAACTTCCCTGGAGGCGGCGGCGGCGGAGCGGGTGCCGTTGGCCAAGCAGGCCCGAATGGTACGACTGGTGGATCTGGCGGCAACGGTGTCAGCAACAGCATCTCCGGCTCGGCTGTAACCTATGCAGGTGGTGGCGGCGCCGGCTGCTTCACGGCGGCCGGTTGTACGGGTGGTGCTGGTGGAACGGGCGGCGGGGGCGCAGCGGGCTCTACAGGGACTGCTGGTAGCGCTAATACTGGCGGCGGTGGTGGTGGGTCGTTCAATACCACTGTCAGCGCAGCAGGCGGTTCCGGCATCGTCATCGTTCGCTGCGTAACCGGAAATTGCTGATGTTGCGCACACTTGTTATATTAATAATATTTTTATTTGCTAATTCAGTTGAAGCGCGATTTCCCCACGGGATGGATGAAGTTGCTGTTACGACGTGTGACATTAATACTGGCATTGCCACAGGACTAGACGCTGGCACCTGCGCGAGTCCAGCGGCGGCCTGCGACGGAGTTACAAATGTATCGGCAGCCTTTGTCGCGTTCAATACTTGGGCTAAAGCCACAACTACCAACGCCAACGGCCAGTTGATTGAACTTCGCGTCACCGGCAATTGTGTTTTTGCTACAGGAAATGCTGCGACGTTTACCGGCTTGAAGAAAGCACGGCTATGGGGCTACGGCGCAACGTTTACCAGCGATAATAATCAACCAGCATTAGGTGCTGCTGGTGGTACTGGATTTGCAGGTATCTGTCATAAAAGCTTAGCTGATGCTAACGGTTGTAGCGCGCGGGTGGCTTCAGTATTGATAGGAGCTAGCGCAGTCACGCTGTTGAATACTGCTCTGTGCCCGCGCTTTACAGTTGGACTATGGGCAGTTGTTACAGGGTTTGATTTGCAAGGCAGTTTTACTTCTTTTGGATATCCGCCAAATCCCCAGTTTTTTGATTACGTTCAAATACTATCCACATCGAATTGCGTGTCTACTGGACAGATCACGCTCAACCGTGCGCTAACCAATAGTTATTTATCAACATGGCCTAATTTCGGATCAGGGACAAGCGGTGAAGCGGATCAAGGCGGTCCTGCGACAATTTATGCGTTAGACGCAAATTGGGGCGGTGGGGTCGATATTCGCGGCGTTACAATTGATAGTTCTAACCAATCTATTTATCAGGGACGTTCCACCAGACTTCAAGACGTGACGATGACGGGATCGAACTGCATTATTCCATCGCAGAACGAAACCTTCACGATGATAAATTCGACCGGTATCAATTGTGCCATCGAAGTCGATAAAATAATTAACAATTTGACTTACAACAACACGAACCTGCGGCGGTTGGCGTTTCAAAGCGCGTCTACAAATACGTTGACGTGGACTGGAGGGTCACTCAGTCTTGATATGAACGGAACGGCGAAAGTCGCTAACATAACTAACCTGACAACTCCGACTTTCAGGATTGGACCATACGCTTATGGGACGGCAACAAGCGCATCGTGTGCGAGTTGCGCTATCACAAATCCGATCACGAATGCTGGTGTTTCGGAAGATGGATTCACAGGCGGCGCAAATATTTTCTACGCAGTAAGTGGTGGCGTTTTTAGTTACCCTATCAGCCAGAACGTAACCAATGCGGTAGACAATGGATCAGGAAAAACACGGCTTTCAGTCGTCAATGCTACTGGCTGGGCGGTTGGTGCTGGTATCGGTCTTTCCAATTTAGGAACTTGCGTACCAGCATGCACAGGCGGATCAACTATTTTAGCGGTCGATACTGTAGGAAATACAATCGACATTAATATTACTTTTTCGACTTTGACGTGGTCAGGAGCGGGCACCGTTTATAACGATGCCTTGCAAGAGCGGTGGGCCATCCCCGGAACCAACGTAACGGCTAGCGGTACAAGTCAAATCGCAGCAGGCGTGCCTTTTTTTCAAGTAACGAGTGTCACGCAGAGTGGCGGTTTAGTCAATATCGCCACAACACTGTCGGGAGGCTATCCAAATGTACCTTTGCCAGGGTCTGGCAAATCAAATCTGACCGTACAGACCCCAAAATGGACTTGCATGAGTTGTGTTGGCAACGTCCAAATGACGCAGGACTTTGCATCCCAACCAGCAAACACTCCAGCTTTTTCCTACTCCAATCGCTCGTATACGAACAGTACATCCCTGCTGAGCACCAATCTCTGGGGCAAAGTCACCAGCATCAAGATCAACGTAACACAGGCCTATACCGGCGCAACAAGCCCGATGACTTTTGGTTTTAACGATCAGGCTGTGACGTCCGCCGGAGCATTTACGAGTTGGAATGGTCCAATTAATCTTCGACAGGCAGGTTTGCGAACTATAACCCCCGCTGGCGTCACCTGTGACACTGGTGGCGGTCCTGTCGCTGGTTCATGCAGCGGAGATGGCGCGTTGACGTTGACTGATCCGGCAATGATGTTCGCTGGGAGTTTGAACCTATCAAAACCTAATGGCTCTCCAACCGATCAGCCGTGGGCAATGGACTACGAATTCATCATGGATCAGGGTGTAGTGCCGTGAATGAAAATTGAATTAACACGGCCCAAGTGCTATGAAAGTTCCCGTGTTCGAGCTCATGAGGTTCGCCATGTTTAGGAAATTACTGGTTTTAACCGCCTTACTGTTTACCGGACCGGTCCTCGCTCAGTCTGTGCAGCAGTCCGGCACGGTCACCGCAAAGCATTTACCCTATTGGGTTACCTCTGGCGTCATCGCCGATGGTGGTAGCGCCACTGATAGTCCGATTTCTTCGATCGGTGTGACCAATAACGGCGGTGCCGGCCTGTGCGTGTCATCCGACCGGCAGGCTGCTATCGGACGCAACCAATTATGTTTCGGTGCTTCCACGGCAGGAGCGGCCACGATCAGCCTTCAAAATTATGGAACGGCCGCAGCGCAGAGTTTGCAATTCGTCATCAATGGAACGGCTACGACAATTCCGTCTAGTGGCGGCAACTTCATTCTCGGACAAACCCCGTTCATAGCTGGGCATGTTCCGTGCTTCGTCAATACTTCCGGCGTCCTGCAGGATTGCGGGATAGCCGCGGGTGGAGGCGTTATCACCACTGGCGTTTGGCAGGGGACGCCTGTTAGTGTCGCATTCGGCGGTACCGGCGCCACCTCGGTGGGAGGCGCACAGGCAGCCCTTGGGCTTGGCACCTTGGCCACGCAAAACGCCAACAATGTCGCCATCACTGGAGGCTCGATCACTGGCATGTCGACGCCGGTAAGCGCCAGCGACGTGGCTATCAAGTCCTATGTCGATTCGACGGCCAGTGGGCTTACCATTTTGGCGCAGAGCACACTTGCTACCGCGGCGGTGCTTCCAAATAGCCCGACTTATGCTAACGGATCTTCGGGTGTCGGCGCGACCTTGACGGCGGGCTCGAACACGACCTTGACCGTGGATAGCACCGCGGCACCGCTCAACACCGTGGTGCTGGTCAAGAACCAGGCATCGGCTTTCCAGAACGGTATCTACACGGTTACCACGGCGGGCTCTGGCGCCGCCGCATGGGTGCTTACCCGCGCTACCTATTTCGATCAGGCCACAACGGAGATGAAGGCCGGATCGTACACGTTCGTGACCTCGGGTTCGGTCAATATCAACACTTCATTCACGTTGGCCACGACCATCGTCACGGTCGGTACCGATGCGGTAAATTTCAACCTGTTTTCTTCGGTCGGCGCCGGCGTCACCAGCATCGATGCCAAGAACGGCGCGTTTACGACCGGTGGGGGCGTCACTTCCACAAGCGGCAATGTCATTCAGCTTACGAATGCTTCGACACCTGTCAGGCAAACGATTCTTTCCGGTGCTGTGAACACGGTAGGATTTTCCGGGTTTGCCAATGCGGGGTCCGGGCTTAACGTTAATCTGACGGCAACAGCTACCCCGCTGACCATGTCGTTTGCTAACGGATTCAACTCAACCACAGGATCGGTTGACTTCGTGGGCCAGTTGTCCGCCGACGTCGCGAGTTATTGGGCTTCCTTGCCAGCCAGTCAGTATTCGTTCCTGGCCGTCGATCGCAATGTATCGACCGGCGCGCTGACCGCTACACAGACATTGGTGCGGCCGCAGAAAGGCCCCGCATTTTATGCGCCTCGGCAGGCGCTACTGCATTTCGAAAATAATTTAACGGATGACTGGGGAAATACATGGTCCAGTTCGGGGGCAACATTTGCCGGCAGCCCGGTCAAATTCGGCAGCTTTTCCTTGCGACTGAGTGGATCCAGCTCTTTTGCGCAAACCGCTCAGATATTCAATCCAGGGCAGGGCAATTGGACCATCGATACGTGGGTTAATCTGGATTCCAACGTCAGCGCGAATATTTTTTCCGTATCTAACGCTTTCGGGGTTTTTGTAGGCACCAACGCATCCGGTAAATTACAGCAGTTTCTCAGTTCGGGCGGCGCTACGTGGGACATCGCCAACGGCGTTACGGGGTCGACGACTGTCACTGCGAGTACATTCCACCACGTAGAAGAAACCTATGACGGCACGACGTATCGACTTTTTCTGGACGGAAATCTGGAAACATCTACAGCAAGCACCCGGGTCGTATGGCCAGAAGCGACTGCCATGGCCGTTGGCATTCAGGTTGGTGCTGGTGGTGCTTCTACCGCAGGAAATTGGGACGAATTTGATTTCGTTCCTTACGCCAGGAACGTAGCCAATTTCACGCCGCCAGTCGCCGCCTACACGGTGTCGGGTGACTGGTTCGATTCCAACGCCATGCAGATGAAAACCGCTACGGCGGCGGGGCCTACATGGAGCGTGATTCAGCGGCAGTATGTTGCTGAAGCCACAACGAATGCTTCCGCGGTTTCGGCGGTTTATAATTACACGGCGACCTCGCAGTTTCGCGGCAATGCGTTTTCACTTAATACCGGTAACGGTTACACGAGAGTTGGAAATTCCGTATATCTGTCGGCAGCATCACAATTTATCACCAACAGCACGACGATAGGGTCGGTTGTGCCGTGGGTGATAAGCCCATCCATCGTGCCGCCGGACGCCTTGTCATTCGACATACAAGTTCAAGTAGCACATGCAGCCCTTGCTGTGACTACCGGCGTTACCAACCAGGATTGCGCTTTCGATACCCGGCTTCCGATCGGATCAGCGCAAAACTACGCGATATCGGCTAACGCCTTTTCCAATTACACCGGTATGGGGACCGCCACACAGACGACCGCTTTCACGGAAACGGCTGGAGCTGTCATACGAATTCCGGTCATTAATGGAATTGCCGCTGTAGAGACGCTTATAACCGGAACGACTTGCACGAATGGCGGAGCTAATGCTGCCGTGATCAAGCAGGCCGTCGTTACCGGATACACAATGCCTTGAAAGTACAAAATATGGCCTTTGTCAACGCACTGTTCAATCTGTGGCCGTCCGGCAACCGTGTTCGAGAAGTACGGGATCGGTTCGAACCTGTTGGTCGCACATATCATGGCGCAAATCAGTCTGGAATGCGGGGCCGGCATCGAGGTCGTCGAGAACCTGAACTACTCGTCGCCGCGCATGATGCAGGTGTGGCCGTCCCGCTTTCCGACGCTGGAATCGGCAATCCCTTACGCACACAATCCGCGCCTGCTCGCCAACAAGGTTTATAACGGAAGGATGGGCAATGTCCTCAACTCAAACGACGGCTTTGATTTTTGCGGTCACGGGGCCACCCAAACTACTGGGCGCGACGGCTATGACCTTCTTAGCAGGCCCCTGCAAATTGACCTGTTAAAAAATCCCGGTCTCGTCAACGATCGCACGATATTTCTGGAATGTGGGGTCGCCGACTTCATCCTTTGCGGGTGCCTACCATGGGCGCAGCAAGACAATATTACCCAGGTAACTAGACACTTGAACGGCGGTTATACAGGACTTTCTGATCGTATTGCGTGGCTTCGTCGCTGGAAGATGGAACTCGGGGTTGTGGCTACTTCGTAATTGTGTCAGGTTGTCGCAACTTCATCATCTTGCAGGGATCCCATTCAATGTACACCACCTTTGATAAAACCCTTGTTGGCATCATCATGGGCGGCGTCGCGCTTGCCAACCTCTTTGGCTTCCACTTCGGGTTATCGGAAGCAACTGTCACCGGCATCGTCGGCGTGATCACCCCCTTCCTCGTCTACTTCGTGCCCAACTTGCCGAAAGATTCGGCCTAAGTGTTCGATTACATCACCCTTGCCAAGCTCGGGTTGCAGATCATTTTATGGTGCATGAACAAGTACCATGATCAGCAGCAATTCGATGCCGGCAAGGAGCAGCAAATAGCCGAGCAGGCCAAAGCCGTGCTCGGCATGACCTTGGAAGGAAAACGAATTCTGGAGAAAATAAATGCGCTATCCGACAGCGGTCTTAACGATCTTACTGATGCTGTCGGGAACGCAGGCAAGAGCTGATACGATAAAATTTTGTTTTTTGTTTTGCGCGGTAGAGCCGACACCGGTCATTGACAGTTTCTGCGAAAACTACCAGCAGGTCAATCAAGGGCCGGTCGACAGTTCCGAGATCAAGAAATTGCCGCGCAGTACGAAGGTACGATTGAATGCTAATGATGTGCTTTATCTTTGTAAATGCAAGGCGTGGGATAATCCAATATGCAAAACAGAACCCCCACAGTAAAATGACCATCGATCCATCGATCAGGATCGGCGATATTCTAACCCTGATTTTCTTTGGTATTGGGGGGCTGGGATTCGCATGGCGTATGAGTAGTGATTTGAAACTGCTGGCTCGCGACATGAAATTGCAAAGTGGCAAGATCGAGAAACTTGAAACGATTATCGTAACGCAAGCACTGCAGACCCAGCGCATGGATCATCTCAGTCAACGCATCGAGGAATTGCGTCACTGGCGAGGATTCATTAACGCTGAAGCCGATGGCTTGTACGATCGTTACGGAAAAATTCAAAATATTCCATGAAATATCTCATCGCCGCATTGCTTTCGCTTGTCTTGTTGTCACCGGCGCACGCTCGACATCACCATGTTGCGCCGGCTCCCGTCATGCAGCCGTTCATGTGGCCAAACCTGTTTGCCACATCCGCACCGAAAAAAGTAATGCGGCATCGAGCGAAAAGAATCAGCCATGCCCGGGTCAGGCACAGACATCATGTGCGGTCGGCAGTACCGATGCCACATCGACGTCCAGTCGGAGTTAGCCTGATCGGCGTCGTGCCAAAGCTTGCGGCGAAGATCACCGAGATCGTGGGGACTTGCGGATCCGAAGTTGTATCAACAGTTCGGCACACTTACGTTGCAAATCGGAGGTCGGGAAGCCGGTAGGCGATTCGTGCATGGGGGGTATCGTCGCCATTACGCGCATCGTCATCACAGGCACCGCACACACGCCTGAGTTTCCTTTAAAACACAGAAGCCAAGATAGCGCCGATAGCGTGGCTAATTGCACCGAGGCCAATAATGGCAGCCGCCACCATGGCAACACTCGTAAGGGCCGCGGCGATCGACATGAGCATTCCATGCATGGCTATATTTCCTTATTTCTAATACATATCATAATACCTATTTGGATATCTAGGCATTCTGTATTCTGGCCTTCTTTCCCAAGGCCCTCTGCACTCGCCAGCGTATATGCATGGTTCCATTTGCGGACCATAGCGCCTTGGCGGCGGCAATGGTCTTTCGCGACGATACTCTGGATTAGGGCCGCGGTCCCACATCGGGGGACCACCGTATTGGGCGTGAGCGCTTGAAGTGATGGCGATAAGCGTTAAAGCGAATAGAGCTAGTTTCATTGTTCACGCCTTCTCAAGAGCTTCTAGTTTCCTCTCGGTAATTCGCCGGTCCCGTTCGGTGCCGTCGGGGATACGACCGTTCAGCACCCACTCACGTACCGTCGTGTAAGGCCGGCCGAACCAGCGGGCGACGTCGGCCACCCGCATATTGCGCCGGCGCATGGCTGCCTTCAGGCGCTTCTGAAACGTCATCGCTCAGCCCTTCGTGAAGAAATCGTCGAGCATGGCAGTCAGTTCTGGTTTCCCCGACGCCGGCTGGCCGGACGATATCCCGAACCCCGTGTCGGTTTGGACCGGGGCAGTAGCCGGTTGCTGGCCAAATTGAGCCGCACCGACAGGCTGAGTGGTCGCCGCCTGCCCAGGATGCGGGAACGGGGCCTGCGCCGCGGCCGTGGGGCCGGCAGCGAGCTGTCCGGCGGGCTGGGCGCCATTGGCCGCCTGCATCTCCGCGGCTGTCCGGCGCCGCCGACGGCCCGTGGTGAGCTGTTCAGCCGTTTGGACCGATGCCGCAGAGGATGCAGCCGTCGTCTGTGGCCAGTTCGTAGCCGCAGCGGGGGCATTCGAAATGACCGGTACGAAAGGGTCGGGTTGCTGCACCTGCAGGGCAGGGCCGGTCACTATGGGGTTGGATTGAAGAAATTGCTGCCCAGTTGGAGGCATTTGCGTGGGCGTCGCAGGCAGCACTTGCGTCTGCGGCCCCGCATTTGTGATCAAAGGTTGCACTTGCTGTCCAACTCCAATCGAGCCAACGCCACGCGCTACATCGTTCCGCCCGACCAGCGCGTCAGTTTTCTTCTCAACGTAAGCCTTCTGGCGCAACTCGGCGGTCGGCGCGTCGATATAAGCTACCGGGGCGAACTGGAGGGTGCCTTGCACGCCTGGCATGAATGAGATCCGGGTGATCAGGTTGGCCATGTTGACACCGTTGCCCTTGCAACGCTCGACGTATTCGCGCATCGGCCCGTGGGAATTCGGTGGCACCGCCAGCAGGAACAGGACGTCGAAGCCGGGGATCAACAGGGCGACCTTCTGCTTATGGGTGCACCACGGTACCTTCTTGCCGTTGGGGTTAACCTTGGTCCACTCTGACCGTGGGCAAGCCGCGCAGGTCGGTGCTTGTGGTGTACTCGAGCTGATCGACGGGCCCACACCATTGTCAGAGAAACAGGTCGGCCGCACGCCGTCAGCGTTGGGGTCATACTGCCCTTCGAAATAAACCCGGCTCATAACCGGATTAACGTCGATGATCGCGGCGTCAAGATATACGCCGATCACGGGATCGAAGGTCGGGACCGGGATTTCATTGTTCGATGCGTCGATCAGGGTGAACCGGCCGCCGCCGATCGACACATGCGGGGGCATGGCTGAGCCGAGATTGGCCGAGAGTACGCCGCCGATGTCGGGGGTTTGCAGGTTCTGTAAATGCGCAGGCAGTTGGGCTTGGGTCATGTCAGCTCCGGTTAATATTAAGTATTGCGTATTTGCTCAACGACACGCCGGGCGGCAACTGGCCATCGTGCTCGTCCATGTAGGCGCGCACGGCCTTGATGCCGATCGACAGCTTGATCTCGTCGCCATAGACCTCCCAGTGATCCGCGGCGAAATCGAACAGCTTCTCGCCGTCCTCGATCTTCACCGAGGCGAGATTCGAGATATAGGCGGTGCCGGCGTCGGTCTTGGTGGAATCGGCGCCACGTTCGGCGAGGCGGGCGAACAGGTCATCCTCGATCGCCTTCAGCCGTTCCTTGTGCGGCTTCGACCACTCGTCGAACTTGGCCTGCGCCGCCTTAATCAGATCGGTGATCTTGTGGTTTTCGGCGATCAGGTCGTTGTCGGTGATGTCGGAGTTATGCCCGATGGCGGAGGCCGGGGCTTCGACTGTCTGACGCTTAGTGCGAGGGGGCATTCCGATTCCTTGTGGACAATAGCTACCAGTCCTGACTATCGTCCGATGATCATCTTCTAGCCGAAGCGGTGCTGGGATGAGATTTTAGGATAGTTCTATTTTGACCAGTGTCAAGCTATTTGTTCGTAATGTTCGTACTTTTTGGCGCATACAAAAATAACTTGCCGCGCTTCATTTCACCCCGCTCCCAACCGGCCATCACATAGCAAAAGCCCGGATTAGTTGAGCGTATTTCTTTAACTCCGATCTCAGTACGCAATCGTTCTTGCGGCATTTCGCCGTATCGCAGTAGCCATTCCTTGTAAGTCATTTCTGTAGCTGCGCGAATCAGATCGGAAGATAGCCCCGCCCCTAAATTTCTGAACAGCATATTACGCCATAGATATCTGGCTTTGGCGTCTGTCGTGCCGGAACGCCCACGACTTAAGCCAGTGCCGTGAGCCATCGGTGTTTTTTGCCTGACACACGCCCATACGGCGCGTCCGCAATCGGTCACAAGCACGATTTCTTGTCCCACTCCGGTGAAGGTCTTGCTGCCCGGCGTGCGTCTGGAATAGTGCGCTCCCAGCCCCACAAACGGACCTGTTCCATCAACAACATCCAGCGCGCGGCGATCGGAGCTGGAAGACAGCAGCCACATTAGAACTCGCCCTTCCGGATAGCATCCAGCATCAATCCCTGCATGCTGGTGTTGTTTTCCAAGCGGTCAAAAATTTCTTCCTCGAGCTTGTTCGACACCAGTTGGAAGCATGTGGATGGAAAATGCTGTCCCGGCCGCCGCACGCGGGCATTGCCCTGAATCCATGCCTTGGCGCGGTCGGTGGCGCCGAACCACACCACGGTGTCCGCGATCACGAACTCGTTGATGCCCTCGGTGGCCGTTTGCGGGTCGGCCACCACCAGTTTAAA
>WNFG01003387.1_pt1 | contig 13327 bp, 10 predicted proteins | sample 5400431 | NCBI WGS metagenome assembly WNFG01 (sample SAMN13153346, study PRJNA577476) | soil metagenome | isolation source: 120 cm saprolite under Douglas fir tree site 2 hole 3 replicate 2 | place: USA:California | collected 2015-04-18
AGGGCCGGCTCGAGCAGAGCGCGGTCTTCCAGAGCGCTCACCTCGTGCTCGATCAGTTCGAGCCAGACGTACTCCTTTGCCGCGCCGGTCAATGCCGCCGATGTGGGTGCGAGCCACTCCGGCTGCTTCGAATAGCTGAACGGCGGCGTCTTCGCGGCGGGATCGCCGGGGATGGAGACGCGAATGCCACCGACGTACATCGTGCCGGCGCCGATGCCGAAGTCGAAGTTGGCGGCGGGCGAGGGGATGCTGATCTTGTAGCCGTCGTCGGGCGTGCCGGATGGGCCGACGAAGTCGAGCGCCTCGACACGCGTCTCCTCGGCGAGGATGTCCTGCGCCTCGTTGAGGTCGGAGTCGAGCAGCACTCTCCCCTGCTGCACGATGACGGAGCGGTACCGCTGCGCTTCGTCGAACGAGAATCGGGATCTGTCGCTGGCCATTGGATGGTCCTTTCGTCGTTCAGGTCACGTGCACGATCACCGGCACGAGGCCCACGGGCATGAACTCCTGGAACTTGATGAGGAGACTTTGCTCTTTGATCGCCGCCATCTCGCTGTAGAACGCCCCCATCTCGGAACCGTTCTGCGCACCGGCGCTGACGGCGGCGTCGACGTCGGAGCGGAGCTGGGCGTATCCCGGCTGCGCGAACATGCGCGAGGTGAAGAGCTCCGCGCGCGGCGCGATCTCGACCGATTCGTACTTGCGCGGAAGGATGCTGCCGGACGACCAGGCGCTGAAGCGCACGCAGCCGAGCTGCGGGTTCTCGACCCATACCACGTCGTCGAGGATCGACTCGCTCACGTCGATGCGATGCACGTACGCGCCGCCAAGGAGTGTAACGTGCTCGAGCAAGACCGCGCCGCTGTCGAGCGCCAGGGCGAAGGCGCCCAGCTCGAGGGGGAAGGCGTCGGCGATGAAGTCGTGATTATTGGCGCTGTGCGAGCGCAGGATGACGCTGCGCGAGACGCGCGGAGGGAAGAGTGCGGCGTTCGGCAGCGCGGCGTTGATGTCGTCGACGATCAGCTTGCGCAGCGCGTCCGCAATGCGCGCGCCGTCGCGCACCAGATTGAGCTGGCTGCGCGTCGGATTCTTCAGCGCGTTGCGCAGCGCTGTGGCCACCGGATCGCCAGCCGGTGGCGCTTTCAGGATGCGCACGAAGGCCTCGATGTCCTTGAAGTCGGCGATGGCGAAGTCGCTCTTCGGCGGCTCAGGGATCGACTGCACGATGCTGTCTCGGATCACCAGTTGCTCGACCGATCCGCCGCGGCGCGACCGGATCGGCCCGGTGATGCTGTGGTCGATGGTCAGCGCGCGGACGGTCCCCTCGATCCATAGCGTTGTGGCGTGCAGCTCGCGGTCGTCGAATGACGTGGCGAAGCGAGTGCCGCCGACGCCGGCCTGCCCCGGATCGAGCGTGGAGAAGCGGATCGTCACCTCGTCGAAGCTGCCGCTCAGCACGATGTCGGCGCCGCTGAAGAAGATCCCTTCCAGGCGCAGCTTCGGCGTGGCGCCGCTCGCATTGAAGGTCCAGGGAGTCCGATCCGGCGCGGTGCGGATCACCGGACGGCGGCCGTTCCCCGATCGGATGGTGACGTCATTGACGGAGGTAAGGTCGGGGACGTCGGCGTACGTGAGCGAGTCGCCGAACGTGGTGGTCGACGTCGCGGCCATGGCGGCGACGGCGGTGCCGTTGCGGACGACGGTTTCGGTGCCCGGCGCCGGCGCCGCGTCGCCGAACGGCCGGCGGTCGAAGGCCGCCGCGCCGAGGCGCGAGGAGAAGCCGTAGTGATACCAGACGCGCAGGTTGGGATTGGCGGCGATGGAGAAGCGGCCGAACTCGGGCCAGATGCTGACGTCGGCGCGCTTGACCAGGTCGCCGGTGTCGGTGTGGAAGACGCCGACCGAGCGCATGTCGATCGCCGCGTCGCTCGTGCTCGAATAGACGTCGTCGACCAGCGCCTGCGCGATGGGGCCGGGCAGCTCCGGCTCGGTGGGCGAAACCCATGTTGCCCCGAAGCTCTCGCCGGTCCGCGCGGCGGTGGCGAAGAGCGGCACCGTGCGGCCGGTTGGGTCGAAGGTGAAGCAGTTGCCGCGCGCGCCGTTGCCCGCCACCGGAACGGAGAGAAGGTCGTTGGGATCGTCGGCGGTCTGCGGGAAGCTATAGAGCCGCCACAAGAAGACGCCGAGGCGCGGAATGTTGTACCAGCCGACGGCGCCGCTACCGCGGCGGACGTCGGGAGTGTGAAAGAACTCATCGAAGGCGGTGTTCACCTGTTTGGCCGCATACGCGTTGCGCAGGTTCGCCGTCCCGCCGATCGGTGTCCGCGAGCGCGGACCCACCAACCCCGAGGCGAGCTGCAGGCGCGCCGCGCCGAGGACGTCCGGGCTGGCGGAGGGAAGGCCGATGGCGGGATCGAGACCGTGCCGCGTGCGGCCGAGGCGCCGGAAGAACTCGACTACGCGCGCGTCCCAGCCGCTGACGTCCTGCGCGATCTTCTCCAGGATCAGCAGCGTGCCCTTGCGGCGGCGGTAGAAGATCGTGTTCGCCACTTCCAGGCGGCGGCCGCGGGCGTCGAGGCCGGAGACCAGATTGGTGGCCAGCAACTCGCCGATGTACGGCACCACCCAGTCGTCGCAGCTCTCGATCGACTGGTCTTCCCACGAGCGGTCGATGCTGCGGCGGACGATGGCCATCTGCGCGCCGATGCGGTCACACAGCTCACGGAGCGGACCCTTGACGTCCGGCAGGTCGGAGTCGCCGGCGCGATAGACCTCCGGCATCAGCATCCACAGCCGGTCGGCGTAGTAGATCTCGTAGTGATCGAGGTCGCTCTGCATCACACATGCTCCGGGTTGATGGTCAGTGAAACGAGGCGGAAGAAGCCCCCCTCGCCGGGGTCATGCCGCGGGGTGAAGTCGAGGAATGGACGGCGGAAGAGGAGATCGCGCACGGCCACCGCTCCTTCGACGGATAGGCAGGCGCGGTCGATCTGGCTTTCGTAGATGACCTGGCCGATGCGAACGGAGTTGGTGCCGAGCAGCCCGAGATCGGGATCCTCGAGCGCGGCGCGTACGCGCGCGGCGACGGCGCCGGCGTCGAAATCGGGACGGACGCGCAGTGTCAGGCTGATCGAGCAGTCGACGCGCGTGGCCTGCTTGATGATGACCGTGCGGTTCGGGTCGTGCGACCCGGCGATGGCGTTGCGCGCGGCGCTCTCCGCGCCGGCGTCGTCGCCGACGTATACCGTGACCACCGCGCGCTGCAGCGCGGCGTCAAAGGAGAAGGCGGCCGTGGCCCGTTGCACGCCGGGCGCGCCGGCTGCGATGATCTGATAGTCGTCAGCGGAGACGGCACGGCCGAAGGTGAGCACCGACTTCGGCGCCAGCGCGCGGATCTTCGCCGCGACATCGGGATCGGATCCTCCGAAGACGCGCAGCGGATTGCGGATGCCGCGAACGCCCGGCTGCGGCTTCAGGACGACGGTGAGCGATCCGGCCTCGGGAGTGTCGGCACCGCTTCCATAGCGATACGACGCCACCACGTTCCCGCTGCCGGACGGCAAGCGCGAGCCGTTGATGCCGTCTCCGAACATGACGTGCGTCTTCTGGTCAGCATCTTCTTTGGTGACGAAGACCTTCGCCTCCGCCGCCTGCGCGTAGAAGCTCGCCACCTCGTGCCACTCGATGTCGCCCATCCACACGCGGAGCGTGCTTCGGTATCCGTCGCCGCTGGCGCGGTAGGTGAGCGGCGATTTCTTGAGCACGAACGTCTGCGCCGGGATGGTGGCGTCGCCGCTGCCGAGGACTTCCTTCGACACGCTCTTGCCGCGCGAGACTGCCACCAGATTGGTGAGAAGGCTGAGCGGCGCGATGAGCGGCGACTCGGCGGCGTGGACGTTGGTCAGCGCCACCGAGCGCGCATCGGCGGTGATGACGTGCGCGCTGGTGCCCGCACCGTTCGCGTCTCCAATCTCGACGTCGCGCGGGGCGGTGAGCGCCGCCGCCGTGCCGTCGGCGGCCAGGAGCGTGGCGGTGGCACCGGGAACGAACTGCGTGGCCGGCGCGCCGATGATCGTTCCCGCCTCCACCCACCCGAAGCTGGCCTTCACCGATGCCGCCGCGCCGTTCCAGGCGTTCTGCACGGTGAAGTTGAGGAACACCGGGTTGACGTTGACGCTGGAGTGGACGATCGGAATGGGGATCTCATTCGTGGCCGGTGGCGGCGCCGGCGGCGTATCGGGACGGTCGAGATTCGGCGCGTTCACGTACCAGAGGTCGCGCTTTTGCGAATTGGCGAAGGCGATGACCGGCGTCTCGCCAGGGCGCTCCAGCAGCAGCGCATCGGCGGCGGCGATGGAGGCGTAGACGCCATCGAGGTGGACGTCATGCGAGAGAACGCGCGTAAAGAGGTCCACCGGCGGAACGGTCGTGATCGGAGGGATGAACGGGCCGATGTCGACAAAACCGGGATCGAAGACATTGATGCGTGAGAAGTCGAACGACGACGCCTTCCGAAAGGCGACCGGCGACGACGGAACATCGATCGACGACGCCCCAACGTCGATCGTGCTGGCCGCCGCTTTGAAAATCAGTTCGGGCGACAGCGACGATTCGATCGGGAAGAAGTCGATGATCGCGCTGTGCGTGACGATCGGCGAGTTGGCGGGCGAGAAGAGTCCCGCGCTTTGCGTGCTGCGCAACAGTAGCCAGTCGGCGGCCCGCGGCGCGGTTCCGAGGCCGAGGTTCTCCGTGAAGACGACACGCGTGTTCGTGGCGCCGCGCGACGTCTTCTCCTTCTTCGTCTCGGCGACTGTGACGAGCCTGGCCTCGGAGACCGCCCCAGACCAGTTGCGCGCGCGCAGCAGGAAGCGATCGTTCGCCTTGATGGCGGTGATCGATCCGGCCAGGAGGAGTGAGCTTCGGCCGCCGTCGAGGCGCAGCAACGCGGGGTCGGGCGGCGGATCGACGGCCACGGAATCGGGCAGCGTGATGCGCCTGTCATCGTCGACTTCAAAGATTTGCGGCTGTTTGCCGGGGCCGGGCTTGCTCTGGATCTGGAATCCCGCGGCGATGGTCACCGGCTTCCTGCCGCTGATGAGCGCCGCCACGACGCCCTCGGCGGCGATGCCCGGGCGCGGGCGGTACCCGAGGAGCCGGACCAGGTTCTTCACCGCATCGTCCTGCGTGGCCGTGCCGAGGTACGACTCGTTAATGATCCGTTCGTTGTAGAACGTCAGGATGTCGGCCAGAACCGCCCACCACTCCACCAGTTGCACGGCGAGGTCGCCGCTGCCGCCGGGGCGCCAGAGCTGCAGCGCCGTTTCGCCGGGGCGCGCCAGGAGCAGCGCGCGGCGGAACGCGGCGAAGTCGCCGGCGCGATACGACACGCTCTCCTGGCCCGGCAGATTGCTGATCGCCGCGGGATGGATGAAGACATCGCACGTGCAGGGCGCCTGCTGGTTCATTTGCCTCCCTCCACGGTGATGAGCAGCGAGCCGCGTTCAGGACGGCTCGGGTCGTTGTCGGTGCGCACGATCTCTTGCCGCCCGACGCCTACCGTCTGCGGCATCGGCGCGTACGTGGTCATCAGGCCGCGGCGGCGCATGGCGATGGAGCGGACGCCGTCGACGCCAGGCACGGTCTGCACCGCCGCCTCGAGTGCGCTCCGCTCCAGCGATGTGCCGAAGGTGAAGCGGTCGGGATGGAAGAAGTTCTTCGTGCTCAGCGCGTCGAGGATTCCGCGCTCCACGTCGCCACGAAAGGCGTCCGGGCGGGCGCAGACGTCGATGGTGAGATCGAGCGAGACGTAGCGCGGCGGGAGGACGTACGACTCGTAGCCGGCCAGGCGATAGCGGTTGAGGAGGTCGATCAGCTCGACCGTGTGGCCGACGCTCAGCTCTTCGGCGGCCTTCGGGTCGACGGTGGTGAAGACGGTAAGCCAGCTACCGGTCCAGCGGAAGGTGGTGCCGCCGCGCGAGACCCACGACAGCGTCTGCGCGGCGTTCGCGTAGTCGTCGGGGAGGACGGCGCGGAACTGGGTGGCGCGAAACGCCTGCGGCGCCAGGCGGCGCACGCGCTCGGCCGGCTCCTCGTCGTCGCCGCCTTCGGCGGGGAACGGATTGGTCACGGCCACGATGAGCGCGGACGCGCCCGGCGCGATGGAGGCGATGGCGTCGGCGGCGACATTACCGCGCGCGCCGGAACCTACCCGATAGACCGCGTCGAACGCGGCGCCGGGCGGCGGGGTGACGCCGAAGGTTCCGTCGCCGAAGCGGATCGTGCTGCCGTCGCCGTCGTAGTCGAGCGAGACACTGCCGTCGGAGTTCCTGGCAATGGCGCGCAGCGCGAACGGCTCGACGCTGAAGGCGAGATCGGAGCCGGCGGCGTCGAGGATCTGCCGCCGCCACTGCCAGCGCCGCGACGGCGCCTCCTGCGACAGTGCGAGCTCAGGCACGTACCTCTGCCCGTCACCCGAGGGAAGCCAGGTCAGCGGTCCCTGCATGAGCGTGTAGAGGAATTGATCGCGCTCTCGCGCGGCGGCGAGCGTCTTCGCCGACACAGCGCCGGGGATGGCGAAAATCTCCCTGACCGTGCGCCCCTGCCTAGCCGGAACGAGGTTGCCGCCGACGATGGTGTTCGGCGTGCCGTCGGCACCGAGGCCGATGTCGTGGTCCTTCTTCAGCGCCTCGTCGCGGCTCCAGGTGATGTGCGTGGTGTCGCTGCCGAAAAGCTCATCGCGCTCGACCGCCGGAGTGCCGGTGATGGTGATGACTTCGCGCAGCGGCGGATCGCCCGCCACGGCGGCGCGCGTCTCGATGACCAGTTGCTGTCCGGCGAAGAATTGATGGCCCTTCCCGGCGATCCACATCTCGGTCGAGCCGGCCTCGAGGCAGCGGGCGCTGTCATCCCATACGTACGGCGTCAGGCCGGCGCCGCGGTTCCAGAGGTTGCTGACCTGGACGCCCACACTATCGGCCAGACCGTTGCCGGTCTCGAACTCGACGCGCGTGCCGTCCGCGCCCTGCGCGGCGACGAGGACGCCGGGCGGAATGGTGCCATTGGCGGCTACGTCGAACTGGAGGACGACGCGCGCCGAGACCACCGGCCGCGGCTCGTAATCGACCAGGCGTGCGTGGCGCACGATGGAGCGGCGCTGCGTGGCTGTCTCGAGCGTCGCCTCGGCGGCGATGCGGTCCTGGACGTAACTGAGGTCGTCGGCGACGGCGCTGAGCGCCTCCAGGAACATGACGCCGAAGTCGGCCTCGCTCCGTTCCTGCCAATCGGGATAGCGCACCGCGGAGAAGTCGCTCAGCGCCTTGCGGAAGCTGAGGAAGTCCTTCGCAAGGTAATCGATCGGCGGTATCTCCCCCGCGGGCGGCGGGCACTGGCGAGGAGGCAGTTCGCAGTCGAGGTCGGAAGGGCAGAGCGCCTTGAACGAGAACTCGACGTGGCTGAAGAAGTGGTCGAGCACCTTACTGGCGATGCTCAACGTGTACGCCGAGAAGTCACCCGGATCGTCGACGGTGAATGTGAGCAGCGGCCGCTGGTCGCTGTCGTGCGACCACTGAAGGGCGGCCGTCTTCACCCGCACGGCCGGAATGCTCTCGCCGCCGGTGATGGTGACGGCCTCGCCGGGATCGAGGTGACCGTCGACTTCGACGGTGTTGAGGAAGTGGACGCGTAGCGTGCGCTGGTCCTGCGAGACGATCTCGACGAAGTCGATGCCGTTCAGCGTGGTCGACTGAGCGAGTGCGGCGAGGCGGTCGTGCGAGTCGGTGCTCATGGTCCGATCCGCACCGAAATGGTGTCGTTGGTGCGCGTGGCCAGCAGGACGTACTCGACGTCGACGATGAGCTGCGAGCGGTCGGGCTCCTCGGCCGGCGTGGCGACATGGACGCGGCTGACCTGGACCTGTCCGGCCAGCCATTTGTTGAGCGCCTGCTGCACAAGCATCTGCGTGGTGGCGTCGAGCGCCTCGGAATGCGGCGCGAAGATGAGCCGGCGCAGACCGCAGCCGAATTCCGGCAGGTCGGCGCGCTCGCCCTGCGAGGTGAGCAGAAGCTGCTTGACCATCTGCCGGACGTGATCGGCGTACGTGGCCTCGGCGGCCTGGCGCGAGCCGCTGTCGATGCGGAACGGGAAGGCGTAATCGCGGCGTCGCATCAGCTCCCCTTCACCTTCGTCTGCGTGTTGGTGATCTGCACCGATCCCTGCGGCGCGGAGTCGGCGGCCAGGCAGAGGCCCTGGCTGTCCTTGGTCAGCGGGCTGTCGTGCGATGCCTGGCTCATGAGCGCGGAGGTCGTCCACTGCACGCGCACGCAGGGATGCGGCGTGCCGCTCGGGAGAGTGAAGGCGCAGCCGGCGATGGTGAAGGTGTCGCCGAGGCGGACGATGAAGTCGCCGCCGGCTTTCGCCACCGTGTTGCTCGACACCGCGGAGACGCTGCCGCCGTGCGGGCACATCATGGAGCTGGAGGTGTTCAGCAGATCGCCCATTACGTCACCTCCAGGTTTCCGCTGTTGACGCTGACCGAGGAGTCGGTGATCTCGACTTTCTTGGAGCCGCCGTGATCGAGCACCAGACCGGACGAGTCGAGCGTGACCTTGTTGTCGTTGGTGTCGCTGATCTCGATCTTGCCGTTGTCGTCGTCGAGGATGATTTTCAACCCCTGCTTGGTGATGATCGTTTTCACCGCCGGCTTGGCGTCGTCGGGCTTCTCGCCGGTGCGCCAGTAGCAGCCGGTCCAGATGGGGTAGGAGACGTCGCCCCCTTCGAACTCGATCCACACGCCGGCGCCCTCCTCGGGTATGAAGGCGATGCCGGCCTGCGCGCCGGCGTACGGGACGCAGGGCATGCACCACCCCGACTCCTGCTCGCCCAGAACGGCCGGGACCATGGCTTTGATGCGCAGCGTGTCTTCGTCCACGCTGGTCACCGCGCCGCGATACTTTCCGAAGAAGCGGTTGCGCAGCCGGTCGAGGACCTCCGTCAGAATCTGCTCGCTCATAGCAGCCCTCCGAGGAGTCCGCCGCCGCCGCTCGGCTCCGGTCCCACCGCGTTGCGCACCAGCGTGAAGCGCATGCGATGCGAGTCGGCGGCGATGGTGTGGCGGACCGTCCAGACGAAGTACTTGCCGGAATTGAGCGAGCCGGCGGCATCGATCTGCACGATGGTGCCGGCGCGGATGACATCCTGCAGCCGAGCCACGTCCGTCTCCCCTTCGCAGCGGGCGAACCACCCACCCTCGCGCAGCACCGACTGGGCGCGCAGCATCAACTCTCCGGCGTCGTCGACCGGCGCGGTGAGGAGCACGGTCATGGTCTGCCCGGCGAAGGTGGCCAGGTCGCGCTCGTCGAGCGGCGCGATGCCGGAGTCGGTGGCGTCGCCGCTGACGCCGGTGGGGGTGTCGTCGTCGAAGAGCGCCTGCCGCGCTTTCACTGCACTTGGGCGGGTGACGTCCCATTCGAAGTCGAGCGCCTCCACCGCCGGCGCATCGGCGTTGAGGGTGATGGTGACGGACGGATCGCCGTCCACCGCCGGCTTGGCGAACCAGCCGGTGCGGTCGCCGGGCGTGTCCGTGCAGCTCACGCGGCAGAGCTTTCCGTTGCGCCGCGCCAGCATCCGGAGGAACTGGATGTCGGAGCCGCGCTGCATCAGGGTGTGTTTGTCCTCGGTGTGGGACGGCGAATCGTCGCTGCTGTTGTCGCCGGCGGGCGTGATGCCGTACTCGCCGAAGATCGTCCCCGCCACGTCCGCGTCGGTGACGTCGGCCCACTCGCGGACCTTCTCCTCGAGGTTCATCATCCAGGTGGCGTCCTGCGCCCATACCTCGAGAGTCGATGATGTTACGCCGGAGTCGAGATGGAGCTTGTGACTGAGGACGTAGCCGTCGAAGATGCAGTGCTTTGTCTCGCCGTCGGCGCTGACCGCCACCGCCACGTTCGCGAAGGGCTTGAATCGCGCGTCGTTGACGAAGGCGAGATCACCACTCGGATCGGTCGACACCGGCAGCGTCATTCGAAGCGCGGACGGCAGATCGGCGTTCTCCTCCACTTCCAGCGTCGAGATGCTGTCGTAGAGGGCGTCGTCCGCGGAAGCGCCGTCGAAATAGAGCTGGAACGTTGCCACGATGTCAGCGGCCTTTCTCCGGGATGCTGATGGCCGAATGCGCCGCCAGCGCGTCGGGCACGACGCTGTTGTTCGCGTCGCAGAGTCGCCAGAACGCGGTGGCGTCGGCCAGGTAGTGGGCAGTGATCAGATCGAGGCGCTGCCCGTCGAGCTTCTTGTGATCGCCGATCACGCGCGGCGTGGTGGGGAGCGGCAGCCGCGTGGCGGTGACGCGCGTGCCGTCCGGCCTGGTCACGGTGTACGTCCCTTCCTTCGCGTAGCGGCTGTTCGGTGTGAACATTCGTTTTCTCCCGTCAGATCGGCAGCAGGCCGATCACCGATTCGGTGGCGTTGGCGAGGTTGGCGATGGCCAGCGCCTGCCGCAGCCCCTGCGAGTATTCGTAAGCGCCCTTGGCGATGTCCTTGAGCGGTCCGTTGACCGAGGCGAGCTCCTCGGGGGTGAGGACCTTGAGCGTGAGCGAGGCCTCGACGTGCGTCGGATTGAGCAGGCCGTCGAAGAGCTTCTCGGTGACCGTCAGCGAGGCCACGCGCACCGGCACGATGCGCCCCGGACCCCAGACGAAGAGGACTGTCGGCACCTGTTTGCCCGGCACGCTCCGCTTGACGCCGCCGCCGGCGCTGCCGCCGATGGAGAGGCCGCCGGCGGAGACGGAAAGGCTGACCGAGGCGCTCGCGTCGCTAGCCACCGGGTACTGCAGCATCTCCAGCGCAGCGATGCGGCTGTAGAGGCCCGAGATCGACGCGATGCCGGCGGTGACGGCGCTGCCGTCGGCGATGGTCTCGTTCGAGTTCATCACGATGCTGAAGGTGAAGCTCTCGCCCGGCACGCCACTCACGGCGAGCGGATTGCTGCCGGCGGCCGACGACGTGCTCCCTGCGGCGCTCGGCGCCGGCGTCCAGGTGTGCGTCATCGTCTCCGGGTTGTACTGGAAGAGGATGACGTTCGGCAGCGGGATGAGGAACGTCTCCATGAATTGGATGAGCGCTCCTTTGAGATAGCCGGCCATGTCAGCTCCTGATCTGCCGCAGCAGCTCCGCGACGACCGACCGCGCCAGCGTGTCGACGTCGCCGCCGGCGTCCACCGAAATGCGAATGTTGCCGATGACCGCCGACTCGTCGCGCTGCGGGACGTCGCAGCGCAATCCATCCGCGATCCGTTCGGCCAGCCGCTTCCCGTCCGCCTCGCCGAGGTGCGGCGCGTCGATGACCATCCGCCGGATGTCGAGCGTGGTCACGCCGTCTCCCCCAGATCGCCCGGCCGCAGCTCGACGCCATGCTTGGTCATCTCGCGACGCGCGGCGGCCAGAAGGTGACGCATGCCGATGCGCGATCCTTCGCTGCGCGCCAGGAACGCCGCGCCGAGCGCGCTCTGCTTGATGTCCGCGCCGGTCATGGCCAGCCGCGACGCCAACAGGTCGAAGTCGATCGCATCGAGCAACGAATCGCCGGCCGGCGCCGTTTCCGGCAGCGCGCGGCGCCACAGCTCCCGCCGCTCGGCGGGCCCTGGCTGCATGAAGTCGATGATGAAGCGGAGACGCCGCACGAATGCCTTGTCGAGATCGCTGCGGCGGTTGGTGGCCAGCACGGCGATCCCGTCGAACTGCTCCATCCGCTGCAGGAGGTAGTCGATCTCGATGTTGGCGAAGCGGTCGTGCGCGTCCTTCACCTGCGTGCGCTGTCCGAAGAGCGCGTCCGCCTCGTCGAAAAAGAGCAGAACGTTGGCGCGCTCGCAGGAGTCGAAGATCACCTTGAGGCGTTTCTCCGTCTCGCCGATGTACTTGTTGACGACCCCGGCAAGGTCGACACGATAGAGATCCATGCCGAGCGTACGCGCCATGACCTGTGCGGCCATGGTCTTTCCGGTGCCGCTCGGCCCGGCAAAGAGCGCCGTGACGCCGCGCGCCGTCGGATGCGACTTCTCGAAGCCCCACTCTTCCATCACTGCAAAACGAAGGCGGACCTGATCTTCGAGCTCCTGCAGGTGCCGGCGGACGGTGGGCGAGAGAATGATGTCGTCGCGTGTGTACGGCAGCGGCAGCGGCGAGAAGAGCTCGCCCGGCGCGCGCTGGCCGACGGCGCGGCATGCGAGGGCGATCTCGCTCTCGCCGGCATCGGCCACCGCGGCCACGTCGGCGATCTCGCCCGGCGTGAGCGGCCACTGCGCAATCTCCGCCGGCAGCGGCAGCGGCGTGAGCGCCGACCAGAGCGCCCGCCGCGCCTCGCGGCCGATACGCGGCAGGCGGATGCTCTTGCGGATGACGTTCGTCCGGCTGCGCGGGCGCGGCACCTCGCTGCCGGTGATGACGATGGCCACGGCGCCGTCAAGCGGACGTAGGACGGGCGTCTCGGCGCCGCCGAAGTAGAGCGCGGCGCGCGCGGCGCGGGCCAGCCGCGCCAGCCGCAGCAGCCGCTCCTCGATGGCGGCGGCCTCGCCGCCGGCCTGCAGCGCGGCGGCGTCGACGGCGATGAGGTTGACGTTGATGCGCGCGCAGAGCTGCGTGGCGGCGGTTCGCTTTCCGGCGCCGGCGGGAGCGACGAGCTCGATCTCCAGCGGCGCGTTGCCGCGCCTCGAGTCGATCAGCGCGCCGATGAAGGCGTCGACCTCGCGCAGCGCCGCGGGATAGAGCTCCGGGAGCGCGCGCGCCGCGGCGGCGTCGACGAACTCGAAACAGTTGCCGATCACCGCGTCGTGCAGGTGCCCGTGCAGCGCGAGGGGGGTGACAAAAGGATCGGCGATCCACGGCGTGGCCACGCTCCAGGAATTGGCGAAGCCTTCCGCCGGCCGCGCCAGCCGCCAGCGCACCAGCGGCGACGCCGGCCCGAGCGAGATCGGCTGATCGCCGCCGAAAAGCGCAGATGCCAGCCACGGCGTGGCCGCGCCGAGCGTAGCGTCGTCGTGCAGGTAGCCGTAGACCCGGCGCAGCATCGGATCGGCTTCCACGGCTACGCAGAGGGCGAGGAAGTCGCACTCTGCATCGCCCAACCCGAAGGAGCGGCGGAGGAGCTCGAACGGGTGGTCGTCCGCCGCGGCCCCGTCGGTCTCGGCGATCCTCGCCGTCAGCGCGCGCGCCGCCGGATCGTCTCGATAGAACGCCTCCTCAGCGGCGTCCACTTCGTCTTCGCTGGTGAGGATGCGGTCGACGTCACCGTCGGTGATGGCCAGGCCGCGCGCCGGGTCGGGCGTAGCGCTCCATAGCT
>WNFG01015816.1_pt1 | contig 13325 bp, 12 predicted proteins | sample 5400431 | NCBI WGS metagenome assembly WNFG01 (sample SAMN13153346, study PRJNA577476) | soil metagenome | isolation source: 120 cm saprolite under Douglas fir tree site 2 hole 3 replicate 2 | place: USA:California | collected 2015-04-18
GCGAACGTTGGAAAATATGCCAAGGCGCATCACTGGACGTTTCCGAATATTGAGTATGTGCTGTGGGCAATTCTGCTGGGTCTAGCCATTTCAAACACGGTGGGAGTCCCGGAGATTTTTCGCGCGGGCGTGGCCACGTATGAATTCTGGCTGAAGGCAGGCATTGTCTTACTAGGCGCGCGGTTTTTGCTGGGCGATGTGTTGAAACTGGGCGGCACCAGCCTGGCGCTGGTGGGCATTGAAATTGTTGGCGCGATTGCGTTCATGACTTTTCTTGGGCGTGTGTTCGGTTTGAAACCAAAATTAACTTCGCTGCTGGCGGTTGGCTCGGCGGTTTGCGGAGTGAGCGCGATTATTGCCACGCAAGGCGCGATTGAAGCGGACGAAGAGGATTCTTCGTTTGCGATTGCGGCTATTCTGGCGCTGGGCGCGCTTTCACTGTTTACATTTCCGCTCATTGGTCATGCTTTGCACCTGAACGACCATGCTTATGGCGTGTGGTCCGGACTGGCTGTTGACAACACTGCCGAGGCGGCGGCGGCCGGTGCGTTGTACTCCGACGCTGCCGGAAAATTGGCGGTGCTGACGAAGACCACGCGCAACGCGCTGATCGGATTTGTGGTGCTGGCGTATGCGTTTTACTGGGCCAGCCGCGGACAGGCACAAGCGGTCGGGAACAAGGCAAAATTCTTGTGGCAGAAATTTCCCAAGTTCGTGCTGGGATTTCTGATTATTTCCACGCTGGCGACGGCGGCGTTTTTCTCCAAGGAACAGATCGGCGCGTTGGCGAATCTTTCGCGCTGGGCATTTTTGCTGACGTTCGCGGGCGTTGGGCTGCGCACGAATTTTAAGGCCCTGTCGAAGCAAGGGCTGAAGCCGTTTGCAGTGGGCGCGATCGGGGAAGTGGCGATCGCGGGATTCACGTTGGGGTTAGTGCTGGCCGCGCAACGCATCTTTGGCTGGTAACGAGTTCCAAGCACGTAGGCGTGCGCCGACGAGAATGTTGTGGTTGAGATCCTTCGGCCATCCTTATCGGACGTCCTGAGCATGACAACTCTAGTCAATACCGTCCTGGGGTTGATAAATTTCTTTCGAATCCTGCAAAGAAAGTGACGAGCGATAGTTCCTATTATGCGGAAGCGACTTCGGCCGCAGGCCGTACGCGGGTGGCTTCCCAGGTCCGACGCATCTGTTCGCGGCGATCCAGCACGTATTTTTTGGCATCCTCGAAATTTTTGTAGACGCGCGTGCCTTTGATTGTGTTGCATGGACGACAGCTGGCCACCAGATTGGCGGGATCCTTCTTGCCCTTGCGGGCACGCGGCAAGACGAAATCAACGGACATCACCAGAGCGTTTTCAAAGCTGGCCTTGCCGTCCAATCCGCAATACCTGCAGCAGAACCGATCGCGTTCCAGAATTTTCAAGCCCTCAGCCTGGCTGACAGGCATATCCACTCTTGACAGGGTCATGACGTTGAAAGGCATGGGGCACCTCCAAGCCGGCATGCTATTCCAATGTGAGGTATTTGAGAAGAGGGGAAGCCGATTATAATGGCGTTACGCGCCCGTAGCTCAGCTGGATAGAGCATCTGGCTTCGAACCAGAGGGTCGGGAGTTCGAATCTCTCCGGGCGCGCTATTTTTTGTGTAGTTTGTTTTCAACTCCTTCCGCCGATAGCTTGAGTTTGTTCGAACTCAAGTCCCGGTCTTGCCCGAATGAAATCAATCAAGCTTTCACTTATGCGGTTGGCCGCGTCCGCGGACTTTCGTTTCGAGGAAAAGTAACGGGTACAATGTTCTGGTGAAAAATGTGAAGAGTACAATTTGGCGAAATGCGCGGCTATGGACAGTTGTGAGTGTTTTGGTTGGTTGTGGGTGGGGCGCTCCTGCTATGGCGCAGAGCCAAGATCAGGATCAGGGCGGGGTGCTGCGGGCGAGCGTGAACCTGGTGATGGTGGACGCTACGGTGAAGACGAAGTCTGGGAACATTATGGGCGATTTGAAAAAAGAAAACTTTGAGCTGCGCGAAGACGGCGTTCAGCAAAACGTGCAGATCTTCAGCCGTGACGAACTGCCATTGAATGTTGCGCTGGTCTTGGATTTGAGTGATTCGATCGAACCGTTTCTGGGACCGTTGCGTGACGCGGCCAACACCGCGCTGGCGGCCTTGAAGCCTGAAGATGAAGTGGCGCTGTTTACGTTTTCGACGGAGGCCGAGTTGCGCGTGCCGTTCACGAAAGACAAGAGCCAGATAGCGCAGGAGATCAAAACGTTCAAGATAGGAGGCGCGACGAATATCAATGATGGAATTTTTGTGGCGGCGAAATACCTGCTGGGCGCGCCGCCGAAAGGCCGGCGGGTGATTATTCTGATCAGCGATGATGTTGCGACGTACGCGGGAGGGCAGGGAACGCACGACATTGTGACGGAATTAATCGCCGCGGATGCGGTTTTATACAATTTGAAAATACCGGGATACAACCCGCCGGGAACGATGCTGCACGCGGCGATGGAAAAAGGGCTGGTAAACATTCGCAGTGTAATGGACCAGACAGGCGGGGAAATTTTTAGCGTGCAAGATCTGACGCATCTGGATGCGGCATTTGCCGCGCTAATCGAGCGAATCAAGACGCGCTATACGCTGGGCTACTACACCAAGGCCAGCGCCGCACTGGGCAGGCCGCACAAGCTGGATGTTCGTTTGGCGTCATCGTTTGGAAAGAAGGGCAAGGATTATGTGGTCCTATCCAAGAACGGATTTTACGTGCATTGAAGAGGGCAAAGAAAATTTGTAAAGAAGAAATTGGCGGTTTTTATGCGCCCGCATTTAAAAAGTATCCACACTTTTCCACAGTCTTAGCACTTATCAGGGCCGCCCGGCGTTTATAGAATAGGCGAGATTCATTCATTTCGAGGGTAGCCGAATGCTATTTGCTACAGTGTCTCGCGGCAAGAAAACAGGGACACGTTTGATTCCGCATCTATTCCCAGACAATCGGTATCGCGTCCAACTGGGAAAAAAAGGCCCTTATATTCCGGTGACGGATTACCGCGAGATTCCTTCGTACCTTGCCAATGGGTATTCTCTTCAGATGAGCAACAAGGACAACAGCCACCCTCCGAGCTTGATTCGACCGCAATCGATCCAGGGATGGAGCGTCAACCTTCAGGATCTTTTCTTTCCTACGCGCTGAGTTTGGATTTTGTGGCCGGTGCTGGCGGCTTTTCCGGCACTTTCCTGTCTCCCACCAGAGATTGATCACATCACAATAATTCTCCCCGATTATTAAGCATGTGACGCGGTTGAGCGCGGCGCATCGAAGATGACGACTGCCACGTGTGCGCGCAGACATCCGGCGCGTGCGAGAGTAGGGCGGAAAAATCCAGGACGAGGTGAACCATGACTGCTTACAGCGGTAAGGAACTGGCTAACGCGTTTCGTACAGTACGAAAAAACACTGTTCAGGTGGCGGAGGATATTCCGGAATCACAGTATGGGCATGTCGCCGCGCCTGAGTGTAAATCCGTGGGGCGGATGTTGACGCACATTGCCGTCGCGCAGGGGTTTTGGGACGAGATTCACAGGAAGCAGCGGCGGACTACCATGCAGGGCATAGACTTTGTCGCGATGGGTGAACGTGCAGAAGCGAACGAAAGCAAGCCCCGCTCGAAGGCGGAGATCGTAGAGTTGCTTCGAACCGAAGGGGAACAGTTTGCGGCGTGGCTGGAGACGTTGACGCCGGAATTTCTAGCGGAAATGGTGACCGAAGGCGACGGGAAAACGGCGAGGTCCCGATTCGAATCGCTGCTTGGCGTGAAAGAGCACGAGATGCATCATCGCGCGCAGCTCATGCTTATCGAGCGGCAACTTGGAATCGTCCCGCACCTGACGCGGCAGCCCTGATGGCCATTTAAGCTTGAAATCAGCTGTTATGATCGTCGCACTACCCGGCTAAGTCCCGCCTTTACCATCGGCGGGGTCCCGGGCTTGGAACAAAACTCGTCTTTGGCTTCCCACAACTGCTCTCCATTTTCGACTCGTCGCATCTAGCTGCCCGCCCTGGAAATACAACATTGAGCACATTCCGTCCCTTTAGTACGAGCAGTCTATCGTCGTATGAGCCTCCGCGTGTCAGGCTACTGGAAGATGGTAGGTGATTGCGGTGGGATGCGGTCCTGCTGATTGCGGCGCGGGCCGGGGTTGGAGAGGAAGAGAAACCCATTTCCAGTCGCACCCTTCCAGGGTTTCTCCAGTATTCGTCTAGGAGGAGATCTCCATGAGCTTCCGGACTCGGCCCACGATAGCAGCTTTCTTGATGTTCACCTTGCTTTCCGCAGCGCGAGCGCAGGTACCGGCCCAAACGTCGACCCAGGCAGCGGCACCGCGGCCGGGCAACGACTTCAATTCTCTTCGCGAGCCCGCCGCCGCGGGTGACGCGCAAGCGCAATTCTCATTGGCGAATCACTATTATCAAGGACTCGGCGTTCCCCAAGACTACGCCCAAGCTGTGCTCTGGTATGGCAAGTCCGCTAACCAGGGCTTTGCGCCTGCGCAGAATCACCTGGGCAACATGTATGAACATAAGTTTGGTGTGCCGCGGGATTACAAGCGCGCCCTGGCCTACTATCGTTCTGCCGCGAAGCAGGGCTATGCGCTCGCCCAGTACAACCTGGGCGGCATGTTCGAGGATGGGATTGGCGTCAAGCGTAATTACAAACAAGCTCTTGATTGGTACCGCAAAGCTGCCGACCAGAATCTCTCGCAGGCGGAAAAGCAAGCCGGCTACTTTTACCAGTGCGGATATGGGGTGAAGCAGGACTTTGCCCAAGCCCATACCTGGTATCTCCGCGCCGCAGGCCACGGCGACTCCGACGCCGAAAGCCAGTTAGGCTTCATGGCCGAGGAAGGATGGGGCCAGCCGCAGAATTACGCCGAGGCTCTGTCCTGGTTTTACAAAGCCGCGGAACATGGCAACAACAACGCCGAGGAAAATATCGGCTATATGTTTCAGAAGGGCCTCGGCGTGCCAACCGATTATGCCAAGGCCATGGCCTGGTTTGACAAAGCCGCTGCGCAGGGGAACAGCGACGCGGAAAATCAACTGGGTTGGATGTATCAATTCGGGCAAGGCGTGCAGCCCGACGACGCTAAGGCCGTGACCTGGTACCGCATGTCTGCCGATCTGGGCAATCGGCGCGGCGCCGACAATCTCGACGCTTTCAAAAATGTGCTGGAGATTCGCGGCACGGGAGATTGGGACGCCGCCAATACCCCTGTCACCGATGCTGCCATTGCGCGGGCTCAGCGCTGGGCCAACATTCAGGATCTTAAGAGCCGCATTGCCGGATTGGAGGGCGATGCACAAAACCAGGACGATCTTGCCAACCAGCTCGAACACACCGGCAAAGGCAAGAACGATGCGATCACCAAGATTTTCAATGCCATGGGCAGCGTGCCCGCCGTCAAGTACCATGTCGAGGCGGCAAAGTATCGCGCCGAAGCTGCCCGCCTTCATGAAGAACTCGCTAAAATCGAGAATCAAGACAAATTCTCTGCCGGCATCCCTGCTCCCTAAACAGAGGCTACAGGCCGGGAACGATGACGAGTTCATGGGCAGAGGTCGAGGATTTTTGTGGGCGCGACCTTGCCGCTTTGGAACGCTTGCATGGAATCCCTGTACGTTACTCAGACTCCCGGTTTTATGCTGATCTTGGCGCTCGGTTCGACCTGACTTCCGATTACTTTCCCAATTTGGATGACTAGAAGGGTTGCGACGCGCGTTGACCAGGTTGGCTGAGCGCTTAGCAGCCACGACGAAAGCAAGATGGCCTAAAGGTGGCCGCTACAAAAGGCAAAAGAAAGACGGCGGCATAGCGCAGAACGAGAAAGACGCGATGTGCAATGAATATGAAGATTAACTTTAGAGATTTTTCACAGTCATTTTGGTCAGGCCCGGACCCGGTCCTGGCGGAAGCGGGCGTCGCGGGCGAGCTGTTGGTGGCGAAAGTCCGGCTGTCTCTGGCGACGTTACTTCTACTCATACCAGTAATCAACTCTCTGTTCTTTCCGGTGGAGCGAAAGGAAGGGCTGGTCGGCATCAGCCTTGCTTCTGGAACTTTTTTTCTTTCGGTCGTCGTCTACCTGTTGATCTCACGCAGTTACAATCCTTCGTGGCTGGGTTTTGTCAGCAGCGCTTTTGACGTCACGCTGATTAGTAGTGCGCTGGCGCTGTTTCTTCTGGTGAATCAGCCGCACACAGCGGTGAACAGCAAAGTGGTGTTTGAGGGTTACTTCCTGGCGATCGGCTGCACCAGCCTGCGCTACGACAAACGGATTTGTATTACGGCGGGCCTGCTGGCGTTTGCCGAGTACCTCGCGATTGTTTATTTTGCGGCAAGTCATTGGGACCTGAACAGCGCGAGCTACGCGCCGTATCCCTACGGTCTGTTCAGCTGGTCGGCGCAGATTTCGCGTTTGATCATGATGCTGACGGCTTCGGCGCTCAGCCTGGCACTGGTGTCGCGCAGCCAGAAGCTGTTGGAATTGGCCACGGGCGATCACCTGACGGGGCTGTTTAACCGAGGCTACGTGGACGACCGGCTGGCAATTGAACTCAGCCGCGCCAGCCGTTATGGCAAGTCGCTGGCCGTGGCGGTGATTGACGCCGATCGTTTCAAGTCGCTCAACGACACGTACGGCCACTCAGCGGGTGATGTGGTCTTGAAGAGAATCGCTGAACTCTTGCGCAACTCTTTCCGGCAGAGCGACACCGTGGGACGTTACGGCGGCGAAGAATTTGTGTTGATTTTGCCCGAGATGGACATCGAGACAGCGCGAAAGAAAGTGGAATCGCTCAGAGAACTGGTGGCGAATACTCCCATCGCGATAGGGTCGCGCGATCAAACTGTTCAGGTGACTATCAGCGCCGGAGTGGCGAGCTTCCCGCAGGACGGAGAGGATGCGGCGGAGCTGTTGGCTGCGGCGGACGAACGAATGTTTGAGGCGAAGAGAGAAGGGCGTAATCGCGTGGTGGCGGGGCAGGAAGCTGTCGCCCGGACCGGGCAGGACGCCAAGCGCTGAGACCCGCGGAGATTGATACAGGAAAACTTTTGGAAGTCACCACATATTCGTTATCATCGCCCGGATGGTAGCGTCAGGGACCATCCGGGCAGGGATGAGCCTGTTCATCCGGGCGCTCGGCGTGTGCAGTGGATGAATCCCGAACCGATGCATGCAATTAAGGTGGGTGAGAACCCCGCGAGTGCGGCTGGCGCTCCCCGCGGGACTACTGATTTGCGGATTGAAATTAAGTGTCGTCCGTAAGAAGCGAGAGGACGCGTTGGAGAACTGATTTGAAGAACGTGCGGAGGTGGGATTCGCGCACGGTTGTTAGTCGAGGAACTTTCCAACAAGCCAGAGGTGACCAAACGGGTCTGCCACGGCGCCTTGCAGCATTCGTTTGATCGGTGCCGGGCCAATTGTTTGGTGCTCATGTTCAACGACGGGGCTTCGCTCGATGGCACCTGCGGCCACCTCGCTTGTGTACGGAGACGGGATCATCTACGAAAAGCTCGATCCTCACAGTGGTAAAACCCGCGGACGATGGGCTGCGCGTGCCGTAGTCGGGCGCCTCGTGGGCCAGGAAGAATTTAGCGCCGTCAATGGAAAGACCGGCGACGACATGGCCGCCGGCATCCAGGTGCCACAGGAGTTCCGCGCCGAAGGCGGCTCGGTAGAATTTTATGGCGGCGTTTCCGTCACTGACCGCCAACATGGGAGAGATTTGAGTGATGGTTCGTGTCCTAGGAAACGCGCGCCTCAGAATGCGTCGGCTACAAACCCAATACGGTAACTAGTTCGCGGACGGAGGCTGAGGATTTTTGTAGGGCGGCATTTTCGTCGGGGGTTAGTTTGATTTCGACGATTTGTTCTACGCCTTTTGCGCCGAGTTTTACTGGTACACCAACGAAGAGTCCCTTGATGCCGTATTCGCCTTCGAGATAGACGGCGCAGGGCAGGATTTTCTTTTTGTCTTTGAGGATGGCTTCGACCATTTCTACGGCAGCGGCCGAGGGCGCGTAGTAGGCGGAGCCGGTCTTGAGGAGATTGACGATTTCGGCGCCACCTTTGCGGGTGCGTTCGACGATGGCGTCGATTTTTTCTTTGGGGAGCAGGTCGGGGAGGGGAATTCCGGCTACGTTCGAATAGCGCGGGAGGGGAACCATGTCATCACCGTGGCCGCCGAGAACGAACGAGTGGACGTTTTCTACGCTGACTTTGCACTCCATGGCGACGAAGGCGCTCATGCGCGCGGAGTCGAGTACGCCAGCCATGCCGAGGACGCGTTGCTTGGGGAAGCCGCTGACTCTGAAAGCGGCTTGCGCCATGGCGTCGAGAGGATTGGTGACCACGATGATGATGCAGTTGGGCGAATGTTTGATGATCTGTTCGACGACGGCCTTGACGACGTCGTAGTTGGCTTTGAGGAGGTCGTCGCGGCTCATGCCGGGTTTGCGCGGGAAACCGGCAGTGATCACTACGATGTCGCTGTTGGCGGTGCCGGAATAGTCGCCGGACGCGGTGGAGAGGCCGATGGCTCGCGCGTCGGATTTGGTGATCGGCGTGGCTTCGACCATGTCCAGCGCTTTGCCGACGGGTGGGCCGTCGAGAATGTCAGTGAGGACGACGTCGGCGAGTTCCATGTCCACGATGCGTTGCGCGGTCGTGGAGCCGACGAAGCCGCTGCCGACTACGGTTACTTTTTTTCTGCTCATACGTTTTTCTCTCCGATAGGTGTTGCTCTGAATTTTAACCGTAACAGCAGATTCCTCGCTGCGCCTGCCTGCGCAGGCAGGCTCGGAATGACAATTTCGCGGCGAGCAAACTATCCCGCGGCGGCCATGCCTTTCATGTTTTCGATGATGGCGGTGGCGAAGGCGGAAGTGCCGACTTTTGTCGCGCCGGGCATCATGCGTTCTAAATCGTAGGTTACTTTCTTTTGCTGAATGGTGCGGGCGATGCCGTCTTCGATGAGCTTGGCGGCTTCATTCCAGCCGAGGAATTCGAACATCATGGCGCCGGACAGCATGACCGAGCCGGGATTGATCACGTCTTTGTCGGCATATTTTGGCGCGGTGCCGTGCGTGGCTTCGAATACGCCGAAGCCGTCGCCGATGTTGGAGCCCGGCGCCATGCCGAGTCCGCCGACCTGCGCAGCGCAAGCATCGGAAAGGTAGTCACCATTCAAGTTGGAGGTCGCGAGGACGCTGTATTCGTCAGGGCGCATCAGGACTTGCTGAAAAACGGAGTCGGCGATGCGGTCGTTGATCATTAATTTTTGTTTCCACTGGCCCTGGCCGTGGGATTTGTAGATTGAGCTGAGCGTGTGGTTCACCTCGTCGTAGATGGTTTTCTTGAAAGCGTCCGTGGCTTGCTCGAGGCCGGGTTCAATGGCGGCGGCGTTTTGTTCGATCGAAAGCTGCGGATTCTTGTCGAGATTATCGACGATCCAGCTCTCGCGTTCCGTGACGGTTTGTTTGCGGAATTCTTCCTGCGCGAGTTCGTAGCCCCAGTCGCGGAAGCCGCCTTCGGTAAATTTCTGGATGTTGCCTTTGTGGACCAGCGTGACGGATTTGCGTTTGTGCGCGAGCGCGTACTTGATGGCGCGACGAACCAGGCGTTTGGTGCCGGTGGGGGAAATTGGCTTGATGCCGACGCCAGAATCCCAGCGGATTTGCTTTTTGGTGTCTTTCAACATGTCGTTGTTCAGGAATTCGAGGAGTTTTTTCGCTTCGGGCGAGCCGGACTTCCACTCAATGCCGATATACACGTCTTCAGTATTTTCGCGGAAGATGAAGACGTTCAATTTTTCCGGATGTTTGACGGGGGAGGGAACTCCTTCGAAGTAGCGCACCGGACGTTCGCAGGAGTAAAGATCGAGAATCTGGCGCAGCGCGACGTTGAGCGAACGAATGCCGCCTCCAACGGGAGTGGTGAGTGGCCCCTTGATGGCCACGCGAAAATCGCGGATGGCTGCGACCGTGTCGTTAGGAAGCCATTCTTTATAGGCGTTGAAGGCTTTTTCGCCGGCGAAAACTTCGTACCATGCCACTTTGCGTTTGCCGCCGTAGGCATGCTCGACGGCAGCGTCGAAGACGCGGCGCGAAGCCTTCCAGATGTCGCGACCGGTGCCGTCGCCTTCGATGAAAGGAATGATCGGGTTGTGCGGAACTTGCAGCTCGCCGCCACTGTAATCGATGGGCGTGCCTTCCTTTGGAACGGCTTGCCCATTGTAAGTGCTCTTCATCTTGCGCGACCCCCCGGGGACGATTTCATCAAAACAAAACTAGAGTGCAGCGCGGTGCGTGACAATGGCGCGCTTCGGCGCGTCTGGCCGAATTCGCAACGATATCATAAGGCGGCGCGCTGCTAAAATCGCAACTCCACACTTGACTCTTTTTCTGGTTCCGATCGCACCGAACCTGGAGACGACGCAGGGTCGAAATTTAGCGTAAGACCAATCAATGTCGGTTATGATTTACGAGTAGCTACATCTGTGGATACCGGAGCTATGAAACCTAAACTGCCAACACCGCCGCCGGGTACGAAGTGTGTGTGCGGTCACCGCTTTGCCGAGCACATACAGGGTGGCGAGCATCACGCGTGCCAGCACGGAGCTCGGCCTCCGTTTACCAATGTGTGCCCCTGCAATCGCTTCCGGCCCAAATGAGCGATGCGCTCGCTGCGCCTGCGTCTTCGGCGCTGAAAGAATCGCGGCAAACATCAGGATTTGAATAATAAACTCGCGCAGGAATTCGTTGCGAGTTGATTCAGGACGGAGGAGACAAAAACATGATGCTCGATTGGAATAATTATCAAAAGGAAATTGGCGGGAAGCTTGGAGAATTGTCCAAGCTCTCGCCGGACACGTTGAAAGGCTATCTGACGCTTTCTGGGGCCAATGCCAAAACTACGCTGCTGGGTGAGAAGACAAGACAGCTTATTTCGCTGGCAGTTGCGGTGACCACGCGATGCGATGGCTGCATTGTGTTTCATACGGATGCGGCGTTGAAGGCGGGTGCCTCGAAGGAAGAGATCTCCGAGGCGCTGGGCGTTGCCGTGGCTATGAACGCGGGAGCAGCGTTGATTTATTCGACGCGGGTGCTGGACGCCGTGGAAGCGAAGGGTGCAGTGGCCAAGAGTTCGTAAGCCGTTCGCAGAGGCCCTCGATTGAATCTGTCAAGAGAAAGTGATCAGAGCATAGCGACGCGCATATTTGTCCACGTGCTGCGATTGGCTGCCCTTGTCCTTTCCGGCTCTGCCGGAATGATTATCTTTGTGGTGATCCCCTATGCCGTGATGGACAGATGGCACATGCTGCCCGACTGGGGCGTTTTGAGATTCATTTACTTGTTATTTCCGATCATCTTGGCGTGGCAGCATGCAGGATTTTATATCGTACTAATGGTCATATTCTGCGAGCTAATCATCATTTTGCTGCAACGTCCGCTCCAGAAAAAAAAGCTGGAGGCAGCCGTGGCGGTAGCACTCTGCACCTTGGCCTATCTTTGCATCCATATAGGCAATCGCATGAGCATTCGATGACGGGACCTTCGGACTATCCGTCCGGACGGAGGTTGGGCTAGTCGTAGTATTCCTGACCGAGGTGGGTGATTAGGTCTTGGCCCATCAGCCAGCGCAGCGTGTTCTTCAGTTTCATGGATTGAATGAATAGATCGTGTTCGGGGTAAAGTTCCGGGCTGGTCATGGGCGATTTGAAATAGAAGCTAAGCCATTCCTGAATTCCGCGGAAACCGGCACGTTGTGCTAAATCGAGAAAGAGCACGAGATCAAGAACGATAGGTGCCGCGAGGATTGAATCGCGGCATAGAAAGTCCACCTTGATCTGCATTTTGTAGTTAAGCCAGCCGAAAATGTCGATGTTGTCCCAGCCTTCTTTGTTGTCGCCGCGCGGCGGGTAGTAGTTGATGCGAACTTTGTGGTGAATTTTGCTGTACAGCTCCGGATAGAGCTGCGGCTGGAGAATATATTCGAGCGCTCCGAGCTTGGATTCTTCCTTGGTTTTGAACGAGCCGGGATCGTCGAGCACTTCGCCATCGCGATTGCCGAGAATATTGGTGGAATACCAGCCATCCAGGCCGAGCATGCGCGCCTTAAAGGCCGGCGCAAGAACGGTCTTTATCAGCGTCTGGCCGGTTTTAAAATCCTTGCCGCAGACGGCGACATTGTGATCGAGCGCCAATTTCTGCATGGCGGGAATATCAACCGTAAGGTTAGGCGCACCGTTCGCGAACGGCACTCCGCTGGTCACTGACGCCCAGGCATAGAGCATCGAAGGCGCAATGGCCGGATGATTATTCTTCATGCCTTCGATAAATTTCTCCGGCGTCGAATGAACGTCCTCGGGCCTGATAAACACTTCGGTTGAAGCGCACCAGCAAGTGACCAGGCGTGTGGCGCGCGAAGTCTTCCTGAAATTTGCAATGTCTTCCTTGATTTGCAGCGCTAGTTCGTATTTATTTTTCGCTTTCTTGACGTAGGTGCCGTCCAGCTTTTTCACGTACTCCTTGTCGAAGGCCGCTTTCATGGGCTTGATCTTCGAAAGGAAGGGTTTTACCTTTTTGAGGTCTTCGTTACTGAGCACACCGGCTTTCGCAGCGGCTTGATACGCGTTGTCCTTGAAAAGATCCCAGCCGCCGAAAACCAGGTCCTCAAGATCGGCCAGGGGGACAAACTTCTTAATTTTTGGCGAATTGTTATCGGTGCGCTTGCCGAGGCGAATAGTGCCAAGCTGCGTCAGTGAGCCGATGGGCTGCGCCTTGCCCGTGCGAACCAATTCGACTCCGGCCATAAAAGTGGTGCTGACCGCTCCCATTCCCGGCAAAAGGATTCCGAGTTTTCCCTTCGGTGGCGCAATCTTAGCTGGCTTTTCCATTCAACTCCCCTGTTTGCGAGCGATTTCACTGCGAATGAGGCCGCGGCCTCGAAAAAGTGCGTACAAACAAACTAGTAGTATTGCGCACGAGGGGCATGGTTGCAAATCCCGGAAGAATTACGCAGTGGGCCATCCGGGTGCGGAGGGAATAAGTCTAGCGGCGCGTCCTAATTACTGAATCCGCCAGATGAGCAGAGAATCTGCGGTACCACCAACAGAAACCAGTTGACCATCGTGGGTCCAGCCTACAGCTCGGATTATCGACGGAGGCATCCACTCGGACTGCCTTTGCCCAGTAGCCATGCTCCACATTTCGACGGGACGCGGCTTATCAAGATTTTCCGCGGTCATGCAGACCGTCGCGAAGTG
>WNFG01005697.1_pt1 | contig 13324 bp, 12 predicted proteins | sample 5400431 | NCBI WGS metagenome assembly WNFG01 (sample SAMN13153346, study PRJNA577476) | soil metagenome | isolation source: 120 cm saprolite under Douglas fir tree site 2 hole 3 replicate 2 | place: USA:California | collected 2015-04-18
CGCGCCATTGCGCCCGCAGATATAGCGCGCGCGATGCACGGCCGCATCGTGATCGATCCATATCGCGTGCTCGATAAGGATCGAGCGATGGAGGCCGGGCTCGAATACTACACGCTGGGACTGCAATCTCGACCCGTCGGGGAGCGACCGTGATGCTGCAGCACACGCATGCCGAACGTGCACCGCAACGGGTCGTCGTCATCGGCGCCAAGGGCTTCGTCGGCGGCGCCGTTTGTTGCAGGCTCACGACTGCCGGAATCGACCAGCTCGGGCTCGGCCGGCGCGAGATCGATCTCAAGGCGGCCGATGCGGCGGAAAAGCTCGCGGCGCACTTGCGGCCGGGAGATGCGGTTGTCGTCGCGGCCGCCCGGGCTCCATGCAAGAGCACGGCAATGCTCGCCGAGAACATGACGATGCTCAAGGCGATCGTCGACGCGCTCGGCCGGATTCCCGTTTCACACGCCGTTCACGTGAGCTCGGATGCCGTCTATGCCGATGAGCCGGTGCCGCTGACCGAGCGCTCGGCCACCGCCCCGGGGACCCTGCACGGTGCGATGCATGTCGCCCGCGACGTTGCACTGGCGAGCGAGCTGAAGGTGCCGCTGGCGATCGTGCGGCCCAGTGCGATCTACGGCCTCGCCGATCCGCACGACAGCTATGGACCCAACCGCTTCCGCCGCCTGGCCGCGCAAGGCACGGACATCGTGCTGTTCGGCGAAGGCGAAGAGCGCCGCGACCATGTGCTGATCGACGACGTGGCCGAGCTGATCTTCCGCATCCTGCTGCGTGGCTCGACCGGCAAGCTGAATATCGCTACCGGGGCGGTCCACTCGTTTCGGTCGATCGCCGAGATGGTGGTCGCCGCTGCAGCGAGCAAAGTCGCCATCACCAGCACTCCCCGCAGCGGCCCGATGCCCCACAACGGCTACCGTCCCTTCGATCCGGCGGCCTGCCGCGCCGCATTTCCCGACTTTTCCTATGTGGGCCTGCCGGAAGGCATTCGGCGGGTGCAGCGAGAGATGGAGCAGGCGGGTGGCTGAAGTCGACCTGCTGGCCGCATTGCCACGCACGAAGCGCAACGTCGAGAAACGGGTCCATGGCAAGGACCCTCGCGTGATCGAGGTCTCGCGCCGCTACGGCGAGATGTATTTCGACGGGCCGCGCGAATACGGCTATGGCGGCTATCATTACGACGGGCGTTGGGTTCCGGTTGCGCGGGATATCGTGGCGCATTTCAGGCTTGGGGCCGGCATGCGCGTGCTCGACATCGGCTGCGCAAAAGGGTTCCTGGTCAAGGACCTGATGCAGGTTTGCCCTGGTCTTGAAGCGTTCGGCCTCGACGTCTCCGAATACGCCTTGAGCCGCTGCCCGCCGGAAGCGGCGGGGCGGCTGTGCCGCGGCAATTGCGTGAATCTGCCGTTCCACGGCGGGAGCTTCGACGCGGTGCTGTCGATCAACACCGTCCACAATCTGGACCGGGCGAAGGTAGCTACCACACGCCCGAGCAACGCGCCCTGTTCCTGGACTGGGTGCTGACCGCCCAGTTCCACGATTACCCGCAGGGGTGGCTTCAGGTCTTCGCGGAAGCAGGCTATACGGGCGATTGGGCTTGGACTTTGGTCTGAGAATGTGCAGAAGAGGCGGGGCCGATCGACCTGGGACACGACGGGGGCCTCGCCAGGCGCGCGAGGCAGTCAGCGAACAAGGAACAGAAGGTCTCATTCGAGAGCGCACATGAAGCCACATGACGGTCATTCCTCGCTGAACGCGCCGCCACTGCGCCTGGAGCTGCATCGGCAGCTGCTGCGCGTACGGCACGGCGAGCACCTGCTGGCTCGGCTGTACAAGGACCAGGAAATGCGGACTCCGACGCATTTCGGGTTGGGGCAGGAAGCGGTCGCAGTCGGCGTCTGCTCGGCCCTCAATTCCGACGATGTCGTCTATAGCCATCACCGCTGCCACAATCATTATCTCGCGAAGGGCGGCGACTTCGAAGCGCTCGTGGCCGAGCTCTATGGCCGCGAGTCCGGATGCTCGGCGGGCCGCGGTGGCTCGGTGCATCTCACTGCTCGCGACGTAGGCTTCATCGTATCGAGTGCGATCCTGGGCGAGACGGTGGCGGTCGCGACCGGATCGGCGCTGGCCTTCAAGATGGATGGGCAGCGGCGCGTCGCGGTCAGCTTTTTCGGCGAAGCGGCATGCGAGGAGGGCGTCTTCTACGAAAGCATCAATTACGCCGCGGTCCACGCGCTGCCGATCCTCTACGTATGCGAGAACAACCTCTATTCGACCGAGAGCCCGCTCGCCGTTCGCCAGCCGGCGGGAACCGATCTGTGCGAGCGGGTCCGCGCGTTCAAGATCGCCAGCGAGCGCGTCGACGGCAACGATGTGCTGGCCGTCCACGAGGCGACGGCGCGCCGGCTCGCCGAGTTGCGGGCGGGGCGGGGGCCGGTGTTCCTTGAGTGCATGACCTATCGATGGCTTGAGCATGTGGGGCCGAATTTCGATCACGAGCTCGGGCGCACGTATCGGACGGAGAGAGAGCTGCGCGAGTGGATGGAGCGCTGCCCGGTCAAGCGCAGCGCGGCCGCGCTTATGGCCGGCGGCATCGCCAGCGAGGCGGAACTCGAGCGGCTCGATGCCGAGATCCTCGCCGAAACCGAAGCCGCGGCGAAGCGCGCACGCCAGGCGCCGTTTCCCCCGGCCGAGCAGCTGTTCGAAAACGTGTGGTGATCGACGTGCAAGTGATGACCAAGCTACGGACGCTCAAGTATCGCGAAGCGCTGTCCGAAGGCCTGGTCCAGGCCATGGAGCGCGATCCTTCGATCTTCGTGACGGGAATCGCCGTCGACTATCCGTCGGGCATTTTCGGATCGACGGTAGAGGCGCTTCGACGGTTTGGGCCGTCGCGGGTGTTCGATGCGCCGGCGATGGAGAACGCGCTCACCGGAATTGCCATCGGCGCGGCGGCGATGGGCAAGCGGCCGGTCATCGTCCACCCACGCAACGATTTCATGTTTTTGGCGTTCGACCAGCTCATCAATCTCGCCGCGAAATGGAAGTACATGTACGGCGGCCGCGCCGGCTCCGTGCCGGTCGTGGTGCGCGCGGTCATCGGCCGCGGCTGGGGGCAGGGAGCCACGCATTCGCAGAGCCTGCAGTCGGTCCTCGGGCATTTTCCCGGGCTTGCCGTGGTGATGCCGGCGACGCCGACGGATGCCAAAGGGCTGACGACCGCGGCGCTTGCCGCTGAGCATCCGACGGTCATTCTCGAATACCGCTCGCTCTATGAGGTGAGCGGCGCGGTCGCCGAGAACTATTATCGCGACGAGATCGGTCGGGCGCGGATCGCGCGGGAGGGGACGGACCTGACGATCGTCGCCACTTCGTTCATGGTTCAGGAGGCGATGGTCGCCGCCGATGCTCTCGCGCGCGAAGGCGTAGAGGTGGAAGTCGTCGACCCGCGCTCGATCCGCCCGCTCGACGAGGACGCGATTCTTCGCTCGATACGCAAGACCGGACGGCTGATGGTCGCCGATACCAGCTGGGAGCTCTGCGGGTTCGCGAGCGAAATTGCCGCGCTCGCCGCCGAGAAGGCGTTTGCCGACCTGCGCGCACCGGTGCGGCGCGTTGCGCTTCCCAATTGTCCGGCGCCCGCCTCCGCGAAGCTGGAGGAGGCATTCTATCCGAAGGCCTCGACCCTGGCGGAGCTCGCATTGACGATGATCGGACGTGACGTGCCGTCCCGGCTTGCCGGCATCGACGCTGTCGATTCGTTCAAGGGACCTTATTGAAGGCCCCCGGCTTGAAGCTCGTCAGCGAAATGATCAGCCGGATCCTTGTATGAGGCCTGACACCCGCGTTTTCCGTCGTCGAACTAGCCCGGACCTGACCGGACGTGCGGCGATCATCACGGGAGCCAGTCGGGGTCTTGGAGCCGCGATCGCCGAGCGGTTTCTCGCCGCCAATGCCTCGGTGATGTTGTGCGCGCAAGACGCCGCCGAGCTCGACGCGCGGCGGGCGCAGCTCGCGGCCGCGCATTCGGCGGGTCGGGTAGCGGTGCAAAGGGCGGACATCGCCAGCGAAACCGACGTGGATGCGCTATTCGATGCCGCGACCCGCGCCTTCGGGCGCATCCACGTTCTCGTGAACAACGCTGCGGTCACCGGGCCGATCGGACCCTTCGACGCCGTCGAGTGGACCGAGTGGCTCGCCGCGATCTCGGTCAATCTCGCGGGAACGGCATACTGCGCCCGCAAGGCGCTGTTGCTGTTCAAGCCGCACGGCTACGGCAAGATCATCAACATATCCGGAGGCGGTGCCGCAGACCCCTTGCCTCGGATGACGTCCTATGCGGTGTGCAAGGCTGCGATCATACGCTTCACCGAAACGCTTGCGCTCGAAGTAAGAGATTATGGGATCGACGTGAATGCTATAGCGCCGGGTCCGCTTGCCACGCGGATGTTCGACCAGCTGATTGCGGCAGGACCCGAGCGAATCGGCGCGGAGCTTCACGCATCGATCAAGAAGCAAAAGTCGGAGGGTGCGACGCCGCTTGAGCTTGGCGCCGGCCTATGCGCATACCTCGCATCCGCAGAGAGCGACGGGCTGACCGGGCGCATGCTCGCAGCTCGCTGGGATCCATGGCCGTTTACCGAGGCGGTCAAGGCAGAGATCGCGGAAAGCGACATTTACACACTGCGCCGCATCACCCCGCAGGATCGCGGCAAGGACTGGAGCGAGCCGTGAGGGCGAGCTCTCTCAAAACAGAAAGGGCGGCCTCCGCTCTAGTGCAGGCATGCGCGACACTACAGCAGATGCGCATACTCGCGTAGAAAGGCCGCGCCGATCCGTGAGCGCGTGCCGTATGCATGGTGGCGTGGCGTCAACAGGCGCCGGAATGTCTCTTGCCTCGCCTCGTCCTCCGCGGTTCGCTGCGCCTTTCCGTCGAGCACGTCGAGCATTTCGGTTGCCAGATCGCGGATCTGTTGCGGCGTGTTCTCCAGCAAGATCACGCCCGCGTCCTTGAATTGCCAGCTTTCGTGATATCGTGAGATGTCGGACGCGAAGATCTCCGCAAAATGCGGCATCGTGCCGTCCTTGAGACGCAGGAGCTTGGGGATCGAGATATCGCCCGGCAAGAACCCGAAAGCACAATCGTGGGGAGTCATGTTGGCGGCCGCGCAGGGTACCCCTGAAATCGTGGACACCATCTTGAGTCCCGACGTGTTGCCGAGGAAGAAACGCGCCTGGTTGCAGAGGAAGAGATCCATCCAGTCGCTCTTGAACGGCGTATCGGGATAGTTGATGACGCCCTGCCGCTCGGGAATCGGCGGGGTTCCTTTTTCGCCCATGCGGATGCACCAGCCGCCGCGCGCAATGATGGCGTCCACCGCCGCGCTGTAATTCGAGATGTGGCAATTGCGATAATCGTAGCGATTTTCGACGGTGGGCGCGAAGATCCCGTCGCGTGTATGAACGGGCACGAACCAGGCGCCGTCCGGCACCCCCATCTCACTCAGCACGCCATAGCCTTTCGCGAGGACCTCGTTCGGCAGCCGGAAAACCGGCGGGCGTTCTCCCCATTGACTCACGATCGTTTGGTATTGTGAAGGCCGATCGACCGGACCAAGGACCTCTGCGAAGTCGATGCGAAGGAACGGGAAATATTCGAAAGGGCGGATCAGGTCATAGGCGATTCGGTTGGTCGTTATTTTGACGTGTTGGCCCCATACATCGAGCAGCGCCGCGTTCAAGCCGTAACCGCGCTTGTTGAAAAAGACTGGCGTGATGTTCGGATAGCCTCCGAGCGCGCGTTTCTTGAGGAAATAATCCGGCTCGGCCGCGAGCTGCCCGATCGCCCGCATCCCCGGTCTGCCGACGCGATAGGGCGTGAGCCACATCACGAGGGCGGGAACGGCCCAAACGGCCATCTGCACGAATCGCCAGATTTGCGAGGCGACCCGAGAGGGGATGGATTTCTTGCGGATCAATTTCTTTTGGATCATATGCGCTGTCGGGCCGCTCGGCTGCTTTGCCGGCTCATTAGCGTATCGCAGTCGTCGGGGCAATTGCGATCGCTGCGAGCGCACGTGCGGTTCGAAAGCGCGCCATCGTGCCGAAAGCCTGCCTGTACTTTGATTGAGGTGGCTTCGTGCCGGCTCTCGCGGCCTTTGAAGCGCCGCTATATCAATGCTGGAGATCGGGTGCGCACACGGGTTGACGTCGAGGTGCCGAGGTGTTCAATTCTGCGGTGATGCAACAGCAGCGCAAGGTTCAAGCCGGAAGCCCGGCCTTTGAAGCCGGATCTTCGGCAATATCCGTGACGCGGCTCGGGAATCCGTCGTTGCTCGAGGAAATGCAGTCGGTCGTTGGCTTCTATTTTGGGCGTTCGCCGGACCATTACGTCCAGATGGAAACCCCGAAATATATGGCGCTGGTTGCCGATGCTCAAGACGAGCTGAACAAGCGGATCCTCGTGCGGCGGCTCGCCGGCGACCGGCGCGACGCCCTGAGTGGCATCCTTGGCTCCCAACGGATCATGGTTCAGAGCCATCTCTATCTGCGTGCCACGCGCCCCATGCGCGGCGGTCAAGAGAGCGTGGGCTGGCACCGCGAGAGCTTTTATGGATCGAGCGTCGAGACTGCGGTGAATTTCTGGCTCCCGATCCTCAACGTGACGATCGAAAACACGCTGCTATACGTGCCGGACAGCCACCTGATTCCGGATGAGGCGATCGTAACCGAAAACGAAGAAGATCCGACCGTACAACGCGGCTCCGCCGCCCATCGAATCGGCCTGCTGTACTCGCCGAAGCGGATCGTCAGTGGCGTCGATTTTTCGACGCATCGTCCGTTCATCGTGCTGCCTGGTGAAGCGGCCATTTTTTCCGGGCAGTTGATCCACGGGGCGGCCGTTAACAAATCGGACAAAATTCGTTTCAGCGCTGATTTCCGTCTGATTGCGGCGGAAAACCTGAAGGCCAACAAGTGGCACTTTGCAAGCGGCAAGGAATATTTTGAAGAGCTATGAGGAAGTCGCGCGGCCTCGCTTCCGAGCAATTCGATTTTATGGCGAGATCCAATCTTCTTGATCTGATCGAAAGCCCTCACAACAGTTCGGGTACCTGGACAGGAAGGCACGGGCGATCCTCACGGGGTAGAACTGGTGAGCTGCCGCCAACTCGGCGAAGCGTGCCTGCGATTCACGTTCCTGCTCCGTATCCGCGTACCGACCGTCTAACCGGTCCATCATCTCGATCACCAGGTCGCGAAGCTCCTCCGGGCTGTTATCGATGACGCGGATCCCGATAGCCGCAAAGGCGCTGATGGACTCGGCAGAACGGTACTCCGAGCGCAGTCGCTCCCGCATCGTGAGGTAGCTTTCCTCCTTGTCGCGCAAGTACGGCTTGGGTAGCAGGATGTCATTCTTTCCAAAGACGAGCAGGGCCATCGGCCCATGGTTGGCGATCGCAACGGGCTTGCCAAAGGTCATGGGGATGACCTGCGGCCCCGACCCGGTGCCGATGAAGAAACGCCCCTCGGCCCAGAGGAAGACATCCATCCAGTCTTCGCGCTTGCCGCTATGTGCGTAATCGATCGTGTCGGGCCAGGACGGCAGCGCACGCATACTGCGGTCGCCCATGCGCAGCACCCAGCCGCCGCGCTTGGCGATCTCCTCGATGGCTAGGCGATAGGTTGTGATGTCGGCATTGCGTAGGTCGCGCATCCGCTCCTTCCCCTCGCGCACGTGCAGCCCGACGAACCACGCGCCTTCGGGCACGCCGAGCTCGCGCAGCAGCCGATAGCCCCGTTCGCGGTGCTCCGTGCTCAGCTCCAGGAGGGGGCCTCGTTCTTCCGCCTCCCATTGCAATTGCACGTCGCGAGCGAACGCGCCAAAACTGCGCGTCCCTGCCCCGGTCCGCACCACGCTGATGTGTTCCTGCAGATACTCGGACAGCGGGGCCAGGAGCGAGATCGTCGTTGGGTTCGTCAGCAAAGAAAAATACTTGCCCCAGTATCGGACGTAGGCCGGATTGGAGTAATTTTCCGGAGCGCCGAGAATGACATTCGTTTGTTTGGGGATGAGCCCCAGCATCTCGCCTTTAACGTATGTGTCGAGCATGCCAAGATGGCCGATCGCCAAAAAACCACCTGTTGAAAAAAACCGAAGCCCCAAGCGGTCGTACTGCAGTTCACGCGCGATCCGATGCCGCCGCTCCTCCATGCGCTCGAACAAGCGATGAGCCTCATCATAGCGTGTCTGCAGCCAATAGATCGAAGCGAGCCGAAGAAGATTGTCGTCACCCAGAGCGAGTTCGGGCTCGCGGGCCAGCACGTCGTCGGCGATGGCGATCGCCTTCTGCACCTGGCCCTCGACGGCGTAGCGATAGGCCAGCCGGCATCGCGGCGCGGTCCACATCGGGAAGGCGAGATCAATGCCCGTCGCAAGCGACCTCTTTACCGCCAACGCGGGCCGAGAGCGCGTGAAAGCCCAAGATATCGCCTCGTATAGGCGGAGTGCGGGCGGGTAACGCTTGAGCCGCGGCTTCACGAATCTTCGCAACTGCCGAAAAACCATATTTCCGCAACCCTCCTAATTTGATCAAGCTTGACGGGTCTGCGCTGCACTTGCGTGAAACGGGTCAGGATATCTTGACATGAAAGCACGCGCGATCTTGGCTGGATACGCTTCGTGAATTGCCGCCAGCTCCGCAAAGCGCGCCTGCATTGCGCGCTCCTGCTCGGTATTTGCGTGCCGGCCTTCCAACCGGTCCATCATCTCTACCACGAGCTCGCGAAGCTCCTCGGGGGTGTTATCCACGACACGGATCCGCATGGCCGCAAAGCTGCCGATGGACTCTATGAACCCGTAATCGGAGCTCATTCGCTCCGTGAGCGTTAGATAGCGCGCCTCTTCCTCGTGCCAATAGTGCTTCGGCAACAGGATATCATCCTTCCCGCAAACGATCGTGGCAATCGGCCCAAAATTCGCGATCGCAACGGACTTGCCGAAGGTCGGTGGGATCATTTGCGGTCCCGACCCGGTGCCGATGAAGAAACGCCCCTCGGCCCACAGGAACACGTCCATCCAGTCCTCGCGTTTCGCGCTGTGCGCATAGTCGATCATATGGGGCCAGGGCGGCAGCGGACGCATATTGCGGTCGCCCATGCGCAGCACCCAGCCGCCGCGCTTGGCGATCTCCTCGATGGCGAGCCGGTAGGTGGCGATATCGGAATTGCGCACATCGCGCATGCGATCGGTGCCTTCGCGCACGTGCAATCCGACGAACCACGCCCCTTCGGGCACGCCAAGCTCGCGCAGCAGGCGGTAGCCGCGTTCGCGGTGCTCGGCGCTCAGCTCGAGGAGGGGGCCGCGACCGTCCGCCTCCCATCGCGACTGCACCTCGGCGCCGAAGGCCACAAAGCTGCGGGTGCTTTCGCCGATCCGAACCATGATCACATCCTCTTCCAGGAGATAAGACAACGGGGCAAGAAGCGAGGTTGTTCGCGGGTCCGTGACCCACGAGAAATACTTCTCCCAGCACCGAAGGTAGGCCGGATTAGAGAACTCCTTCGCAGCTCCGAGAAGGACGTTCGTGCGTCGAGGGACAATCCCAAGAATCTCGGCCTTGATGTATTTGTCGAGCATGCCCAGGTGACCCATTTGTGCAAAATGAATGCTGGGGAAAAAGCGAAGGTCTAGGCGATCGTACTGCAATTCCCGCGCGATCTCCCAGCGGCGCTGCTCCATGCGCTCGAATAAGCGATGCGCATCATGGTAGCGACCTCGCAGCCAATATATCGATCCAATCCACCGAAAGTCGTCGAAATCGGGCTTGCGGGCCAGTATGTCGTCGGCGATCGCCATAGCCTTGTCCAGCTCGCCTTCTTCAGCGTAGCGGCGGGCAAGCTTGTATCGTGGGCCTATCCACACGGGGAAAACGATGTTCGCCATTTTCGGGAAAAATCGCTTTACTTCCACGGCAATATGAGAGCGCGTAAACGTCCGCGATATCGCCTCGTAGAGACGAAATGCGATCGGGTAACGTTTGAGCCTGGCCTTTAGGGATTTTCTCAATCGCCGAAAAATCATCTTTGCGCGATCTCCCTTATCGCGAAGGACTCCAGACAAGTCCCATCGAGCTTGATGGGTCCATGCGGCGCTTGTCTAAAATGAATCAGATAGCCGTACGCATCGCTTCATCGTGTTGCTAGTCATTCCTTGAAATTCCCTGGGCTCGGCGGTTGACTCCGCTGTCACCGCCTTGCTCAATTCTCTTGCCTGAGGTTTGCGCAGGAACTGCATGGCAATAGAAACTGCTCTTCTTCATGACCTTTATGTTCGGCATGCCGCTGAATCGGTTACAGATTTGATTCGCTCGCACGGTTCTCACGGAAAATCCAGCGCCTTCCAGAAGTCCGACGAGTTCGTCCCGGCTCCGAAAGCCATTAGAATTGTCCCCCTCCCTGCGCCGCTTCGCTCTCGCGCCAAAGTCTGCGACCTTCGCTACCAAATCACCATGGTCGGCTATGACCCTGCGAACCTCCCCCAAAATGTGAGCCAACGCCTTATCGTCGAGATGTTCCAAACAATCCGACAAATAGATCGTTGAGACGGTACTGGAAGGAACGGGAAACAAAGTGGTTTCGTCGAGACCAAAAGGGAATTCGTTGCCGGGTCCGGCAACGGGGCCCAGGTTCATCCAGCCATCGTGGCCCAGAGTCGGCGCGCCGCCTATGTTGAGACGGACTCGACAATGGGCTTTTCGCACCTCCATGGCTTCTTCGTCTCGGTCTTTTGCGCCAGTCCCCCTCAGTGCCTGTTTCATCTTGCGTACCAGGCGCTGGGCTGCCTTCGATAGGCGCGAGGTCAGGGAGCGGCGCGGCTTCTCGTTAGGCGACGACTTTACGTCCTCCGGTCCTCGATATCTGCCTGCGTCGAGTCGGTCGGCTATTTCGCCATTGATGTGCTTCGGAACCAAAGCTGCGTGCCCGGCGAAGATGCATTTCGTCGAGGTTTGCATCGACGGGATCGTGGTTACCTCGATGCTTGGTCTTACACCAGTCTTGGGTGGGCGCGCGCGATGCATTAGGATGGCGCTATCGAATAGGATACACTGGGCGACGTCGCTTTCGAGTATCCGCATGTTTTCGTTTCGATCTGCGAATTCGATCGAGCCGTTGTGCTCGTTGGGGGGATCCAGATAGAACATCAGCTTGCGCCGATAAAGGGAGAATCCGTCAGAGTGCCACGCGTTCGGTCCGAACGCGCTCCCCGGCCTGACACTCCACGCCCTGACATTGTATATTCTCCAACAATAGCCGAGTTGCTCCTCGATTTCATCTTTAATCGAATGGAGAAAGTCCTCCATAACGGCTACAGCAGCCGGATTAGGAAGACCAAAATAGACACTTTCCTGGTTCAACAAATTCATCTCAGTTTCACTCGCCGTCCATGGAACATAGTCTTCGCGATAATCGCTTGGAGAAAAAGTCGTTCTTATCTCAGCTGCAAAAAAGCCTCTCAGTCCGTGCACGATGTGAGGTGGCAAATCCCAAGAAAAATATCCCCGCCTTAGAAATTGGCTTCGGTGCTTGGTCACTCCGTTACGCGCTAGCCAACTGGACTCAGAGCGCGCGCCAAGATGGTTCATCGTTGCTCCCAGTAACTCGACATCCATGTAGCCTCTCCCGTGACAAATGCGCGCTATCGCGGCTCACCCGAGCAAGCTAGGATACCTGGACATGAACGCACGCGCGATGTTCACCGGATAGAACTGGTGAGTAGCCGCCAATTCGGCGAACCGCATCTGCATCGCGCGCTCGTGCTCGGTTTCCGCGCAGTTCTTCCGGGGTGTTGTCCATGACACGGATACCGAATTTCGCAAAAGCCCCGATGGACTCTTGGAAGGCATACTCCGGCTGCATTCGCTCGGCTAGCATAAGATAGCGTCCTTCCTTCTCGGACCAGTAGTGCTTCGGCAGCAGGATATCGTCCTTCCCGCAAACTATGGTCGCAATCGGACCAAAGTTGGCAATGGCAACGGGCTTGCCGAAGGTGGTCGGAATAATCTGCGGTCCCGATCCGGTGCCTATGAAGAAACGCCCCTCGGCCCACAGGAAGACATCCATCCAGTCGTCGCGTTTGCCGCTATGCACATAGTGGATCGTGTTGGGCCAGGACGGCAGCAGACGCATGCCGCGGTCGCCCATGCGCAGCACCCAACCGCCGCGCCTGGCGATCTCCTCGATCGCGAGGTGATAGGTGCCGATATCGGCATTGCGCAGGTTGATCGGATCCTTCCCATCGCGCACGTGCAAGCCGACGAAAATGCCCCATCGGGAACGCCAAGCTCGCGCAGCAGCCGGTAACCCCGTTCACGGTGCTCGGCGGTCAGCTCGAGGAGAGGGCCGCGACCTTCCGCCTCCCATTGCAGCTGTGCCGCCCGGCCGATCGCCGCAACGTTACGCATGCCTCGGGGCCCGCACCACTGCTGGTTTGATCTTTCTTCAAGGCAGCAGGATAGCGGGGCGAGAAGCGACATTGTTCGCGGATGGCTCACCAATGAGAAATACTTCGTCCAGTACCGGAGGTAGGCCGGATTGGCAAACTGTTCCGGGGCACCCAGAATCACATTCGTGCGCGGGGGGGGTGATCCCCAGAATCTCGGCTTTGAGATATTTGTCGAGCACGCCGAGAGGGCCGATGTTTGAAAAACTAGCTATCGGGAAAAACCGAAGACCCAAGCGGTCGTACTGCAGTTCGCGAGCTATCTCGGAGCGCCGATCCTCCGTCCTGTCGAAAAGTTCACGGAGATCTTCAGTGCGACCCTCCATGCTGTAGGCCACAGCCAGCCGTTTGAAGGTATCGTCGTCCAAATAGGCGTCAGGTCTACGCGCCCGCACGTCCTCGGCAATGGCGAGGGCCTTGTCCAGCTTGCCTTCGCCGACGTAGTGTCGGGCTAGCCGGCATCGCTGCCCGTATGTTTTTGAGTCCTCATGCGCGGGCTTGAGCCGCGCATGCATGAGAGTTCCCCTTGCGGCGGCGTTCCATGAATTGCCGGGCCAAGCCCGGCGGTGGAGCGGCGGCCTTATACGGGAAAGAACCGTGTGACGTAAAGCAAGGCATAGCGCAGGAGTAAGCACAATTCCGCCACATTCTGAAAGTCCGGACTCGCCGATCTCGGTTCAACCCCCGGGCAGGCTCTCCCCTTCAGGAGGCAGGTGGGCGAATGCCGCGCGTCCGCTGCGCAGCAATCAACTCCCGAATTCTCTGTCCTTGCCTCGCTGTCCCGCCGCGGCTAGGACAGCCCTCGCCGTC
>WNFG01006260.1_pt1 | contig 13322 bp, 19 predicted proteins | sample 5400431 | NCBI WGS metagenome assembly WNFG01 (sample SAMN13153346, study PRJNA577476) | soil metagenome | isolation source: 120 cm saprolite under Douglas fir tree site 2 hole 3 replicate 2 | place: USA:California | collected 2015-04-18
AACTTTCTAGTTTCGCATCAACAATTGCCGGGAACACATTACCATGGTCGGCGCTCAGCTCTGACTATACCGCATATTTCCACCCTAGTGTATCCAGGTTTGTTGAATTTCATGGTGGCCGGTATTAAAATCTAATCTTTAAGAATTTAGCTGGCGAATATTCATATATTCATATCTCGGCCTCAATATTCCTACAGTGAGAGGTGGTTCAGAACGCATTGTGGCACTTCTGATCACCTGTAGATCACTCTCCAATGCCTCGGCGCTGCCGCAGCAATATCTGCCCATTCGGTTCCTAACTGGGAGGCAGGCTATACTGATGGCAATGTCGGTGGACTCGTTAATGCAATGGTCTCTCCCGTTGGCGAATTTGGCAAGTTTCTGATGGTGCTACTCAGCTTGAGCGTGACGGCCACCAATGCCCCCACAATATATTCGATGTGCATAGACTTCCAGATTATTGTCCCACCACTTGTTGCCGTTCCCAGATACGTGTTCTCTGTGTTCGCCACTGTACTGTAAGTTCGGATACTTCATGGTTCTCACCTAGCACCTGAATGATAGCGGAAAGGATAACTGTGTTGTCTATCGTTGGACAGCACAAGTTCTACGCGACTCTTTCGGATTTTCTTGGTATTATCGGATATTGGGCAGGTGATTCCGAGATTTATCAGTCGTTGATCAACAGACTAATCAATGTCTGACATGACTCTAGGGGCATTGGTATCTGTGATGTGCGTTGAACACTTGTATTTCCGCACTGGCAACTTCGGGCGCTATGACGTCCAGTCCTGGAACGTACCCTCCGTGCTTCCACTAGGTGCTGCTGCTCTAGGGGCGTCGATTTTGAGCTTTGTGCTCGTTATCCCCTCGATGAGTCAAGTGTGGTATACAGGCCCTATCGCGCGCAAGACCGGTGACATTGGCTTTGAAATGGCGGTGATAGTCTCGGCTCTGCTTTATATTCCATTGCGCCGCCTTGAAAAGCGTTGGAGAGGCAATTGAAAAACTGTAGGATTTGAAAAGGGTGGGACTGGATCGAGTGGCTCTTAGATGAGCGAAGGCTGAGATTCTTTTTACGGGATTGCAGGCTTGAATTATACAGTATGATGCATTTATATAGGGCTTGAAGCCCCATAGGGCGTGGTGGTGTACGCACAGAAGGGTCGGAAATGAACAGGCTACCCTTAGCATTCGGCGTTTCATCATCATCGTACCTGAAGCGTTTTTTTCGCACAACATACCGAGCTAGCATAAGCGGATTCCGAAAACCATGTCATGCGCCATTTTGTAAAAAAAGATTTGGGTGGTATCCGGCAAACTCCGCTGAGGTGCAGCATCCGCACTGGTTATGTATTCTGAGTGTGCTGCACACATCCGCGGCCTTAGCAACTTCGAATAAATATGTAGTGGTCCAGTGCTGCCTCACTTGCAGAGCAGCAGAGCGTGCACTAGTGTGCGCAACACATCACCTGCTAGCCTCTGTTAGTGACCCCTTAGGGGCAGGAAGCATCGCTAATGGTTGCACAGGCCTCCGCGGGCGCCATATCTTGTAGTAATACCCACATAGGTCTACTAAACGTGTCCTCGAAGTTTGCTAAGGCCGCGGGCACATGCGGCAGTCTCAAGGATGTAAATGAAGGGCTACAACCGAGCCTGAGAAGTTGAAGCGCTGGTGGCCGACGATGCCAGCCATGCACGCTTGCGCACACCCCACTACTCTGCAAGTGGGGCCTCACTTGGCCACTACATGTTTGTCCGAAGTTGCTAAGGCTGCGGATGTGTGCAGCACACTCAAAATACATAGCCAATACGAATGCTGCACCTCAGCGGAGTTTGCCGGATGCCACCCAATTTTTTTTTTTTTTACAAAATGACATGGTTTTCGGAATCCGCTGTAGAGGTAGAGGTGCCGATACACGCGCGACGACCACGCAAGCGGGACGCAGGAATAGGAAGAGGTCAATATGCCCATATCCAAGCACTTTTTGCTACATTGCTACGCAAATTCAAGACTCAGCTGCGTAAATATGAGGGGAAGGCCTGACCAGTCACATCGAACCACTCCGGAGGCCGAAATATCCGTTCACAAAGAGATACACTGACAAGAAATTCTGGAGAAGTAACACCTTCAGAGTGGAGTCGTCGAGCGTCACGGTGGATGTGCCGGTATATAGGTGGCTCATGCCACGCATACTAGTCATCCGAGGTGGTAGCATTCTTGTTTGCTGGCGGAACGACTAAATATAAATACTGATGTCACACGTGATCACTAGTAGCCCCGCACGCTTAACACCCGTATTCCACTGCCTAATACATCGTCCTCGCCTCTCCTCCCAACTTCCATCATCTCAACACACTATTTGATCCCCCTTGTCCCTTATTCACTCCTGCTCGTCATGTTAACATATTATACCATGTAAAATCGTAAAATTGTAAAAATTTCGGTGAACTACGCCCATCTCGACTTCTGAGCGCGTGACGTAGACTAAGCCATTGCAATACTGATTTGGTATCTAGACCCCTCGCTAACCCATCGATTAGGTACTAACGCGGTTATCTTATCGCTGCGCTTCATATAAGCACGAGACGAGAGGCATACTCATATGCCGATATGAATTCAAGAATAATTGGCCGATAAAGTGGGTGCGTTGTTAGCGCACCCCGGGTAAAGAGATGACCCCGCGGAGGGGCATCAGCGTTCGCATCCGTCGAAGCAATTGAAGATCCGCAGGACTTAGGCCCGCTTACACACCACACTGGAACTTCATTGGGCGATATGGTCTAACTTTGTCTACCTTGCCGAGAACTTGAACCTGAATTTCTTAGAACTTCTTATAAAGTGCGCCGGCCTCGATATCTTTGATATACCTCTGCCTCTCTCAGGCTGAGATCCCTCTGTCTTTTTGTTCTATCGCGCTCTCACCTCCCCAACTCCTCCCAGCCAGCTACCCCCTACTGCAACGCCGATTGTACTATGGAGGGCTCAGCCAATAGGCGCAGCTCAGTAAAGAGCTTTGAGGAGAAAAACTCGTTTGAGGATTTTGTTGCCCCCACCAGGACTGTCTCTGGTACCACCAACGTCACTCGATTTCTTTCGCGAAAGCTCTTGACCTGGGGAGTGGAGGCGCGAGGTAGGTATCATATCTCGAGCTCGGAACCGGATAGACCTGATCAAACAATGATGTGCGGAATACTGCGAACCGCATTTGCTCGCCCGTCACCTGATAGGTATCCATCCCGTTGCCGTCGAGGACAGGACGGAAACGCATTTCATTAAAATATTCTTTATATGGATGTCTGCGAATNNNNGGCCCGGCCCTACACCTGGCCCCTTCGTAGATTCGCATCGGGAACGCTGGGCCCAGTGGCCTTTGGACTTGGCCTTCGCGACTCGTGCCTGGTCATCCTGTTCTTCAACCTGCTCTGTGCTGTTCCCCCGGCATACTTGTGAGTGTTACTCTCTGGATGGAAGCAGCCTCGCCGCGAATGTACTGAATTGCAATGAACAAGTACGACATGGGGCCCAAAACTGGGCTTTCGTCAACTGTGCTCGTCGCGATATACATTTGGGTGAGTGCAACTGTCACCATGATCTCTATATTACAATCGGCCATGATAATTCAATATCGGTAGATATTATGGCACCATGATTCCAAGCTTACTCTCACTCACGAGCAACGTGGGTTTCTGCATCCTGAATAGTATACTAGGTGGCCAGGCCCTCGCTAGTATCGCAAACATCAGCTGGACGTGAGTTATACTACGTGCTATGCAGTCATGAATCTCACAGATTTTATCAGTGTTGGGATTGTGATCATCTCATTGATCTCTCTCTTCGTTAGTAATTGTAGTCCTCCATGTTCCTACTATTTCTGACCGTCTTGATGGACAGGTGTCCTTCTGTGGGCTCAGGGTTCTCAACTGGTGAGCATTGTCACCCCATCAGGAACAGCCTTTCTGACTTTCCGCAGGTACGAAAATTGTGCTTGGATTCCGTCCCTACTCGTCTTCGTCATTGTCACGGGAGTCAGCGGAAAACATTTTGTCAACACTCCAATAGAACCTGCCACAACGGCACAGATCTTCAGTTTCGGGGCGACGATTGCTGGTTTCATGATCACGTGGTCGGTCCTCAGCTCAGACTATACTGCGTACTTCCACCCTCGTGTTTCCAGGTTCGTCGAGTCGCATTGTGGTTTGCATCGGAGTCTAACCTCTGAGAATTCAGCTGGCGAATTTTCATATATTCGTATCTCGGCCTCAATCTGTCTACAGTGAGAGATTATTTGACTTATCTCGCGACACCCCTAACGACCTACAGATCACTATCCAGTGCCTCGGCGCCGCTGCAGCAATATCAGCCCCTTCGGTGCCTAAGTGGGACACAGGCTTTACTGACGGCGACGTCGGCGGGCTTCTCAACGCAATGCTCTCCCCGGTTGGCGGATTTGGCAAGTTCTTGATGGTGTTGCTCAGCCTGAGCATGACGGGGAATAATGCCCCGACGATATATTCGATTTGCATGGCCGTCCAGACACTTATACCCCCATTAGCGTCCGTTCCCAGATACGTGTTCTCGGTATTAGCCACTGCAGTGTAAGTTTAATTACTGCTTACTTCAAGTTCTTGTCTGGCACCTGAACGATAATTCAAAGGATAACCGTTTTGTCCATTGTGGGGCAACACAGGTTTTACACCGCTCTATCGAATTTTCTTGGTGTCATTGGATATTGGGCAGGTGATTTCCGAGCTTTCGCAATCATCGATCAGCGGATTAATACCTGGCACGCCTCCAGGAGCATGGGTGTCGGCGGTCTGCATTGAGCACCTGTATTTCCGCAGAGGCAACTTCGCGCTCTATGACATCCAATCCTGGAACGTACCGTCTCAACTTCCGCTGGGGGTGGCTGCTCTGAGCGCCTGCGCGTTGAGCTTTGCTCTTGTAATACCTTCGATGAGCCAAGTGTGGTATACGGGACCTATAGCGCGCACGACTGGTGATATTGGCTTTGAAATGGCAGTGGTGGTCACGGCACTGCTTTATATTCCACTGCGCCGTCTTGAAAAACGTTGGAGAGGCGTTTGAATTCTTGAAGGTCGAGATTGAGGAAAGGTTATGGTGAATCAGGGTCCGGGGTCGCAATTAGACAGGACTTCAATAACACCTTGTTAAATCACATGATCCCTGGGAAATACTTACTAGATCGAGCAGGTTGAGCGATGGTGCTGTCAGTCGCGTTTTCGTTTACTGCGCATTGCACAACGTCGTTCCAATGTCTGAGTCTGGAGTTATCAATCTAGGAGAATTGAGTGACATACCAAGAGAGGAAGTTGGAACAGGTATTTCCTTCATTTATGCTTCGATGTATTTTACCATTTTTTCATCTGTCCACAGGCGAGAGCCGCCTTCCCCTCGACCAAGCCGAGACTTTACAGGGAGGCTGGGGTTTCACTGATTCATCTGGTCCTTTGTTCTCCATGTATCTTGATAGGGCAGAGAAACAGGATAAGAAAATGACTGACCGCTGGAAATCAGATGCCGATGGAATACTTATCTTTGTGAGTGGTCACACCGGTCATCTATTCACATGTCAACTTGAAATCTATAGACCGGTCTGTTTTCTGCCGTAGTTGCGACATTTATTGGAGTTTCCATTCAAGATCTCAAGCCAAACTCGCAGGATACCTCCGCGTTCTATCTTGCAAATATCTATCAGATACTTGCCGATGTCAATGTGACCCTCCCTCCCGCACTGGCCAGCCCTCCCCAATTCTCCCCGACTTCGTCTGCTATCTGGGTCAACTCCCTTTGGTTTTTGAGCTTGGTCATTGGTCTCACATGTGCTTTGCTCGCCACATTATTGCAACAGTGGGCACGCCGTTACCTTTGGGTGACCCAACCGCCATGCACTCCTCACAGACGGTCACGAATCCGCTCGTTTTTTGCGGAAGGCGTCGAAAGACTGCAACTTCCCTGGGTTGTTGAGGTTTTACCAACACTCTTGCATTGTTCCCTTGTGCTCTTCTTCGCTGGCCTCGTTATTTTCCTTTTCAATATTCATCACACGATCTTTACTGTTGTTCTCGGGTGGGTCGGGCTCTGCGCAGGTATATACGTATGCATCACCTTCATGCCCCTCTTTCGGCAGGATAGCCCATACTATACACCACTTACCTTGTCTGCCTGGTGTCTCGTTAACAGCTTTTTATATGTACTGTTCGGATTTCTATCGTGGCTGGAACGTTTTCACTTCCGCAACTACGATACCTGGAGACGTTTCGATCACTTCAAGGCAACTTACCTCCGGCGACAACTGAAGGGAGTGGTCAAGACAGCGGAAGAAACAGCCCAGGGATTGGCATCGGCGATCGATGGGCGTGCGTTGCTGTGGACTCTCGAGTCTTTGGACGAGGATCTCGATCTCGAGCGCTTTTTTGCGGCCATCCCGGGCTTTTGCAATTCAAAAGTAGTGGTTGATCCGTTTGGCGCATTTATCAAACCGAATGACAAGAAATTATCGGCCACCCTCATACAGTTTATGGAACGCGCCCTGTCATCCAACCTTATCTCAGAGTCTGTCAAGCAAACTCGAATCGCCATCTGCAGAATGGCCATCGACGCAACGTCGCTTTCCGCATGCCAGCAGATTCTGGAACGCGTTCTCCTTGGGACGTGGAACGATCTGTTGTTTTCAATCGACTTCGCACTTTCTGCAAGACGCTGGGGTAATGCCAGTCATCCACCTATTCAATTCCGTGCAAGATGTGTAATGGCCCTCGCGATTGTATTCCTACAAGAACGTGATGAACGTTGGCAAAGTCTTGCCATCGACCAATTATGCGTATCAAGATCAGTCCTACAGCGATATCTCGCCCATGGGAATAGCATATTACTAGCCAATCTCATCAGCATTACCCAGAAGGTCTTCCATTATAACTCAGAAAAAGGAAACCGGTCTCTCTTCTATGGTATTTCTTTACGGACCTTAGAAATTGCGTCGAGATTCGACGCCCGACACACATTACCAGAACTCCAGCATGATTTTTGTAACTTGTGGAACCGACTTGTTCTCACAGCACGGAACGACAACGATCCTCACACCCGGTCAACCACCGTCCAAATGCTTAAACGAATTCGGAACATCTACGTTGCATTGTATGATGGCATCGATAGCACGGCATCGACAATCTCCAAATTTAGCAACGATGATCCTATGCTCAATCAGGCCTCCTTATATCCCTTGTGTAATACCCACAGCCATATCTCAACTCTTGTACCACCCCATCAGGCACTTCCCAACCCTGAGGCGGCCGCCCATACTATAGAAGATACCACTCGCACCCCCGCCATTTCCCCCGTGCTACTTCAGAGCTCAAAGTCTGCCCCATTGACTTCGCCCCCGGCGACTGAATCCCACTCCCCGCAGGCCGCAGCTGCCGCATCCTCCCATGTTTCCGACTCCTGTCCTTGCGGCCACACCCGAACGACCATCTCTTTCCCATCCAGCCTCCACGCGCATCACACTAGCCAGCATGCATCCTCAGACTCTGCTGCAATTCCGTCTAGTAGTGGGCACGTTGGATCTGTGTCTTGTTACCCAACCCCACCGTCTTCTATTCCCGCTCCGCGGACAACTTCCATTCCAACTTACATCATGACCGCAAGGTCCTCGGATCTGTCTAATCCCACGGAGGCGATGAGTGGTGGATCAGATCAACCGAAGCCGCCGTGATCTCTTACACAGTAACGATTGTGACTCCGCGGCCTGGCAGAGATGGCGCTTTTTATGCGTACGCTAAGTGATAATCGATCATGACATCTAACGCCGCAGTTGTTGAATGTATACACAAAACTGTGAAACGGGCCTCAACATAGTGTGTTCCTATATATATGTTTGACATCGATATCGTGTTTATTATGGAGAGGAAGAAAGAAGCTAGTGTTAACGCGCGCAAGTGACCTGAGCCTTCGTCGCATCTGGACATGCGCCCGGTGGATCCACTGATATAGTGTCCAATTTACACTATCTCAACATAAGGGCAATACGAAAGTCTTTTTAACAATAGCCGAGTATCATTTACCTTTCCAGAATTTCATCAACGTGACCTCCTCTTCTGCTTCAAGCAGCGCGTGCACCCGATCGTGTCTGGGCGTGAGAGTGATGCGATAAGGCTCCGGCCTGCGCGATGACTCGCCATTGTATCCATCCAAGGATATAGGCTCATCGGGTAGTGATCGAATTTCAAATGCCCAAAGCAACCGTGAGATTGCCAGACACAGCTCCCTTTCTGCGACATGGATGGCAGGACAAATGCGGCGGCTGCAACACGTTCGAATAAACGTCAGTTAGGAGAACCGGTGATGGCTGGCGGTAAAGCAGGAAACACTTTGTACGCACCCCGCACCGAACGCCCAATGGTCCCGGTCTATTGCATTTGGGAGGTTACTCGATTCAGCACATGTTAATGTGTCGCCTAGGAAGCGTTCAGGTTTGAAAGTGAATCTGTCGTAGGAGGCAGCGCATTTGTCACCATTGAATGAAATCAAAGGGGGATAAGAAGGTGCGTACGGATCTGGATACCTCTCCTCATTGTGATGGATTTCGTAGCAATTAAGGATGAGCGCTGTGTTCTTCGGTATGTACGTCCCGTTGTATACAAAGTCTTCGGTCGAATAGTGCGGCGGTGGGATCAAAAACGGCGCGCGGGTGCGCTCCACCTAAGAATACAGATGCACTTGAGAAGGTGGTACTAGATGACCAGAGCTTCGCAGCGTACCTCTTTTATGATGGCCCGGATGTACGGAAGGCGATGCTCGTCCTCTGCAGTCGGCCAACCATCGCGGCCAACGACACTGTCAAGTTCCGCATGGGCTCGAGCTTGAATTTCTGGATGTGACGAGATAAGAGCCAAGAACCACAAGATAAGACTCGAAGTCTATAAACAGCAATCCCGGCATTAGGAGACCTCATGGGAGACAATAAATATAGTTTAATCGATACCGAATGGACGCCTCCAAGGTTGAACGCGTTGGCCATAAAGCACAAATCTTCCCAATCCAACTTTTCTTGCTCTTGAGTCAGTAGGAGTGTCTTGATCAGACAATTTGGTACGTCTTCTCCAGCGTCCATGCGAGCTTTCACCCGGGCGATCATGGCGCTGTAGACTTCCACGATCCCGTCACTGAGCCGACGAGCACGTGATCGGGTGGTTGTCGGAATCCACTGAAGTGGCTCAATGAAATCGACAGTGTTTGAAAAAGGACCTGTGATAGTCCTTGGTCAGGGTTTGATTAGTCTAAGCGAGGAAGGAAAATCTACCAGAGAGAGCCATAAATTCCGTGGCCAGGGATAGTGCGCGCTCTACTAGGGGATCGAGTGTGGAATCGGTACGTGTCGCAAATGATATCGTAAGCATGTTACTTTCACATTACCTAAGTGAGAACCTCACATCCACGTAAAGAGGATGCATGTGCTACATACTTCAATGCATAGCGACCGACAAATTGCGCAGGGTCAATTGGTTCTTTCCCCATTTTCGTTTTGTGATACAGTGACCGAACAAAGATGTGGGCTTCGTAATCAAACACAGGGGCGTATCCTTGGATGGCCTTGGCGGTTAGCACCTGGGCAGCAATCCTGCGATCCTGTCGCCTATCAATAAAACATTACTAGTCTGCCCTCGGACGTCGCTCATCTGAAACTTACCACTTGTCATTATATGGGGTCACAGTGATGCCGCGACCACGAAGTATCGTCTGACACTTGATGTAATATTCCTTGCGACTAGAGAAGATTGCGCTATTGGAGACCAACAAGTCCTTGGCAATACGCGCATCTGAAATTACAACAAACAGTTGGTTGCCCATCCAGAGAGAGAAGAGCGGCCCATAAGTCCTTGACCACGCTCGTAGAGCATGCTCAGGGTGATGACGAAGATAAGGATAACGAAGCAGGGGACCAGGAGGGATGGGGTGTCCATGTCTGTCTTTGAGGTTCTTCCGGACGATCAAGGGAAAAATGAAAGGAAATGCAAGGGCTGTCAGTAGTAAGACGCTAAGCCTCACATAGTAGATGGTTGAGGGACCCATTTCGGGCGCGTTGTACGTGAGGTTCACCATGAGTCGAAGAGTCTGAAGGTGAAAATGCACAGAACGCACTGAGATATACTAACCCAGCCAGGAGTGGGTGGGAGGGGAAGAAACAGGTTTCAATGGCAGGTAGGTTTGCCAAACTCGCTCATTTTTAATTCGGGCCCTTCACCGCATTTCCATGAGCATGTATTTCCTGGTGAAGTGCTTCCAGATCCGACACGTGAATGTGATTATGGTAGATTTCATGGGAAGACAGCTTCGGCGTACTCGTTTTACCTATAATGGGTCCAAACATTTCCGAAGCCAGATGATAGATTTGTCGATTTGATCCTAGGAGTTGCCTAGGCCCTGATTGACGGCACCTGGTAACCTCTTCCTTCAAACCTCAGGTCAGTAGAGCACTCAGCCGTAAATCCTACTTTCTGGCTGCGAGGGCACTAGGAATGGAGTCCCTGAGGTGACATGGCCCGATCTTGGGCCATATAGAAAAAGGGAGGCTGAGAGGCTGAGAGAGCTGATGGCTCTTACACGTTGGTTGTTTTCGGAAGCAAGGATAACTAACCCCGAGCATTATACCACGCATTATACCATGAAGGGAATCGAGGCTGCATTTGATCGCCCCGAAGGTACCGATGATTTATCCTTGTAAAGAGGCTATAGTGTGGCATTGGGATCCTTAGGTTGCACCTCACGCTGTAAAGCGAAAAGCCGAGTCGAAGCGCAGACAAGATTCAACCATCCTTCATCCTGGTGGCGCCACTATTGGATTCCATCTTAGTTCCATCCGGGTCCCAATGCCGAATGACATCCAGGAGAGCAGAACATAAGAGCACCGTTCACACCTTTCGAGTCCGTGTCAATGTAAGAGGCCCGGGTAATTCTGACTGGGGCTCACTAGCGTAAGATGATCAAACTATCTATCTCCACTTCTTTTGCATTGCCGACGATGTAAATAATAGATCCCGTGCTTTCCGCTTTCCAAGTCTTCCGCCATGAGCCGAAAAGGCCGCAGCAGACAAGTGTTACACTGTTGTCGCGGTGACGTCCTCGGCCCGCGGATTGCATGGCCGTCGGCCCAGAAAGTTATTCACTAGTTTCTGGACGGTCACTGGCTCTGGGATATTCATATCCATGACACTGACCTTTCTCTCGAGTGCTGGACGCTGTCCTTCTTCTACTATCAAAGTAGCATCCACTTCGGTGGAACCCCATCTATGGGCGCTGATCAAGCCTAATAGAAGGCCTGGCTGACTCGGTCTTTATCAGTTATTATTAGTAACACGGCATTCCACTGCTAAGGAACCACCGAATTTGATGGTCCCTGTCCACACTCTACGGACGCATCGGATCGAAACTCGCGAAAGACTTGACATAATCAATCATCGAACGGCATTTGGCATTTCATGTCAGCACATTAACACACTTTAGCACATAATTAATTCAATTTACTAACTCATCTTAACTTGGTGCTATGGTGTATGTACAAGCCAAATGCCGGTTTGCTGATGCTTGGCCTAAATGACCCTATCACAGTCCGCTGTTGCAATTAAGATTAGCCACAAGGATTTGGAGTTGTCGTCCTGCGAGGAGGCAAGAACGAGAGGCGAAGCTGAGAAACGTGAGAAAAAGAGTGATGGTGGAATGACATCAAATCACGGTGGACAGCGGTGTCAAAGATGAAAGGGCCGAGACGGGAGTTGGCTTGAGACTGGCAAAGACATCGCGGTTGACAGGTTCACAGCATCGAGGTAGGTCTTGGGAGAGAAGGGAACGTCGGCGAGAGCGAGAAAAAACAGACCCACACGGTGACAGTCAGGCTGGGTTGATAGAATGGTTGCCTGGTTGTCTTTCACGGGACGCAAGGCTGGTGAGATAAGAAACTAAAGCTGATAAAAAGGAGGCGTACTATTACCGCATCCGCATGACGGCGGCTGCGCAAAGCGTCGAGGTCTGAGCGAGAGGAGAGAAGAGAGGGGCAAGGAACAGCGAGAAAGTTAGGGAAGCAGCAGTGAACCAAAAAGAAGGAGACTGGACTAAGAAGCACCCATGCTTCATCATCATCTTGCTGGTGTGCTGCAACAGAGAGGTGCTGGATTGGCTGACTGTCGTCGTGAGGTACTGGATAAGAATGGGCCAAACTGACAGGCGCAGGCGCTCCGAGTTACGGAACCTTCCGTTGACACGTAGTTTTCTCTTCAAGTTCATGCAGACTCCCCTCGGGCCCACCAGCCTAACGGACGGATTAGGGGGTCGAATCCCCTGCCATACAGCACTCGCGCAGACATCAGCTCGAGAAGCAAAGCAAATTAACCATTGAAATTAAGGCCATGGCCGCATGGCGCCACTGCGCCAGTGGCTGTCGCACATTCAAACGTAGCTGCCAGTTGCCCAAGATCTGTAGGTAACAAGGGATAACGACCACAACAACAAGTGTGAGTAACAGAGGTGGAAAACCGAGCAAGTCTATATACTGTACGTGAGATGTACTGTCAAGCCCGAACTTTCATTTCCTTTGCAAGTTTCACTCATGTCATAATTTCATTGAAGCTTCCTCTCCTGCCTCAAGCAGTGCCCGCACTCGATCATTTCTCGGTGTGAGGTTTTGGCTTGCGTGAAGACACTCCTTTATGTCCCTCCAGGGATATAGGTTCATCGAGTGGCGATCGGATGTCAAACGCCCAAAGTAACCGTGAGACCGCGAGCCACAGTCCCCGCTCTGCGACGTGGATGCCCGGATAAATGCGGTGGCTGCGGCGCATTTCGGATAAAACGTACAGCGATGAAAAGGGTGATGGCGGCAACGATAAAGCAAGAAACAAGTTCGAACGTACGCCAAACGCCTAATGGTCCCGATCCATTGCGTTGGGAAGGTTGCTCGATTCGGCACATGTCAACGTGGCTCCCAGGAAGCGCTCGGGTTTGAAAGGAAAATCTGCTGTACGGAATGCACCTGTCAGCATTGAACAACTTCCAACGGAGATAAGTTGATGCTTACGGATCTGGATACCTCTCCTCGTTGTGATGGATTTCGTAACAGTTAATGATGAGCGCTGTGTTCTTCGGGATGCACATCCCGTTGTATACAGTCTTCGATGGAATAGTGCGGCGACAGTATCCAAAACGGTGCGTGGGCGCGCTGCACCTAAGGAGATGGACGAAGATCTCTCAAGGCATGAAAATAGAAGGTATATTCCGCCTTAATATCCCTATCACGTCTCCTATTATT
>WNFG01013326.1_pt1 | contig 13319 bp, 11 predicted proteins | sample 5400431 | NCBI WGS metagenome assembly WNFG01 (sample SAMN13153346, study PRJNA577476) | soil metagenome | isolation source: 120 cm saprolite under Douglas fir tree site 2 hole 3 replicate 2 | place: USA:California | collected 2015-04-18
GTCGCCGCACGCGCGCGCGGTGAACGCGCGCCATATATTCTACTGCGCGAAATTCTTCCCAACGCTTGGCCTGCCATCGTCGTCGAAGGCAGCCTGCGCGTAGCGTTTGCCATATTGCTTGGCGCGGTGCTGAGCTTTCTCGGTTTCGGCGTGCAGCCGCCCGCAGCCGATTGGGGCCTGATGATCAGTACCTCGCGTGATTTCGCCGACGTTGCCCCGTGGATGGCGATTACTCCAGGGCTAGCCATGAGTCTCACGGTGATCGCGGTCAGCCTTCTCGGCGACGGATTGCGCGAGCACCTTGATCCAAAATTCCATAGCACAAGATGAAATCTCTTTTGGAGGTACGCAATCTTACGGTCCGCTACGCGACCGATGGCGCTGCGGTAACGGCGGTCCGCGACGTTTCTTTCGAATTGGCTCCGGGGCGCGCCATCGGCTTGGTTGGCGAATCGGGTTCAGGCAAGAGCACGATTGCCGGCGCGATTCTCGATCTGCTCCATGGCGACGCCGCAATCAGCGGAGAGATTTTGTTCGAGGGCGTCGATCTCTGCCGGCTCAACTCCAAACAGAGGCGAAAATTGCTAGGGCGAAGGATTGGTACCGTCTTTCAGGATCCGTTTACGGCGCTCAATCCGGCAATGACCATAGGCCGCCACATCGCAGAGCCGTTAATTCACCATCTTGGACTTTCGCCCAAGGCGGCACTGGACCGCGCCTGCCACTTACTGGCCGACATGAGCGTGCCTCGCGTGCGCGATGTCGCCGCCGCCTACCCGCACCAGTTAAGCGGCGGGATGCGACAACGCTCTCTCCTAGCCGCTGCGTTGGCCTGCGAACCGCCTTTGCTGATTCTCGACGAGCCGACCACTGCGTTGGATGTCACCGTCGAAGCACAAATCCTGGCTTTGCTTGCCGACCTGCGCCGGCACAAGGATGTCAGCCTGCTCTTCATCAGCCATAGTCTCGGCGTGGTGCGTGAAGTGTGCGACGATCTCGTCGTGCTTTATGCAAGTCAGGCGGTGGAGCAGGGCCTAGCCGGCGAAGTGCTGGTACGCCCGAAACATCCCTATACCAAAGGTCTGTTGGCCTCTCTGCCGCGCGTGGTCGTGTCAGGGCGCGCTAGCCGGTTGCCATCCATTCCAGGCCAGATGGCGAATGTCGCTCAGCCACCGCAAGGATGCTTCTTTGAGTCGCGCTGCCCCTATGCAGAGGCGCGCTGCAAGACCGAAGGGCAGGCTCTGCTGGATATCGCAAGTCAGCGTCGCGTGCGATGTTGGAAGGCTGCGGGTGTAGGCGACTGGCCAGTCGCAGCGAAAGGTACCGCGGCAACGCCGCGTTTCAGCCGTAGTGATGCTTTGGTTAATGTCGTCGATCTGCGGAAGACCTACCGTACAAGTCACGGGCTGGATGCTATTCGGGTCGATTTTTCGGGGCAGGGTCCGGCGCTGAGCTATCGGCCGAAATCGGTCAATGCCGTAGACGGCATTTCGCTATCCATTTCGCCAGGCGAAGTGCTCGGCCTAGTCGGCGAAAGCGGCTGCGGCAAATCAACACTCGGTCGGGTGGTCCTCCGTCTGTTGCGCGCTAGCGCGGGGAGTGTCGAATTCGACGGGGTCCCCATCCTGCATCAGCCTGAAAAAGCACTGCGGCATTTCAGGCGCAGCGCACAGATCGTCTTTCAGAATGCCGACTCCTCGTTAAATCCCCGTCTTTCGGTGGGCGAGGCGATCGAAAGGCCTTTGGCACTATTCAACCTGGTGCCCACCGCGGACCGTCGCCGGCGGATGGAGGCATTGCTCGATATGGTCCGGCTGCCGCGGAGTTATCAGACGCGCTACCCTCATCAGTTGAGCGGCGGAGAAAAACAGCGGGTCGCCATCGCTCGGGCTCTTGCGACCGAACCGAAATTCATCGTCTGCGACGAGCCGGTTTCCGCCCTCGACGTATCGGTGCAGGCGGTGATCGTCAATTTGATGGCCGACCTGCGCGACGAGTTCAACCTTGCTTACCTGTTCATTTCACACGATCTCGCGGTGGTCGCGCAGATATCCGACCGTATCGCTGTGATGTATAAGGGTGGTCTCTGTGAAATCGGCGTCACGGCCGAGATACTGCGGAGGCCGCGCCATCCCTATACCGAAGCTTTGCTGTCCTCTTTGTCGGTCGTCGACTCGGAGAATGAAAGCCGCAGTGGGCGACTTCGCTTATTCGGTTCTATCGAGGCGGAGGATGAGCAAATTTCAGGTTGTCGGTATCAAGCGACGTGCCCTTACAAGGTTGGCGCGATCTGCGAGACCGTGACGCCGCCCCTTCGGCAGATATCGCAAGGCCATAGCGCAGCCTGCCATCTCGAATCGGTACCGGCGAACGGAGTTGCGCCCTCTTATGCCAATCCTCCGAGATCGTGACTCGCTGGGGATTCCCATATGTGGAACGACCCCGTGGTCAAGGACACTTTTTTCCTTTGCTGAACCTCATACGGGAGCGGTGGGCCCATATGTCCGGCATTTGTGCGCGGCCCTTGGGCCGCTGGTCTTGATGACGTTCGCAATGAGACCGGCCCATACAAATCTACACACCGCGGCGGCTCCCGCGCGCTGGTTCCGAACCTTCAAACTACGAATCTGGGGGTCGGAGGCGGTAACGGACTGGACCTTTCCGACAAGTTCGGAATGCAAAGCAATTCTCGGGTCCTGATACTTCGACACCCGTTTCGCCACGTAGTGCCCCGCGGGCGACAGTCCGTCCGCAAGAAGGTCTGCGACGGTGCGCTCCAAAATGCGCGTAGTCCTGACATCCAATACTGCCGCGATAAAGGGCTCGTGTTTGAAAAAATAGATCGGGCGAATAGCGATTTCATACAGCAGCCGCACGCCGAGCCAATCTGGACATGTGAGATCAGAGGGAAGGCAGGAGCGTAAGATGTCATCTTGGGCGATGAAGCGTATGGGATCATAGCCAAGAACAGTGCGGGGTAGACCGGCCAGGAAGTTGATGATCGAATTGCGGATTAAAGACGCGGTAAGCCCAAGGTTTTCCTTCAGGCGTATTTTTTTCGTACTCTCCCCTAACGTCTGAGCGTTTGCGGTAACCGGGACAGCTATGATCTGGTCAGGACCCTCCCGGCGAAAGACATGCGTTGCCCAATTCTGCTGACGCAATTGTTTCAATACCCGCTCACCATCTACACAGTAGGGAAAGACGCCTGCCTCGACTTCGGTATCAGTAAATTCGATAGGCGAGAAATTTAGCAACAAGCTCAACGGGGCAACCTCTTCATCAAATTCGTTTTTCTTCTGCTCGGTACGCAGGCCCCATCAATGCTCTCAAGCGCTACAGCGGCATGAATCTGCGTAAGCGGCAGACAGATGACCGTCTAGCCGCAAACGCGAGGCGCGGCCAATACTTTGCTGAGTAAATCCTACGGGCTATTGAAGCTCCTTGTAACCGCGAGCACTAAAGCAATCAAGAACCTTTCCAAAGCGGATAGGTTAATCCTCCGCTCGCCGCGCCGACTAACCGAAGCTCCAGAACGTTAGCTCGCAGCACGAGTGGCTTCCCAATTGGCCCGATTCGTTATTCTATTATAGCGCGACTTAAGTGTTCGCGCGTCCGGCATAGCCGACCGGGCTTTATGCGCGCAAGACCGGCGCGCACCGAGCCTGCAAGGGCAGTCTCGGCCCATACGGGTGACGATCCCTGGGCAAGATAATCGGCCCCCCTTGCCGGGGGCAGTCGATCCCGCGTCCCGGCAAGTGGCGGCGCTATGCTGACGCTCCTACGGCTGCCCTGTTAAGCGGTCTGCGGGGCTGGCGAATGGTCTCCGCTTCGCTTCCGCCCATACGCCGTTTCTTTTGAAGAGGGCCTCCGGCCGGTCAGGGGTCTGCGACCCCAAGGCTGTCAAGGCCATGCCCTGTGGGCGGAAAACGGCGGCCGCATCCTCATGCGGGAGTGGGCAAGGAGCTCTTGGCCGGCGATCCGTTCATACTCGGGCGGCGCCGCTGCCGTCGGTTGGCGGAGCTGACGGGCGTGGCGTCCGAATCAATTTGGCAATGGGGTTTCATCGAGCGTACATCGACCGGACTCCTTCTCCTGAAGCTTGGTTTCGACCAAGTCGCGCAGTTTTTTAGCATCCTCGATGCCTGGAGACGCGGCGATTCTCCCTGAAGCACGATTTTCTTAAAGGCAAGAGTTCCAGGAGTATCGTCATGCTCAGCCATGTCTCGATTGGCGTTCGCGACGTCGACAGAGCGAAGCGCTTCTATGATGAGGCGCTGCGACCGCTCGGATATACCTGCATAAGAGCGGCACGGTCGACGGTCGGCTACGGCTATGGAGCCGATACGATCTTTTTCTGGATTGTAGCGGCCGAGCGTCCGGTCCCGGCGGACGAAAAGTCCGGCTTGCATTTCTGCTTTGCGGCGCTGACGCCTGCCGCGGTCGATGCGTTTTACGCCGCAGCGCTGCAAGTCGGCGCCGCGACAACGGCAAGCCGGGCCTGCGACCGGTCTATGGCGAAGGCTATTACGCCGCCTTTGTCATCGATCCCGACGGCTACAGGATCGAGGCCTATTGCGGCCCGGGCGAGAGGTGATCAGCGTTGCTATCTGACCGAGATTCGACGACGGCAATGGCGTGCCACTTCGGTATACGCTATCGCCGCCGAATACCGCCGTTTTTTTGCGCTTGATGGGAAGGCCAGGGCTCAGCGAGCCGACAGTGACACGCGTAGGCTTCGCCGGCCGGATAGGTCACCGCCACACAAGTTGGATGGCATGCTTTGCGGCGCTCATAGCTCGTACCCGCGATCCACCCAGTAGAGCCAATCGCCGACGGCCTCCCCGGTCTGTTGATCTTTCGACAACGGTTTCAATTGCGCCAAAGGGACAGCAATTCGCTCGCCGGCGCGCCTAACCCAGACAAACATCTCGCTTTCGCATTCCTCTTCCGGTGCCATGCCGAGGACCTCTACTTCTTCGTTGACCTTGAGAATGGAGATGGGCCGCGCGAGCCTGCAGCGTGCCTTGAATGGAACGTTCATCTTGCCATCGAGATAGTAATACCAACCCATCGCACGTTCGCTGGAGCCGTAAGCATCGACCACAGCCTCCATGAGAATTCGTTGCTCGCGTGCTTCGTCTCTCGCGCGCGCCATTGTTCCACCTTCCAGGCTAGACCATTGCATGCATCCTTACCGAGCGTTGCTCCAACGCTTCGCTTGGGTCCCTCAACAGAGCTGGCGTCAAAGCGTCCCTAACCTTGCGCGACGCCTCGTCGGGGCTACAGCCGGCGATGTTGACGGATACATGCGCCCTGGGGAAGGAGCGGCTGAAGTAGCGATGTCTCGTCTTATTTCGCGAAGGTAGATGCCCTTCTCACGATCCGTCAAACTCATTGGCACCCGGCGGGAGTCGATATCATAAAACGTGATCCTCCCGAGGATATTCTCGGCAGTATCCCGAAGCACGACAATGGTGGCGTCTCGTGTCTCGTTGACAACTTTCCAGTAGCCACCCAGCAGGCCGCTCGGCGGCAGCGCAATGACGCAATTGCAGCCGTCCTGTCGAGAGAGAACATCCTTCAAGGCTTGAGACGCCACGAGGCGGAAATCGTGCGACGTCAGGTGACGGTTTCGAAGACGCTCGATCGACGTTCCGAAGAAACGCTCGATTTCAACATCCAAGTCGAAAAACCGATATTCAAGGAGGCCAGCCAGTCGCGCGCCAATAGTGGTCTTGCCGACGCAGCTGACGGCAGCGAGGAATATGCGCATGTTGCAACCTTCGATGAGAGCTGTTCCACTTCAACGTTGCGATCATAAGTGATTCGCGCCGTCTGTTGGCTGGGCGTTCCCGCAAGGGCGGCGAGCACGGGCCGGAAGGGGGGCCTGGCTTGATCGACCGTCGAGCATCAGCTCGCCGACTTGCGATCAAAGGAGCGGAGACCGGCCGAATGGGTCTTGGCATAGTGCCTCCTCCGCGCAAGAACACCCGTCGCAAGACCGCCAAGCCGGCCGTTTACAAGTAGTCCGGCCGAGAGTTGCCGGTGGCCCCTCACCGGACGCGTACTATTGACTCTGCCAAGGTGGGTGAGGGACAGCTGAGGGCAAAGGGGTCAAGATCAGTTGGGCGTCGGTCTATCGGGCGCTAGGAGCCTGTCCGAGTATTAGGTGGATTTCGCTGGCCTGTGAAGGACGAATCAGATTCTGCCTGGGGGCATGAGCAAGACATTCCGGCCTTGGAAGATCGATGAGCCACTGCTTCTGCCCCCGACGGTGCAGGACTTCGACCATCTCGCCCGCTTTGTGCTGAGCTTGGTGAGGGAGGCAGTCGACCTCGCCAGGATCACGGGCACCTACGGCAGCGAGCGGGGCCAGCCGCCGCATCTGGGCGAAGCGGGACCGCATCCCGTCGTCGCTTCGGCGGCGCGGGAGCTCCTGAACAAATCGGACAACGAGCGTTCCGGCGTGCTCTCCACCGCCATGTCGTTCCTCGGCCTCTATCGCGACCCCGTAGTGGCGCGGGTGACCCGCCGCTGCGATTGGCGCATCGTCGACCTGATCGCCGGAGACCCGCCGGCGACGCTCTATCTGGTAGTGCCGCCGTCCGACATCAGCCGGACCAAGCCACTGATCCGCCTCGTGCTCAATCAGATCGGCCGGCGGTTGACCGAAGAGCTGCATCCGAAAAACCGTCGGCATCGGCTGCTGCTGATGCTCGACGAATTCCCGGCCCTTGGCCGCCTCGACTTCTTCGAATCGGCGCTGGCTTTCATGGCCGGCTACGGCCTGAAGAGCTTCCTGATTGCCCAATCGCTCAATCAGATCGAGAAGGCCTATGGTCCCAACAACTCGATCCTCGACAATTGCCATGTGCGCGTGTGTTTCGCGACCAACGACGAGCGTACCGCCAAACGCGTATCGGACGCGCTGGGTATCGCCACCGAACTGAGGGCGATGAAGAACTATGCCGGTCACCGGCTGTCGCCCTGGCTCGGGCACCTCATGGTCTCGCGCCAGGAGACGGCGCGACCCCTTCTCACCGCCGGTGAGGTCATGCAGCTTCCGCCGAGTGACGAACTTGTGCTGATGTCTGGATGCCCTCCGATCCGGGCGAAGAAAGCCCGATATTTCGAAGATAGGCGTTTCGCCGAGCGCATATTGCCGCCGCCGAAGCCCGGCCGAACCTCGGAGCCGGCAGCGCCCGACGTGTGGTCTTCGCTGTTGCCGCGCAGGCCATCAGCCACGCTGCTCGCCGAAATCGACAAAGGTGAAGATACCGCCAACAGCGGTCTGCGCCGCGAACCTGGGCTGCCCGACCATCTGGCGATTGCCAAGGAAACTACGGCGTCGGCGCCAAGCAAGGAGTTTGCCGTCACCGATGACAGCGTCCAGCAGGCGCGCGTCCTCAGCCAGCAAATGCGCGGTGTTGCCCGGCAGGCCGCGCTCGATCCCGCCGACGGCCTCGGGCTCTGAGGTGGGTCAATGCGTCACCGGATGAACGTCTACTTGCCGCCGGAGCTGTCGAAGCAGATCGCCGATCTCGCCGATCGTAAGAAGCTGTCGCGCTCAGCAATCGTAGAGGCCGCGGTCGTCTCTTTCCTGTCGCCGGACGGTGCAGACCGCCGTGAGGCCGCTTTTACCCGGCGCCTCGATCGGCTGTCACGGCAGGTCCAGCGGCTGGAGCGCAATGTTGGAATCGCGATCGAGACATTGGCGCTGTTCGTCCGCTTCTGGCTGACCGTCACACCGCCGCTGCCAGCCGATGCGCAGGCAGCGGCGCAGCTGAAAGGCCGCCAGCGATACGAAGGATTCGTGGAAGCACTGGGGCGACGCCTCCAGAAGGGACAAAGTCTTCTGCACGAAATTCCGGAGGATGTTGATAGTCACCCTCCGCCGGACGCTGACACACTGGCAAGCGAACCGTTAAATCAGCCCATCCCGGGAGCGGTGAAGGGCGAAGAAGTAGGCGACGTCGCTCGCAGCGGCAACAGACGCTAAGAGCGGTCGCCCACTTTTGCGCCATTGCGCTCTAGACCACAAGCACGATCTGAAACCGGCGTGAGCTGCCACGCTTGCTGATTGTCGGGTCCGAATCGCCGCACGGTTCTTTTCCAAATGCGGCACAGCCAGTGTCAATTTGTTATAGCGGCTCGCTCGATACAGGTTTTTCGCCATCGCCAGTTTCTGCACACCACTCTACGCCACACTGCGACAGGCTCATTTCTCTGGTTGATTCGATCCGTGTCGTGCCTTTTCTAATCATCCCCGTTGGCCGCAACGGGGGCTCCATTGATCACCATCAAAAATGAACGTGACAAAACCCGCGCGAATTTCGCGAGGGCCCCCGCGAGTCCACAGCCCGTGGTCCATTGGCGGAGCGACAAGCGGCGGCGTGGGCATTCGTGGACGCACATCGAGCAAGTTGCCCATCAAGGTGCCTTGCCGCTCGACAATTGCTGTGCTGCGACTGAGCTATACACGACCAAGAACGACGCCGGCCCTCCGTTCTTGAGCTTGTTCAGTAAGCTCGTAATCCTGCTCCGGGAGACCACTCAGCTGTTCTTTGCTCCTGGGGGGATGATCCAACTGCTGCTGGGCGACGAACTCATCCTGGTCTCCAGCGCCGCACGGAGCCGTGCTCCTGAGACGCGCTGCCTCGAAAATCGCCAGCTCTTGAGCCCCACCATTCCCCCACCCGCGCCGACGCCCCGGTGCGCGGGCGCCTCCGGCGACCGGCCCGACTTGCCAGCCGATGACTGGACAGCTCCGTCCACTGTCGAGCCAGTCGCAGCGGCTGCAATCGGGTCGGTCGTCGGCTCTTTCGCGGGCGCGGGCGCCGCGATGCGAAGCGATCGCATCGTCCGACAACAAGAGCACAAAAACTGATGTCCGCCCGCCGCCAACTCGGGGCGGTTGTCAGCCCCAGGATCAGTATTACTGAGCCGATTACTGAACCGCTGGCCACGGCGTCTACTTGTTCTGCGCCAGCCAGCCTGTCGATCTTGCAGCAATCAGGCAGAACCCGACACCAAAGCTGGCGCCTCATACTCCGGGTATTCCTTCCTTTCACCGCAGCTTTCTTCCTTTCCTACCTGTTCCGAACCATCAATGCCCTGATTTCCTCAGAACTCAGTTCCGAGCTGGCCCTTGATGCCGCCGACCTCGGTCTTCTTACGTCGGTTTATTTCCTGACCTTTGCGGCGGTTCAGCTACCGGTCGGCATATGGCTCGATCGCTTTGGACCCCGGCGCGTCCAGGGCGTCCTGCTGTTGTTCGCTGCCGCCGGCGCCATCCTGTTCAGCCTCTCGAAGGGATTTGCAACGCCCGTTCTGGGCCGCGCTCTCATCGGGCTTGGAGTTGCAGCGGCGTTCACTGGCGGACTCAAAGCGATCGTCCTGTGGTTTCCGAAAGATCGCGTCGGTGCCATGAACGGTTGGATGGTCATGCTCGGCGCTCTGGGGGCGTTGAGCGCTACCTCTCCGGCTGAGTTGCTGCTCGATTGGAGCGGAGGCTGGCGCGGACTGTTCGCGATCCTCGCTGCCGTAACCGTGGCGTCCGCGCTGACGATCTGGGTTGTCGTCCCCGAAGCGGCATCCGCCAAGCCATCATCGAATGAGCACGCACCCATCAGCCTGAAGATCATCTATAGCGACCCGCACTTCTGGGGGCTGGCGCCGCTCTCGGCGACTTGCGCTGGAACCGCTTGGGCGTTGCAGGGACTGTGGGCCACGGCGTGGCGGACCGACGTCGATGGGCTCCCGCAGGCCGGTGTCACGAGCCATCTCTTCATCATAGCGATCGTGCAAGGCATTGCGGCGCTCCTGTTCGGCGCTGCGGCCGATCGACTGCGGCGGCGCGGTGTCGGTCCCCAAGTCCTTTTGGGGTTCGTCGCAACAACCTTTATCGCGGCACAGCTGGCGTTGATCCTGCGATTGCCGGTTTCGTCCTATCTGCCCTGGTCAATCGTGGCCGCGGCCGGGTCTGGCACCATTCTGAGCTACGCCGTCCTCGCGGAATATTTCCCGAAGGAGATTACCGGACGTGCAAACGGCGCGCTAAACCTTTTCCACTTCGGCGCCGCCTTTGTCATTCAATACATAATCGGGGTGGTCGTTGCTCAATGGCCAAGCCGCGAGGGGCACTATCCCGCAATTGCATATCAGGTCGCATTCGACCTCAATTTATGTCTGCAAACCGCAGCACTGGCCTGGTTTGCGTTCTCCAGCTTGCGAACATGCGCATTGATGCCCGTCTCGGCGCCCCGCCGCCGTGGGCCTGCGCGTGCGCAGAATGCGCTCGGCTTTACCACGCTCAGCCTCCATCCGGCGACGGGGTCGGATCGGCTGGTTTCTGTTCAGAGGCAAGTCTCACGTTGGCGGCTCGCGGCCCTGGGATCGGCCAGCCTCGTGACGCTGCTTGGCCTGACACTTGCGGTATCGATAGTTCGCGCGAACGTCACATCCAGTACCGTCGCGGCTCATCGTGACATGCGCTCGGCTGTCCTCCCGAAGATGGAGGCCACCGCGCCCTCCGATGCACAGATCGCATATGTCCTGACTGGGTTCGTCAAGAACGTCAGATCGCTGTCAGTCGATCCAGTCGTTGTACGAACAAATTGGATCGATGCCCTCGGTCACGTGACTGCCCGGGGAGCGCGAACGCTCAATGCCTTTGCCCGCGATGAAAGCCCCTTTACGAAAATCGGACGGCGCACCGTCACGGTTGTGGTGACCAAGGTTGTGCGAGCAGCCGAAGATGCTTTCGAGATTCGTTGGCAAGAACGGATCCTCGAAACCGGCGCGCCCGTCAAGCACGAGCGCTTCACGGGTACCGTCTCCATTGTGGTCAGCTCCCCGAACACGCCTGAGCTGATGAGCAAAAATCCGCTCGGGCTCTATGTCGACAGGTTCACCTGGTGGCATGATTCAATCGGGGACCGAGCCGATGAATGGGACTCGTCCTCATTTCAGCGATCACCCGCCATTCAAGCATCTCTGACCTCTTGTCCAACGATTCGTCCTTTGCAGCGCGACGGTCTGCTTCTGAAAGTACACCGTCCGTCATCCGCGATACGGCAGCACGGATGAAGATGACCTGGAACGGACTCAGTCATGAAGGTTGAAACCTTCGTATTCGAAGGCATCGCTCCAGATCTTCGGCAAATACATCAAGCGCACGTCGAAAGATGCACGTAACCGCAGCAGCCCGCCAAGCGCCTGCAAGATCCGGTCGGCCAATCCTTTGCCGTCGCGCGCCTCGGCGAGGGAAAGGCAATCGTCCGGCGCCTCGCATCTGAGATTCTCGGACGCGGGAACGAGTGGGATGCGGAATACGGAAGCGAATCCGTCGTAGCGGATGTAATAGTTCTTTGCCTCGATGGGCGTGGCAGTGCCGGTCAATTCCCGCGCCAAGCCCTGCAAACGCGACATTAAGGCGCGAGGGGCGAAGTAGGCGAGGCGGAGCTGGCGTGGAAATCCCAAAATAGCACTGTAAGGGCCGTGCTTCTTGAGGCCACGTAACGGATGGTCGTCTTGCTTGGCACCCCCAAATAGAAGCTTCGGCTCGGGGAGCGCCGAATGCGCGGGCAGCTGAGAAATGCTGTCAGCCATGGGCGGCTCCCCGGCGGCTATATGCCGAGCGTGTGTTGAGCTTGAACGCCACCGGATACTTCGTATTCTGAAAACAGGACACCTGCGCATCTTGCGCGCTGCCGACCGGACCAACCAGAAGGGCGATCCAAGCATCCAATAATTGGTAGGCCATCGGATTCCATCGTCTGAGTTTCTTTTCGCGCAGGAAAGTGGTTGCTTCCTCGCGCTTGGTAAGGGGCGTGATCCACACATCGGGCCGCATCATTAGAACGGCGGTGCCGTTACGTTCTTCCAACCGCAGCGAAACGCATTCCGCCCAAAAAGTCTCGGAAAGCCTTGGAACCGGCCCATTTAAGGGGATGTTCTTGTTGCCCAGCGCGATGCTCATCGGCCTAAGCAATGTGTTCTTGCTCTCGCGATGATCGATCACGGCGTGCCAAACTCGATCCTTGCGCCTGATCACAACCGGCTTGCCCTGGCATAAGGCGCGGACGAGACCCTCTTCGAAAAACGACTTGACGACTGTCGAGGAGGCAACCGAGCGTAAGGGCTCCTCGAAGTCGTGATCTTCGATATGTTTGACCCGCTGTTCCTCGAAAAGCTTGATGGCCTCGTCCATGCCGCCCCAGAACAGGGGTTGCCCAGTGAATGTAGCGACGAGATCGGGCTGCCTTGCTTTGCGTTGCTCCTTCAAGACGGTGAAGGTGACTGGCTGCTCCGTCACGACCTTGCCGCAACGCATCGGCAGTTCGACGACCGGCAGCCCATTCAACCGCACAACGGGATAGCTGCGTCCGGGCGGCGGCAATGGAATGGCGACCCGCTGGGCCTTCGTGGTGAATATTCTCGCTTCGAGATGCGCCGGCTTCTGCGATTGCTGCCGCCATAGGCGCATCAGCATCGTATCGAATGTACCCGCTTCGACCAGATAAGCATTGACACCCTTGCGCCGCGCCAAAGCAATCAAGTCCCGCACGGACGGCGCGACATCGGCCAAACGCGGCGCGGTCCAAAACAAGCCCTGCGGAAAAGCGTTTGATTGATCGAGCGCGCCGCGAAACATCGACATGACATTCGCGTCACGGCCGCTGTAGCCCGTGACGATCATGCCGAACCTTGTACTCGCTCCCAGAAAGCATTTCTGAATCTCAGCGTCGTTCTTGACGAGATCCGGGGGAAGATTCTTGATGCTCTGATAGCGAAAATCGCCATGCACCTTGGCGTACAGCGGATATTGCTCCGCGTTCAAGGCGTCGAGCGCAGCATAGGAGCCTTCCAGATGGAATGTGGTCAGCACCTTGCCAGCCACGAAGGCAAAGGCGCGCTCGACGACTTCGTCAAAATTGGAGCTGAAGATGACGCGCGCCAATCTTGCCTCCAGCAGGGCGGCGAGGGTGCGATGACCGACATTCAGGGCAATCTTATCGGGATTGAGGACATCGGCGATGTACCGCTGCTGTTCGGCCAGATCGCCGCCGAAAGTCAGTGAGAAATAGAATGAATCCCGCATTCCCCGGATGATGCACTGATTTTGGCAAGGCGCGCGGCGATTCAGATATAGCGATCAGCAGCTTATCTTGGATTGAGGTAAGAGGGGCAAAACTGGTGGCGCCGGTATGATTTTACGATTCACGGGAGGGCGCGAGTCAGATTCATTGTGGGGATGGTCCCGCCCGCAGAGCTCGATGGTTTAACGCACGCCGATCTGAAAAGCTTGGTGCTGA